>Ga0256826_1001608_pt1 | contig 13995 bp, 12 predicted proteins | sample CV79metaG_FD_185975 | JGI IMG/M metagenome (GOLD analysis project Ga0256826, IMG submission 185975) | Hydrothermal vent microbial communities from East Pacific Rise, Pacific Ocean - CV79 | ecosystem: Environmental > Aquatic > Marine > Hydrothermal vents | place: Pacific Ocean: East Pacific Rise...
TTGGCTGGAATTGATACATTGAAAGTAGAAAGTGGTGTAGTTCGTTCACAACTTATGCGTCGTAATCTACCACAAGAAAAACTAGACTCTTTTATAGAACTCTATGCTTCACACCTAGGTGATACATTAAGTAGTGATGAAAAAATATACCAATGGAGTGCAAGGCAAACTTATATAGCCGCTGCAAACATGATGAATGCTGCAGCAAATATTGGAATTGATTCTTGTCCTATAGAGGGATTTGAAAAAGATAATGTGGAAAAAGTTTTAGAGTTGGATACGACAAAGTATCAAGTAGCCATGATGCTACCTTTTGGATATAGAATCAATGAACAATCTACTCAACTACGCTCAAGCTTTGAGAGTGTTGTCGAATTTATCAAATAAAGTTTATGGCATTGAAAATTGATAATTTGGGGTCAAGTATATTTTCTTTTTTATCCCCAGTAGAATATTTTTTAAAAGAGTTAATTCTTACTTTTACATCATTAGACAAATGAATTTGTTTATTTAGCTTGTTATGTTATAATTTATTATCTTTCATATATAGTTATATTTAAACTTTTCACCATAAATGTTATGTAATGTTCAATATTTATCTTATTTTTCAATAAAATTTAATTTTAAATATGCTATTCTTAAAAATATTTTAAATAAAAATATTAGAAGGATAATAAAATGTTTAACAAAGTATTATTGGCAGGTTTGCTTATGCTTACTTTTTCTGAAGCAGAAGACTCTTTCTCATCTGAGCGACTTATTGGAATAGAAGTTGGATATGCATCTGCAGAAACTCAAACTACTTCTAGATCAAGTAGTAAAAAAGATGTAGAAGTAGGATTTAGAATAGGTGCACAGAATGATGATTGGCGAACTACATTAGTAGGAAATATCGCAAAATCAAATGACCATAAGTACCAAAAAGCAATGATTACATTTGACAAATTTGTATGGCAATCACTTTATGAAAAAGATAATATAGTTTTTAAGCCTTATATTGGTGGGCATATTGGTTGGATAAAACATACAGTAGATGAAACAACTGAAAATGGTATGTTATATGGTGCAGAGGTTGGACTTGTTTGGAATGTTCTTGACGAGATTGATTTTGATTTAGGATATCGTTATTCCGTGACAAATCTTGATAGTTTAGACAGTTTAGATGCTGTGACAATGGGTGTGAATTACATCTACTAATAATTTAAGTGAGTATTCAATTTTGAATACTCTTACTTTTAATCCTCTTCTTCTCTTCTTTTTACTATAATTGCAAAAATTTTTCTTTAGGTAATAGAATATGATTGATTTAAAATATCTCCAAAAAAACTTTGATGAAGCAAGTACGAAACTTCTTAAAAAAGGTGTGGACGTTCAGACTCTTGAACAGTTAAAAGAACTATTTGCTACTTTAAAATTAGCAAATGCAGCTTTAGAAGAGTCAAAAGCAGAGCAGAATAAGATGTCAAAACTTTTTGGCGAGTATATGCGTGAGAAGAAAGATGTCACAGAACTAAAAGCAAAAGTAGATGCTAAGAAAGAAGAGATAGTAGGTCTTCAAAGTACGGCACGTGAAGCAGAAGAAGCACTACAAAATGTAGCTCTTGCTATGCCAAACTTTCCTGATGATACTGTTCCTGATGGTGCAGATGAAGAGGATAACGTTGAGCTTAAAAAAGTTTTAGAACCAAGAACATTTGACTTTGAACCTAAAGAACACTGGGCATTGGCAGAAGTTAATGGGTGGATAGAGTTTGAACGTGGTGTAAAGCTAGCAAAAAGTCGTTTTGCAGTACTTAGAGGTGAAGCCGCACGTATGGAAAGAGCGTTAATAAACTTTTTCTTAGATGTCAATCGCGAAAAAGGTTTTGAAGAGGTTTGTGTCCCTTTTATTAACAACTCAGCAATGCTTAAAGGTACAGGGCAACTTCCAAAGTTTGAAGATGATTTATTTAAGATAGAGGATGAAGACCTTTATTTAATTCCTACAGCTGAAGTTCCATTGACAAATCTTTACAATGATGAGATATTAACTCAAAAAGAGTTACCTATTTTACTAACAGGGTATACACCTTGCTTTAGAAAAGAGGCTGGTTCAGCAGGACGTGATACCCGTGGTATGATACGACAACACCAATTTGACAAGGTTGAGATGGTTGCCATAGCAACACCAGAGCAGAGTGAAGATATTTTTAAAATGATGGTAGAAAATGCCTCAGATATTTTAACACAACTAGAACTTCCACATAGAGTAGTTGAGTTATGTGGTGGTGATTTAGGTTTCTCTGCCGCAACAACCATTGACCTTGAAGTTTGGCTTCCAGGGCAAAATAAGTACAGAGAGATATCTTCTATTTCAAATACTCGTGATTTCCAAGCGCGACGGGCTAAAATTAGATATAAAGATGGAAAGAAAAATGTTTTAGTACATACGTTAAATGGTTCATCATTGGCAGTGGGTAGAACGTTGGTAGCAATTATGGAAAATTATCAAAATGAAGATGGAACAATTACAATTCCTGAAGCATTAAAAAAATATATGTAATGTTACTTCCCCTTAAGGGAGTAACTATTTGAAACATTAGTTATTTTGTTTCATTTACATCTAAAGTCTGAATATATTCAGCAACTTCACTAATCTCTTTATCACTTAATGTAATAAGTTGCATTTTCATAATATTACCAAGTCCATATTGATTAAGTTCACCGTTTCTATAGGCGGTTAATTCTTTAATGGTTAAATTACTCTCTTGTGTACCGATAAGTGCTGATTTCCCAAATGCTTTTGTCTCACCATATTCACCATGACAACCTGAACATTTTTTATAGATAGATTGACCATCTGCAAATAATTCCATGCTTAATAACAGTAAAATAGAAAGTAATATTGGTGTTGTTTTTTTCATAATTTCTCCTGAGTATTCCAAGATATATAGTATACATATTTCGTAGAAAAATTGTGTAAATAAATAATCTGTGCTATAATCTTTTAAATAATTTATTACATTGGAGAAAAATATGTTAAAAAAAATAGCATTTTCAACTTTACTTACATCGTCTTTACTTTTGGCTGAGAGTGGTGCAGGGTTAAACTTAAATAATGATGATTTAGAGATTGAGGGAGTTCTAGATTCACGTGATGTAGCAGCACTACAGACAAGTAGTACCGTTTTTCAAGCAGATTTAAATTTTATGAATGCTACCGATAATCAAAAACTATTTGGTGCTGGAATTGGTGCGACCAATAAGTTTGAGGGTGTAGAAGGTGTTGAACTTACCTTTGGTGCAAAGTTTGTTTGGGCTGATTTAACAGATGATAATTTTTCAGCATTACCTTTAATGGCTAAAGTAAGATACTCTCTTCCTCCATTGATGTATAACATCCCTCAGGTTGCATTTGAAGGAAAAGTACTCTATGCACCAGATGCATTAAGTTTTGGAGATTCAAAACGATACAGAGAGTTTAGATTTTCAGGTGATATTGAGATAATAGAAAATGTAAAACTTTATGCTGGATATAGAAATATTCATACAGGTTATGGAAGTGAAAAAGATTATGTATTTGATAACAGTTATTTTGCTGGGATTAAAATGTCATATTAGAACTAAGGGGATAGTTTTTCCTTTTGACCTCAAATATGAGGTCAAAGAAAAGAAGAGAAAAAATTTATAAAATGTTATTTACTCTACTGTTACACTTTTTGCTAAGTTTCTTGGCATATCTACATCGTTTCCTAATCTCATAGAAATTTCTAATGCAAGTATTTGTGTTACTACCATCATCTCAAAGAATTCTAACATAGGATGTGTATCATAGCTTGTTTGAACAAAGTCATCTGCAAGTTCAAATGGTTCAGGAGAAATAGCAAGTACTGTTGCATCTCTTGCACATAACTCTTCTACATTTGATTTGATTTTTTCATAGTGTAAAGATTTTGGCATAAGAGCAATGGTAAATAGTTCACTATCTGCCAAGGCAATAGGCCCATGTTTCATTTCACCTGCGGGGTAACCTTCTGCATGCAAGTAAGAGATCTCTTTTAGTTTTAATGCCCCTTCAAGTGCCAGAGGAAAGAATAAATCTCTTCCAATGAAGAAGAACCCATGACCATGTAGATATCGTTTTGATAGACGATGAAGTTTCTCATGAAGTTTATCTGTTACTAAGAGCGCTTTTGGGGTATGACGCATGGCAGACAACTCTTCATTCATTCGTTCTGATGATATTGTTTCTTGTATTTTTGCGACATAAAGTGTCAGCATCCATAGTACCATGGTCTGTGTAGCAAAAGCTTTTGTACTGGCAACACCTTTTTCGATACCCGCTCGGGTTAAAATAGCGGCATCACTTTCTCTTACGATTGATGAATTGTCTACATTACAGATACTAAGACTTTTAAGTCCTGCACGTTTTGCCATTTTTAGTGCTTCTAGGGTATCAGCTGTTTCACCACTTTGAGAAATAGTAATAAAAAGAGTATCATCACGAAGAAGAGGTTCTTTGTATCTAAATTCAGAAGCAATTTCTACTTGACAAGGAATTTTTGCGATACGTTCTAATAGATAAGCTCCTGCCAATGCAGAATGATACGAGGTACCACAGGCACAAATTTTAATGGCATTGATATTCTCAAATAGATTTTTATTGAGCTCTTCAAATTCAATTCTGTCATCAAGAACTCGTCCCATCATGGTGTCGTTCATCACTTGAGTTTGTTCATAAATTTCTTTTTCCATAAAAAATCTATAGCCATCTTTTTGTGCCATTGCTTTGTCTGTTGCTAAGGCTTGTTTCGTAAAACTTTTTTCACCATTGGCATCAAATAAAGTAACTTTTCCATCTTTTACATAACCATATTCACCATCTTCTAAATAGTAAACTTCGGTTGCTTTTCCAATAATAGGTGTATCAGAAGAAGCAAAGTAGACATCTTTCTCATTAAAACCAATAAGCATAGGAGAACCATTTTTAGCAAAGAAAATTGTTTCAGCTTCAGCTTCAGTAATGAGAAGTGTTGCATAGGCACCTTCGAGTTTAGTAATAGTTTCTTTAAATGAGTTCCATGCATTGTTATTTTTATTATGATTTTTTTCAAAGAGGTGAACAATTGTTTCTGTATCTGTTTGGCTTAAAAATTTAACACCATCATTTTGTAGTTCTGTTTTAAGCGCTTGATAGTTCTCAATAATTCCGTTATGCACGACAAAGGAATAGGCTCCCATGTGTGGATGAGCATTGAGTTCGGTAGGTTTTCCATGAGTTGCCCAACGGGTATGTCCAATAGAAACACCAAAACCTTCACTTTCATAATTATTTGTTTTATCTCTTAAGTTTTGAAGTCTACCTACGGCTTTAAAATTTTTTAATTGACTATTTTCTATAATAGCAATACCTGCTGAGTCATACCCTCTATATTCTAATTCTTGAAGTCCATCTAATAAAATTTCTTTTTTTTCTTTAGCGCCAATGTATCCTACAATTCCACACATATTTTAATGCTCCGTTAATTCTTTAATAATTTGCTCGTTATTATGGCAAAAGTTTCCATTCTTCTCGATTAAAAAAAGGTCATTAACTCGGTTCATTTTGGTGTGTATTTTGGCAGAACTAATATCAATACCTAGACTATCAAAGAGGTGCATTAAATAAGAGAGGAGACCTTTTTGATTTTTACAATTTAATGTGAGTTTTGCATGTTCTTTTGAGTGATTACAATCTATTTTAATATTTTCTTTTAGAATAAGAGGTCTCTTTAGTTTAATAGTATGGAGATTATTTAAGGCATCGTGAATAATTTCATGTAGATGAATGTACTCACCTTCTTCAATGGAAGCATTAAAATCAATTTTAAAGTATTTAACACCTGAAAAGAGTTTGTATATATCCATTTGAACAATTTCGAGTCGAGATAGTTTATGCAATAAATACGTTAGGTCAAGATTGTCTTTTCTAAAAATTTCTATGGTTAGAAATGGTTGATTGGTAATAATAAAGTGATGATCTTCTAATTCATTGGCTTGTTTACAGATATCAATTATTTGTTGATGTGTATATTTTATAAATAATAAATCAGAATGAATATTAATAATCTTTTTCTGTAAGTTTCTTGAAAGTTCTTTAAAGGCGCTTGAACGTTGTACTCTTTTCTCTTTTTTTATACGCTTACTCATGTCATGTAATTGATCAACATTAGAAGTTGCAAGAGATGCTTGTGTATAAAGTGTGTTAATTAATCTGGCATTAAAACTATTGTAGGTGTTACTTCCTACGCCATTCATATCAGCATAAGTAAGTAGATGTATAAAGTCTAGCTCTTTTGGGCTTGCAAAGTGAGATGAAAATTTTAAAATAACTTGTTCTGAATGAAGATCTTCTCGTTGTGCGGTAGTACTCATTAGGGTATGATGCAATATTAAATTTTTACCTATTCTAATCTCTTCTTTAGTGAATCCTAAACGTTTACCAAAACTTTTGAAAAGAATCATACCAACTTCTGCATGAGGTTTTTTTCGACCTTTTCCAGCATCATGTAAAAGGGTAACTACTTTTAGAAAAACTTTTTCAGTATCATTAAGAGTATCATAGATCTCTTTTATTCTTTTATCTTGGATGTTTTCAAGGGCTTCCAATGATTTTACAGAGTGTATACCTACTGCATATTGATGGTACCCATCAAACTGTGGCAAATTAATAACTTTTTTCATATAAGGAATAGTATAACCTAAAAGTCGTGTATCAAGTAGGGTTGTTAAAATTAGATGACTTTGTTGATGTTTAAAAACTTTTAAAAGAATTTCATAAATTTCATCTTCAATATTGGTACTTCTTTGACAAAAATTTAATGCTTTTAAAAAACTAGGATGAACAGGAAACTGTTCAATATTGGCTTGAGAAAGTTGAGTGATAAGTTCATAATAAGAGTTATTTTGATCTTTGGGTGTTAACATATGCTCTTTGTCGTAACACATACTTAATGCATCAATCCATATGGTGGTATGAAGTTTTATGGATTTAAGATGAGAAATAACTTTTCTTGAAAATTTCATATGATCTTCTTGTGTATTTTGGTATCCCAAATATTTTGCGACACTTGGGATAAGATCAAGTCGAAGTTTGTCTTCTTTCTTTCCTGTTGCAAGATGAAGCGCTGAACGAACTTTAAATAAAAATTCTAATGCTTCTCTAAACTCTTTATACTCTTTTTCTGAAATATACTTGGTATCTAAATCACTGATATGTTTGGCATTATGTAAAATATTACCTATCCAATAAACAAGGTTCGCATTACGGAAACCTCCATCACCTTCTTTGAGGTTTGGTTCCATGGTCATGGGGTATTTCTTATGAAGAAGTTTCATCTCTTCTATTTTAGCTTGAATAAAAGCTTTTGGTTCATCTTTTCTTATTCTGTAAAGTTCATTTTCTGTTTGATCCCATAGTTGTTTGGAACCTTCAATAAAACGTGACTCTAACATGGAAGTTTTAATGGTGATATCTGTTTTAGATACTTCAAATAAGTCTCCCACTTCATGCACCCTATGACCAAGTTTTAGCCCCGCATCCCATAAAATATAAAGAATTTTTTCAATCATCTCTTGTGTGTTATATCCTGGAATCTCTTTATATACAATCATAAGGTCAATATCAGAATAAACACAGAGTTGTTCTCGTCCATAGGAACCTAAAGCAAGAAGTGTAATGGGTAAAGTACTTTTCATTGGCATGTAGGTATCGAACATAGAACGCATAGCAACTTTGTAAACCATTTGTATGATTGTATCAATTTTACGCGTATGTTTAACCAAAAAACCTTTACCTGAACTCTCTTCAAAACTTTGTTCAAGGGTTCCAAAATACTCTTTAATATCTTGTTTTAGAACTTTCGATATCTCAAAGTCAGCTGCATCTTCATACATTAATGTTTCAATTTGTGCTTTTATATCTTCCATTACTAACCACTCCTAATCTATTGTTGTTATAATACCAAAAATTAATTCAATGCAGTGAAGAGGTAGAGATGACATTAGTTGAAAAAGTAAAAAAGAGAGAAAGACTTACGCAAGAAGAGGGAGAAGCTCTTTATGATTTGGATCTATTTGTTTTAGGTGAGCTAGCCGATGAAATACGCCAAGAACGATTTGGGAAAAAAAGTTATTTTAATATTAATAGACATATTAATCCTACCAATGTTTGTGCTGATATATGTAAATTTTGTGCCTATAGTGCCAGTCGAAAAAATCCTAACCAATATACTTTGAGCCATGAACAGATATTAGAAATAGCAAGTAGTTCAATTGCCAATGGTGCAAAAGAGTTGCATATCGTTTCTGCGCATAATCCCAATGATGGAGTAGAGTGGTATATGGGGGCATTTAGAAAAATACGTGCTAAATTTCCTGACGTACACATCAAGTCTATGACTGCGGCAGAGATAGACTTCATCACACGTGAGTATGGACACTCTTACGATGAAGTATTAGATATGATGATAGAAAATGGTGTAGACTCTATGCCCGGTGGTGGAGCTGAAATCTTTGATGAAAAAATACGTGAATACCTTTGTAAAGGTAAAGTCACTTCTGAACAATGGCTAGATATTCACGAGAAGTGGCATAACAGAGGCAAAGAGTCTAATGCTACGATGCTCTTTGGTCATGTAGAAACACGTGCACACCGTATAGATCATATGCTAAGACTTCGTGAGCTTCAAGATAAAACAGGTGGATTTAATGCTTTTATTCCTTTGGTGTATCAAAAAGATAATAATTTCTTAAAAGTTCAAACATTTCCTACGGGTCAAGAGATACTAAAAACGTATGCGATTAGTCGAATATTATTGGACAACATACCTCATATTAAAGCGTATTGGGCTACTTCTACCATTAATTTAGCACTTATTGCTCAAGAGTTTGGAGCTGATGATTTAGATGGAACCATAGAAAAAGAGTCAATTCAATCAGCAGCAGGTGCCAAAAGTGCCATGGGAATGCAATTGGTTGAATTTGTTGATATGATACAAAGTGCAGGATTTATCCCTGTAGAACGGGATAGTCTTTATAATGAACTTAAGATTTATAGTAGAGAGAAGAATTAACGTATTTTTTAAATAAAAAAAGATATTATTATATAACAAATAAAAATAAAAATAATGGAAAAATATGAAAAATACCTTCTCTTTACTTTTGCTGTTGGCGTTAACAGCATGTGGTAGTGATCAAAATACAGATGAACCTATACAAAATAAATCAATACTTACTACCGTGAGTGGGGTATCAGTTACAGAGAATCCAATAGAAAATAATATAAGTAGGGTTCAAGAGCCAGCTTCAACAAGAGAAGCAACCTCTACACGTGCGATTCAACGATTTAGTAATAGGAAAAAAGTTTTTATTTTAGGTGATTCAACAGTTTATAATGAATCAAAAAGTACAGAGATGGGCTGGGGAACAGCCCTTGTATCTTACGGGGTACATCCTGAAAATATTTTTAATCAAGCGCGTTCTGGTGCCAGTGCAAAAAGTTATAAAATTTGTAATAGTCAACCTCAACATTGTGCAAAAAATCATAATTGGGAAAATATAAAAAAGTTAATTAATACTAGTGCAGTGGGGGAAGGTGCATATTTATTAATTCAATTTGGACATAATGATGAGAAAAAAAATAATCCAATTAAATCAACACTTCCGGGAAGAGGTAATAGCTTTTATAATGAGTTAAAAGTTTTTACAGATGAAGCTCGAAAGATGGGTATTACTCCAGTACTTATGACCCCTGTAGAACGAATGGAAAAGAAATCAGGTGAAAATTTAAAATATTCACATATCAAAAAACAAGGTGATTATGCGCAAACGGTTCGAGATTTAGCAAGTGATGAAGATATACTTTTATTGGATTTACAGAAAAAATCATGGGTTGAATTCAACAAATATAGTAGTTCAGCGACCATTACAAAAGCGTTTGCTTATGATGATGTAACGCATTTTAGTCCAAAAGGGGCAAGTAAAGTGGCATCATGGGTAAAAGAATTGGCATGTACTTTAGAAGATAAAGGTTTATGTAGCCAATTCAAATAGAAATACAACTTTTAAATAGAAAGTCATTTAGTACTAATGGCTTTTTTCTTCTCCTTATTATAATTCTCTTTTGAAAACAGGATATTTACTATTCTCACTTATCGCCATATAAGATATAATACTAAAAAAGATTAAAAATGCAAAAAATATACTATCCTTATCAAGAATTTCGTGAAGATTTAAAAGTGTTAACTTCAAAAATAGATCAATCGTTTGATACTATCTTGCCTATCTCTCGGGGAGGCTTGTCTATGGGGCAAATGATGGGTGAATATTATGATATTCGTAAAGTATATGCTATTAATACCATAGGATATAATGGTACTCAAAAATTATCAAAAGTAAATGTATTTAATATACCTGATTTATCAGAACTAAAGCAGGTATTAATTGTTGATGATATTGTAGATAGTGGAGATACTTTAGTTGAAGTTTTAAATGTTTTAAAGAAAAAGTATCCTAATATTCATTTTTTTACAGCTACTATTTTTTATAAACCTACAGCTGTTATAGAACCTAATTGGTGGGTAAAGGAGCCAAAAGGGTGGATCGAGTTTTTTTGGTCAGAAGATTTGAAGAATTAGTTTGCGAATGGTTTAAAAGTTAACATCTGCTATACTTTCTCAATTGATATACCTAAGGAATAGATAGATGATTTTAATGATAGATAATTACGATAGTTTTACCTATAATGTTGTGCAGTATTGTTTAGAACTTGGTGCTAATTTAAAAGTTATTCGTAATGATGAATTGACGGTAGAAGAGATTAAGGCATTAAATCCTGAAAAAATCATTATATCTCCTGGACCAGCAACCCCTAATGAAGCAGGGATAACCTTAGAGGTTATAAAAGAATTTGCAGATACAACACCAATCTTTGGTATTTGTTTAGGACATCAAAGTATTGCACAAGCCTTTGGTGGAGAAGTTATACGTGCTAAAAATATGATGCATGGAAAAACCTCTCAAGTAGCGATAGATAAAGAGACGGTTATTTTTAAAGGATTACCCGAAGAGTTTAGAGCCACACGTTATCATTCATTAACTGTTAATCAAGAAAATTTGCCTGAAAATATTATTGCGACTTCATATAGTAAAGACGATCATGAAATTATGTCTTTAGAGATAGAAGGAAAAAATGTTTATGGTGTTCAGTTTCATCCAGAATCAATTATGTCTGAACATGGATATGAGATGTTAGATAATTTTTTAAAACTATAGAGTAATAAATGAAACAGACATTTTTTTATACCTTTATATTACTTTATATGTCTGCATTGCTTTACTTAGCAAGTACACTTCCTATTGGTCCTAACGAAGCAACTGTTTACTATACTGATCAAGATATATTATATACTTTAACACATTTTGCCAATGGTTGGTTTGGTAATGGTTTAGATTTTCGTTTACCTTTTGTTTTTTTTGCTTTTGTTAATAGTATACTTTTCTTTATCATGACCAGACTTTATTTTACTGACATTGAAACCAGTTATTTAGCCACAGCAGTATTTCTTTTACTTCCTGGTATTATTACTTCTGCGATATTGGTGAATATTGCTGTTGTTGTCATGACATTGGTTTTAGCATTTATTACTTTTTATGAAAAGAAAATGCTTTTATTGCAAGCCATAACGATGTTGTTACTTTTGTTAATTCATGGTGCATCTATTATCTTTTTTGTCTCTGTCGGTATTTTCGCTCTTATGGAACGCAATCGTAAACTTTTTATTCTTTCATCAATTTTAGGGATTGTTAGCTTATTTTATTTTAACTTTAACGGTTTAGAGATTGGGGGAAAACCTCAAGGAGAGTTTATGGAACTGTTTAGTCTTTATGTTGGACTTTTTTCTCCGTTGGTTTTTCTTTACTTTTTTTATGCACTGTATCGAATATGGCTACGAGAGAAAAAAGATATATTATGGTATATCTCTTTTAGTTCTTTTATCTTTTCTATAATACTCTCTTTACGACAACAGGTCATTATGACAGATTTTGCTCCTTACGTGATTGTATCGGTAGTATTAATGATAGTAATCTATCATCAAACACTTCATGTGCGATTACCTCAATTTCAAATATGGTACAGGAGAGGATTTTATATGGTACTTTCTACGCTTGTAATGAGTGCTATGGTGATTTTTTTTCATAAATCTTTTTTTTATATATTAGAAGACAAATCAAAGCATTTTGCGTATCGTTTTTATGAACCGTATTGGAAAGTGATAGAATTACATGAGATAGAGAAGAATTGTTACACTGTTCCAAGCCGAAAAGAGCAATATCAATTAAAATATCATGGCATAGTGTCATGTGAAGATTTGACTGTTTCCAATATACACAAATAATTAAAATTTCTTCACTCTATAACTCTTTAAAATATAAAATATACTCACCTAATGGTAAACTTACCCAACACAATTTAAACAAGGAGAACTCGATGGCTCAAAAAGCGATTAGAGAATATGACGCAAAGTCAATTTTAGCTAAACATTGGGATAAGTACTTTCCAGATTTTACTTATTCTTATGAAACAGTATTGGTTCAGAATGGAGCAGAATTAACAGAAGCAGCGAAAGCAAATGCTTGGTTAAATGAAAAAACTTTGGTAGCAAAACCAGATATGCTTTTTGGAAAAAGAGGTAAAAATGGATTGGTTCTTTTCAAAGATGCTAAGCCAGGAGATGTCTCTTTGGCAAAAGCTACTTCTTGGATTGATGAAAAAGGTTCAGAAAAACAAGAAGTTTTCTTTGAATTTGATGGAGACACACCAACAGGTGAGCCTTCTGTAGATACATTAAGTCATTTCCTTGTTGAGCCATTTATGCCTCACACACAAGAAGAAGAGTACTACGTTTCTGCTACATGTGTAGGTGACGATGATGTTATCTATATGTCTGCTGAAGGTGGAATGGAAGTTGAAGAGGGTTGGGACGAAAAAGTTACTGAAGTAGCATTCCCTATTACTGCAACTGAAGAAGAGATTGCAGAAAAAATCAGAGCAAACGTTCCTGCTGATGTTGCAGACGCAGACAAAGCAAACTTTGCTGAGTTTTGTATTGGTTTCTTTAAAGCGTACCGTGAATTAAACTTTGCCTACCTTGAAATTAACCCATTTGTACTTCAAGGTAAAAAAGTTGAGCTTCTTGATATGGTTGCTAAGCTTGATGATACTGCTGGATTTATGATGGTTTCTGAGTGGGGAGATGTTGAGTACCCAACAGCATTTGGTATGGAGAACAAATCTCCAGAAGAAGAAGCAGTTGAACTTGCAGATTCTAAAACAGGTGCATCTTTAAAACTTACACTTCTTAAGCCAGAAGCTAGAATCTGGACAATGGTTGCTGGTGGTGGTGCTTCAGTTGTTTATGCTGATACTATTGCAGACATGGCAGGAATTGAAGACCTTGCTAACTACGGTGAGTACTCAGGTGGACCAACTACTGGTGAGACTAAATTCTATGCAGAGACACTTTTTGACCTTATGACAAGAGAAAAAGATTCTCAAGGTAGAGGAAAAGTTCTTATTATTGGTGGAGCGATTGCTAACTTTACAGATGTTGCAAAAACATTTACAGGGATTATCCAAGCGTTTGAAAACTACCAAGATAAGCTCAAAGAAGTTGGTGTAAAAATCTACGTTAGACGTGGTGGACCAAACTATGAAAAAGGTCTTAAAGATATTAAAGAAGCAGCTGATAAAATGGGTCTTTACATCGAAGTTTATGGACCAGAAACACACGTTACAGACATCGTGCGTATGGCACTAGAAGCGTAAGGAGAAGATATGGAAAGATTATATACTAAAGATACACAAGCGATTTTTTGGAATAACAATAAAACAGCAATTCAAAGAATGTTGGATTACGATTACACAATCAAAAGAGAGACTCCATCGGTAGCTGCTATTGTTGCACCGACAAGCTC
>Ga0256826_1001609_pt1 | contig 13992 bp, 13 predicted proteins | sample CV79metaG_FD_185975 | JGI IMG/M metagenome (GOLD analysis project Ga0256826, IMG submission 185975) | Hydrothermal vent microbial communities from East Pacific Rise, Pacific Ocean - CV79 | ecosystem: Environmental > Aquatic > Marine > Hydrothermal vents | place: Pacific Ocean: East Pacific Rise...
GGTACGGTTACGCCTAAACCTCAAGATGGAAATCCTAAGCCTAGAATGTTTCGTCACGTTGCTGAAGAGTCTATTCAAAATGCTATGGGTTTTAACAACGAAGGAATGCATAAGGTACAACAACGTTTAACAAAACGTTTTCCTTTCACTACGCCTATTGGTGTGAACATTGGTAAGAACAAGCTTACGGAAGACAAAGATGCTGTTTCTGATTATACTACGCTTCTTAACACCTTTAAGGACTTAGGTGACTACTTTGTAATTAACATCTCTTCTCCAAATACTCCAGGCTTAAGAGACCTTCAAAATGAAGGGTTTATCTCTGAGTTATTTGCCGAAGCTAAAAAGATTACAGAAAAACCAATCTTCTTAAAAATTGCTCCAGATATGGAAGAAGCACAAGCCGTTGAACTGTCTAAAATGGCAGTTAAAGCAGGTGCAGCCGGTATTATTGCAACAAACACAACCATTGATTACTCTTTAGTTTCTAATCCTGAAGCCATTGGTGGTATATCAGGAGCGGTGCTTAAAGATAAAGCATTTAAAATCTTTGAAGCGGTAGCTAAAGAGCTTTATGGAAAAACTATTCTTATTTCAGTGGGTGGAATTGACTCTGCTGAAGAAGCATACAAACGTATTAAAGCGGGCGCTTCTTTAGTTCAGGTTCTTTCAGCCATTGTTTTTCATGGTCCTACACTAATTAGAGACATTAACATGGGTCTTATTGAGTTACTTCAAGCAGATGGTTATAAGAACATTACCGAAGCTATTGGAGCTGATAGAAAATGATAATTAAAAAAGTATTATCAACATTAATTTTAAGTGCAGGAGTATTGATGTCAGCATCTTTACCAAAATATGAAACACAGACCTTAGACAATGGTCTTCAAGTTGTTGTTATCCCAATGGAAAACAATACATCAGTAATCTCAACAGACATTTTTTACAAGGTCGGCTCACGTAACGAGATGATGGGTAAAAGTGGAATTGCACATATGCTTGAGCATATGAACTTCAAATCAACAGACAACCTAAAAGCAGGTGAATTTGATGACGTTGTTAAAGGTATGGGTGGTGTTTCAAATGCTTCTACTGGTTTTGACTACACGCATTACTTCATTAAGTCTTCTACGAAAAACTTAAACAAGTCACTTGACCTTTTTGGTGAGTTGATGGAGTCTCTGAAGTTAAAAGATGATGAGTTCCAACCAGAACGTAATGTTGTTGCTGAAGAGAGAAGATGGAGAACAGACAACTCACCTTTGGGTTACATGTACTTTAGACTTTTTAACAATGCTTATCTTTACCATCCTTACCACTGGACACCAATTGGTTTTATGGGAGATATTCAAAACTGGACTTTAGAAGATATTACAAGTTTTCATGAGACATTTTACCAACCTAAGAATGCCATCATTGTTGTAACGGGTGATGTTAAACCTGCGGATGTTTTTAAGCTTACTAAAGCACGTTTTTCTAAAATTACCAATAAAAAAGAGATTCCTAAAGTTCACCAAGTTGAGCCAAAACAAGATGGAGCAAAACGCCTTATTGTTTATAAAGAGTCTGAGGTTGAGATGTTAGCAATGACTTACCACATTCCTAACTTCCAACACAAAGATCAACCAGCACTTTCAGCAATTTCTGAAATGCTCAGTGCAGGTAAGAGTTCACGTCTTTACCAACGTCTTGTCAATGAGAAGCGTATGGCAAACCAGATTTATGCATACAACATGGAAAACATTGATCCGGGTCTTTACATCTTTATGGCTGTATGTAACCCAGGTGTAAAAGCAGAAGATGTTGAAAAAGAGATTCTTGCTGAGATTGAGAAGCTTCGCACTACTCCTGTTGAACAGTCAGAGCTTGACAAGGTTAAGGTAAACACAAAAGCAGACTTTATCTACTCTTTAGAGTCTTCTTCTTCAGTGGGAGACCTTTTTGGAGGTTTCTTAGCACGTGGAGATTTAGAACCATTGATGACGTATGAAGATGATATTAATGCCTTAAATGTTCAAGACATTCAAGAAGCAGCCATTAAGTATTTTGATGAAACGCAATCAACAACAGTGATATTAAGGAAAGAAAATGACTAAAGTAACAGGAGCATCAACCGCTCTAATCACTCCATTTAGAAACGGTAGTTTAGATGAACAATCTTACGCGGCTTTAATTAGACGTCAAATTGCTAATGGTATGGACGCTGTTTGTCCTGTTGGAACAACAGGTGAAAGTGCAACACTAACGCATGATGAGCACAAACGTTGTATTGAAATTGCTGTTGAAGTATGTAAGGGAACGAACACTAAGGTTCTTGCAGGTTCAGGTTCAAACGCAACGGCTGAAGCTATTTCACTTGCTATTCATGCTGAAAAATGTGGTGTTGATGCTATCTTTTCAGTTAGCCCTTACTACAACAAACCTTCTCAAGAGGGTCTTTACCAACACTACAAGGCGATTGCAAGTGCAGTACCTGACTTAGGTGTTATGCTTTACAATGTTCCTGGACGGACTATGGTAGATATCTCTGCCGATACGACTATTCGTCTATTTGATGACCTTCCTAATATCTATGGTGTTAAAGAAGCAACAGGTTCACTTGAAAGAACAGTAGAACTTCTTTCTCGTCGCCCTGACTTAGCGGTACTTTCGGGTGATGATGCTATTGACTTTCCAATTCTAGCAAATGGTGGTGCAGGTTCAACTTCAGTAACATCAAACTTACTACCTGACCTTAAGTCTCAGATGGTTCATTTTGCTTTAGAGGGTGACTTTAAAGCATCAAAAGCACTCAATGACAAACTTTACCCAATTAATAGCGTAATGTTTTGTGAAGCAAACCCAATGCCAGTTAAAGCAGCTATGTACATCGCTGGGTTAATTGACACCTTAGAATATAGACTACCTCTTTTAGCTCCAAGTGTTGAAAACATGAAGAAGATAGAAGAAGTAATGAAACAATATGAAATTAAAGGACTGTAAGTATGAATGGTAAGACTCTTTTTATTAGTGGTGGAACGCGTGGAATTGGAAAGGCAATTGTTTACGCTTTTGCTGAAAAAGGTTGTGATGTAGCATTTACGTATGCTTCAAGTGCAGAGACTGCAGAAGAAATCATTAAAGATATTGAATCAAAGTTTTCTGTTAAATGTAGAGCGTATAGACTAGACATTATGGAACCATTAACATACAAAGATGTATTCAAAGAGTTTGATGAAGATTTCTCAACCTTAGACTTCTTCATATCAAATGCTATCATCTCTGGACGCGCAGTTGTTGGTGGTTTTGCTCCATTTATGAGACTTAAACCAAAGGGTCTTACTAACATCTACACCGCAACAGTAGCTGCCTTTGTTGTTGGTGCTCAAGAAGCAACAAAACGTATTGAAGCAACAGGGAACGGTGGTTCAATCATTTCTATGTCTTCAACCGGAAATCTTGTTTACACACCTAACTACTCAGGTCACGGAACAAACAAGGCAGCAGTTGAAACTATGGTTAAATACGCAGCAGCTGAACTGGGTGAAAAAGGTATTCGTGTTAATGCTGTTTCAGGTGGTCCAATCGACACTGACGCACTTAAAGCCTTCCCTAACTACGAAGAAGTTAAAGGCGAAGTAGTTCGTCGTTCTCCTCTTTCAAGAATGGGTGAGACAACAGACCTTACAGGTGCTTGTCTTTTCTTATGTGGAAGTGAATCTTCATGGATGACAGGTCAGACTATCGTTGTTGACGGTGGTACTACCTTTCAGTAGACCTCTTTTTTATCAGCGTGATTACGCTGATTACACGGATTAAATAATCAGCTTAATCTGTGTAATCATGCTGACGAATATATTTCATAAATGTATCTTTAGAAAAGATGTATTTATGAACTATAAAAAAATCATAAAGTTTAACTATGTCAAAAAATAAAGTTGTCAACATTCCAAATATTCTAGCATTTTTACGCGTTTTAGCAGCGCCTGTTATGTTTTGGATGATCCTAACGCCTGAGTTCTTTACCGACCAAGGTATTCATATCACTTGGGTATATTACTTTTCTACCTTACTTTTTGTATTAGCTAGTTCAACAGACTTTTTTGATGGGTATATTGCAAGAACCTTTAACCAGATTACACTTCTAGGAAAAATTCTAGACCCTTTGGCAGACAAGATGCTTACCATTGGAGCTTTTTTAGCACTTATGGTTATGGGAGATGCAAGTCCTTGGGCAATTTACATCATCATTGTTAGAGAGCTTTTCATTACGGGTCTTCGTACGGTTGCCGTAGCCGAAGGTATTGATGTTGCCGCTTCAATGGCAGGTAAGGTTAAAACGGTTGCACAGATGATAGCTATCGGGTTTTTAATTATGCACTGGGACTTAGTCGAGTATGTTGGTTTTGCCGTCGATAATGCTCTACTTTGGTGGGCAGTATTTTTAACACTTTACTCAGGTGGCGAATATATCATAGGCTTGTCTAAAGCCTTAAAAGGAAAATAATGGGTTGGTTTGTCTCTCTTTTAGTTCTATCTTTACTTATCTTTTTCCACGAGTTAGGTCACTTCTTAGCTGCAAAAGCTATGGGTGTGTATGTTAAAGTTTTTAGTATTGGGTTTGGTAAAAAAATCGTCTCTTTTCATTGGAAAAATACCGAATGGAAAATAGCAATGATTCCTCTTGGTGGTTATGTTCAGATGAAGGGTCAAGAAGACATGGACCCTACGGCAGTTAGTGAAGATGATGACTCGTACAACACTAAAAATCCGTACCAAAGAATCTTCATTCTTTTAGCAGGTCCTTTTGCAAACTTCATCATTGCCTTTATTTTGTTTTGGATGATTGGTCTTGGTGGACCTCCTATTCTTTCTCCTGTTGTAGGCGATGTTGTTAAAGAGTCTCCTGCTGAACAAGCAGGGCTTCAGACCAATGATGTCATTACCGAAATCAATGGAGTAAAGATTACTACTTGGGAAGACATGGCGCAAGGTATCTCTGAATCTCAAGGTGCTATTAACTTTGTAATTGAACGTGGTCAATACATTCAAGAACTTACGATTACTCCTCAGATGCGTGAGGCTAGAAATGACTTTAATGAGACCATTCAAAAACGTATGATTGGTATTGGTGCAGCAGGTGTTTCAACACCTTTAGAAGTTGAAAACTCTTTAGCTTACGCTTGGGATAAAACTTATTGGGCTTCTACTATTATCTTTGGTGGAGTGCAACGCTTACTTTCAGGTGCAGTTCCTGCTAAAGAGTTAGGTGGGGTTATTAGTATTGTAAAGATTACAGCTGATGCAAGCTCTCAAGGTTGGATGGCAGTTCTATTTTTTGCTGCTTTAATCTCTGTAAACCTTGGCGTATTAAACCTCCTTCCTATTCCCGCTCTTGATGGTGGGCATATTATGTTTAACCTTTATGAGCTTCTGTTTAGACGTCCTCCAAGTGAAGCGGCTTTAATGAAGTTTACTATTGCCGGTTGGGTTCTTCTTTTTGGACTGATGGGCTTAGGCTTATTTAATGATATTAATAGATTAGTAGGATAAGGAGAAAGTCACCCAATGACCGAAGTAGAATATAAAATACATATAGATAAAATCATTCAAAGACTTGAAGATGCAAGAGTTGCGTTTAGTGAACACCACATTGTAAAAATCATTGCAGTAAGTAAGTACTCGACTCAAGAAGAGATAACCGCACTTTATAAAATTGGTCAAAGAGCCTTTGGGGAAAATAAGGTTCAAGACCTTGTTCAAAAAAGCAAAGACTTAGATGAGTACCCTTTAGAATGGCACTTCATCGGCAATCTTCAAAAAAACAAGATTAATCATCTTATAGATGCTGATCCTACTCTTTTTCAAGGATTAGACTCCATTACCCTTGCTGAAGCTTTACAACAGCGCTTAGAGGTAAAAGAAAGCTCTATGGAGTGTCTTTTACAGATAAACTCAGCCAATGAAGAAACTAAGGCGGGTGTAAGTGCAGAAGAAGCTTCTGATATTTATGCTCAAATCAAAGAGACCTGCCCTAATATCGAACTTCGTGGGGTTATGAGCATAGGTGCTCACTCTGAAGACAAGAAACTTATTACGAATAGTTTTGAAAAGACTTATAAAATCTACGAAAACCTAAAAAATGCAGATATCTGTTCTATGGGGATGAGTGGGGATTTTGAACAAGCAGTAATGTGTGGCTCAAACATGATCAGACTTGGTTCAACTATGTTTCCAAAAAAGGGCTAAACCTTTTTTCTTCTTTTATCCACAGATTAACCCGATTTAGTAGATTGAAAAAATCAACTTAATCTGCTGAATTTGTGGACGATATCTCTCTAAGCAATATTATTTACTGAGTCACTTATCGTGTTAGATATCACTTCTGCTTGAGGTTCTCCAATATAATATCCTTGAGAAAAATCAATTCCTAATTCACATACTTTTTCATGAACTGCTTTAGTATCAACATACTCAGCAATCGTTTGCGCACCAATACGTGCAGCAAAAGAGACAATGTTTTCAACAATCATCTGATTTGAAAGATTTGTATCTAAGCCTTTAATGAACGAGCTGTCAATTTTAATTGTTTTTGCTTCTAAACGAAGAAGACGAGAGAAGACAGACTGGTCAATTCCAAAGTCATCAATGGTAATGTTAAAACCACGTCCACGAAGACGTCTAATCTGCTCTAATGTCTCATCTGTTCCATTAATAGTAATACTTTCAACCACTTCAATAAAAACACGATCGGGTGAAATATGGTAGTAGTCACATTTATACTGCAAGAAGTCTTCTAAATAGTTTTCATGAAAGTCTTCTGCTGCAACATTTAAAGAAAATGAGTACGAATTATTTTGAAAGTACTTAAAGGCTTTATCTATCATTACCCGTGTAATTTTAGTCGTTAAGCCAGCAAGGTAAGCAGGATGAATAAAGTCACTAGCAACAAGAACCTTACCTTGTTTATCTAAAATACGACACAAGGCTTCATACTTCTCAACACGACCAGTTTCATTGTTATAAATTGGTTGATAGTACGACATAATATAGTCATTTTTTAGTGCATCTTTAACCGTTTGAATCCAAAAAAGCGTATCTCTTTGACGTTTAACATAATCAGAATCTGTTTGAAAAACAACCATCTGAGAACGCCCTCTCTCTTTAGCTTCTTGAGAAGCTGTTTTGGCATGAACAAAAAGTTTTGCATGTGCACCTCTGTCCATTCCCATAGAAAACTCAATATCAAACTCAACTTCACCAATAACAATAGGAGCTTGCTTAAACATAGCAAGGACCTGTTGAGACAGAAGTAACTCTTGGTCAGGTGTTGGAGAAAAAATCAACACAACAAACTCATCTGCTGAGATTCTAAAAAGATTCGCATTAGAAGGTAAAAAGCGCGCTAGTCGTATGGCTGTTTCTTTAAGCACCTTGTTTCCATACCCCATGCCATACAGAGTATTAATACTCTCAAAATGGTCAATGTCTATAAACAGAAGTGCTTTATCGCCCTGCTTTGAAATTTCGTCTTTTAAGGCATGTTTATTGTCAAGCCCAGTTAAGTCATCTTTATAACGAAAGTTTTCTAAGCGTTTGGCTTGTTCTGTAAGTTGGTTTTGAAGTTCTCTCTCTTTAGCTAAAAGACGTCCTAAACGTTTACGCTCGTAAGCAATAGTCTCGTTTAATTTAATCTCATTGTGTTCATAATGCTCTTGCATCTGCTGTTTTTGTTCTTTAAGCTGTTTTGAACTGTCAGCTTGTTGAGATTTTTGAGCAATGGAGTAAAGCTGTGAACTACTTTTTGCAATTGCACCCAAAAGTGCTTGCATACTCAAAGGTTTAGGAATAAAACCCATTACCCCAATGTTTGCCCATGCTAAAATAGTCTTCGCATCAACATTTTTAGAGATAACAATGATGTGTGCTAAAGGGTTTACCTTTTTAATTTGCTCAATCATCTGCAGTGCAGGATAGTTGTCTAGATCTGTTTCGGTAATAATTAAATCATGTTGATTAATTTTATAATGGTTAAGCCCATCATAGCCATCGGCAGCATCATCAACTTGTGCAAAAACACGTTCAAATGTCTTGACCAATGACTGTCTTACAGCACTGTCCCCATCAATACATAACAACTTTAATTTTTTCGTAAATGGTAGAAGGTCTTTTAACTCAACCATATCTCACCTCTTTTCACATAATGCAGTATTATGCCTTATGCATACTCTAGTTAAACTTTAGCATAAGTAAATTAATACGGAGTAAACATTTTATGAGTAAAGTGTGACAAACAGTAACAATTAATACTTATATATAAGCGCGAGGTTCTCCAATGAAAAAGCCTTGAGAGTAGTTAATACCCATATCAATCACAAGCTTATGCAGTTCAGGTGAGTCCACGTATTCTGCTACCGTTTCAGCTCCTATATTTTTAGAAAATTCTACAATATTTTGAACAATTATTTTGGCATTTTTATCTGAACTCATGGCTTGAATAAAATTACCGTCTATTTTTAGAACCTGAGCCTGAATGAGCATCATTCGTGCAAAATTAGAACTGTCTACACCAAAATCATCAATAGAAATATTACAACCTAAGTCTTTTAAAGCATTAATTTGAGAAATAAAACCTTTAGCAGATTCCGTACTAATATTTTCTAAAATTTCAATATCAATACGTTTTGGGTCAAGATTATAATAGTCACACTTATAAGAAATATAGTCCACTAAATACTCTTCTAAAAAGTCTTCTCTAGAAATATTGATAGAAAACGAGCTAGTTTTATCTTTAAAGTGTTTAAAAGCTTTGTCAATAACAATACGAGAAATATCACACATTCTACCAGCTAAAACGGCTGAAGGCATAAAGTCATCTGGCATATAAATGGTATTGTCATCTTCTTGAATTCGGCATAAAACCTCATACTTATTAACACTAGCATTGAGGTTATTCATAATAGGTTGGAAATAAACAATAACATTATCTTCTTCTATAGCTTCTTGAACAATTTTTACCCATTTAATGTGTTCATACTGTGCTTTAATAAAGGCAGATTTTTTGTCATAGGTAACAATACTAAAACCACTTTTCGCCTCAGAAAGTGCAATTTCCGCTTTTTGCATTAGGCTTTTACCGGTGGCGATTCCCATAGCCGTATTAATTTTAAGTAAAAAATTATCAACTTCGATTGGGGTGAACTCAAAAAAAGCTTTAATCTGTGTAGATAGAATGTTCTCTTGCGAAGGAGAAGGGTTGTTTAACAAAATGGAAAATTCATCTTCATTTGTTCTAAACAGCTCCGCATTAATAGGAAGGTTAAGCTTAATTGCATCACCAAACTGAACTAAGACACGGTTCGTAATCTCATGTCCATAATGCACTTGGTAAGCTTTAAAGTTACGAAGTGCAATCTTAATCAATGCGGCTTCATAAACAAGAGACACCTTCTCTTCTAATGCATAAGTATTTTGAACAGAGGTTAATTTATCTAAATAATATCTATCTTGAAAAATATCTTGCATATTTAAGAATGAACTTGCTTTATACATTGCACGTTCACATTCGTCTTCATTTAATTGGTCTAATAATATCGCATCTGCCCCATTTTCCAAAGCAGTATGAATAATTTCAGGCTCTGAACAACAAGCAATGACATAATTACAAGGAAAAAATTGTTTATAACTTTGTAGGACTTCCGTACTCTCTTTATGTGCCATGTCTAATACTAAAAAATCATAATTTTTAAGGTGTAATACTGCTGAAAGTGCAGTACCTGAAGTGTATACTTTGATATGTTGAGTAAAGCTTTCAAATCCTGTCTTATGATTAGGAGTTTGAAGGTAAAGTAATCGTACTTTACTAAAGTTTGCTATTTTTGCCTGCATAATTCTCTCCAAATAATGTCACGAATATCTACAGTAAGATTTTATCATAATAATGTGATAAAATCGGGCTATAACGAATATTTCAATATATCAATAATACATTAAAAAAATAAATAGACAGGAAACAGTTTAATGATATTTAAAAATTTTAGGTACGAATAGGTAAATATAGGTCTCGTTTTTTTATTACATAGCATTTAAAATATCTAAGGTTTTTGCAACATCATAAATAGCAGAGTGATACTGTTCATCATCAAAATCTATTCCATAAAAATCGCAGGTCTCAATGAGTTTAGGATTTTTAACCTTTCCCTTTGCATTAAAAGCTTTAACTATATTTTTATTTTCTTTCATCGTGCAGATATGTTTATCAAAAGAGACAAGTGTTCCTAAATGGCGCAGTTCAAAAGAGATATTATGCGCGACTAAGGTGGAAGAACCTTGGCAAAACTCCACAAAATCTTCATCATCTTCAAAATATTCTTCATACTCCACACCACGACGTAAACGTTCAAGTCTATCAGGAGAGAGTTGATGTACCGCTAAGGCATAAGCATTCACTTCATAAGCTGAAAAGTAATACCGATGAAAGGTTTCCTTCACAATATATTCATCACCCTCTTTCAGTACCTTAAAAGCAGCAACCTCAATAACATCATGAACATTAGCCGAGTTCGTTTCAAAGTCTAGTATAATCATAAAACAAACCTAATCAAAATCCATATCACCCCAAAATTCATCATAAGAAAGGTTTGTCTCTTTTTTATGCTCTTCAAAGTCTTCTTCTAACTCTTTCTCACGCTCAACTTTCAAATATAAGTCCAAGGCTTCGTCCATAACATGATCAGGTGATTTTTTTAATAACTCAGCCAACACTTCAATTTTTTCTATTATTTTCGCATTTAATTGCATAATTCCTCGATACTTGTAATATAGTCGAATTTTATCATATCTAGTAGGAGATTTTCTATATCTATTAATAATACTATTTAAGATAAATTGATATAATACATCTATTAATAATAAGTTATATATAAAAAGTATTTAAGCATTAAAAAGACAAAGGATTATAATGAAAAACCTATCTATTACATTTAAAAATGTTGCCTTAGTTAAAGAGATTGAGTCTCCTGAAAATCCAGGTGGACTAGAAAAAAGAGTAGCACTAACTCCTGTAGATGTAGGTGAATTAACAAAGGCAGGAATTACTCTTTTTGTTGAGTATGGCGCAGGTTTAGGGGTAGGTTTTGAGGATGATGAATATCTTAAAAATGGTGCGGTAATGCAAACAGCAGATAAAATCTATCACGACAAAGACATGATTATTAAATTTAAAGGTCCCTCTTTAGAGTCTATTTCACAGATGAAAAAAGGTTGTACTCTCTTTTGTATGGCACACTTTCACTCTTTTCCAGACCGTGCAAAAATGCTTGAAGAGAGTCAAATCAATGTTATCGCTATGGAAGAGATTTTAGAATCGCCAAAGGTTCAAACTGATGAGCAAATTTTAGCACGTACCGCAATGGCAGATGCCCTAAAAGGTTTTATTGAAAATGAGACCATTAAAGATTTAAGAATATTTGTAATTGGTAGAAATGAAAAATTAGCAGGAGCAGTTAGACGAGCAGGAAACAGAAACCCCCTCTCTCTTAACATGCTTCATCGTGATGTACAGTTTGAAGAGTTAGAGTACCTTGGAAAAGAGACCCTATATTTTTATGACTCTCAAAGTTATAAGGACACCGATGGCTTGCTTCAAAAGCTTCAAGATAAAGAGTGTAATACTTTTGATCTTCACGAATTTGAATTAAAAAATGCTTCTTCTGCCATTGAAAAGTATAGAGAAAGTCATATCCCTTTTGAGTTTGGTTTAAGAAGAATTCAATGTCTTCATGTAACCGGACAAGCAGGTGCTAGATACGGGATTAAACTACTTAAAGAGAACAAGCCTGACTTAGATATTCGTGAAGCTAAGGTTGTTGTTCTAGGTTACGGGAACGTTGCTCGTGGTGCCATGCATGAGATTTATGACCATGGCTTTAAGAACATTCATGTTCTAGGTCGTACTCAAACATCTAAAGATAGAATTGATGAGTATTTAAAAGATGTTGATTTAGTCGTTAATGGTGCAGAAATTCCACGAGAAATCAGAGGAATAACTTACCTTGTGAGTAATGACCACTTAAAGAGAGTTATACCTAAAGGTTCTGTTGTGATTGACCTTGTTGGTGGAAGTGAAACCAACCGAAGTGCGGTAGAGTCTGTACTTTCATGTACCTTCTTAACCGAACCTCATTTCATTAAAGAAGAAGTGACTGTTTCAGCTCTATGGGGTTGGCCAATGCTTGGTATGATGAGAGAGAGTGCAGTAAAATACTCAAGTCAAATTGTAGATGTTCTCATCAAGCAAGAAAAAGTCATTGAAGGCTTAGACAACTTAACCGCTGGTGTAAAACGCGCCTTAGTATGTGGACCATTTAAAAACGACTAAACTACCCTAAGAATAAAACTCTTGATAAGAAAGACTTCTCTCTTTCTTATCCTCCTCAAAAATCTCCAATCGATTAGTCCGATTAAAATTTCTTACCAGAAATTAAGAGCACTGGTTCTTAAAAATTACGGTAGTAATTTTCCATCGGACTAATCGATTGGTAAGCTGCTCTTAAAACGATCCTTATAAGAACATTTTCGACACAACTCTTCGACTGCTTTGTCTTGTGCAAAACCTTCAATCATAGCCTGTGCTCTTTTTGAGTTTAGTACTTCATTCAATGACATCTCATGTAAGTTCCCAAGGTTTATAACCCCTTCCCCATCAAGACAACAAGGAACTACGGTACCATCTGCTAGTATACCTATATGTGACTTCAACCCATAACAAGCAGCATCACTATCATGGGTACTCTGAAGTGTTGGCCACTCAAAGTAATTATCAAAATTCAAGAGCACCTTTGATGCCAGTCGTAATGATTTAACCTTATCCTTATAAATAGCATCTAAGTCTATTTGCGTATCAAAAAAATCTTCTATTTTTTCAAAAAGCATAGTATTAAACTCAGCCTCACTCAGGACATCATCAAGGTTCCAAATTCTAAGGTTTATAAAGGGCTTGGGATAATTTTCAAGCTTACTGTTACAGGTTTTAAGTACTCCATCCATATACTCTTCAAAACTAAGGTTGAGAGAGTTTTTATTGTAACTATTAAGTGAGATATTGACTTGTCTTACTGCAGAATGGAACAAGACTTCAACCGGTGTTTTTTTAAGATAATACCCACTAGTAGTAAGCTCCACTTCAAAGCCATACTTACCTGCAAGTTCTAAATACTCAAAAAGATTAGAAAGCGTAAGCGGGTCACCCATAACGTGAAAAGCGAGGGAGCGTGTATAAGGCTTGAGCTCTACAAGCATCTTTTCAAAAAAGCCAAGTGTCATTGTTTTAGTAGGTTGTAGTTTAGGAGGGCAAAAGCTACATGCTAAACCGCAAATATTGGTAACTTCAATGTGAACGCGGTTAAAATGCATAATGCCCTTTTGTAGACGGATTTTAGCATAAAAGTTACGAGAGATTTAGAAAAAAAAGAGTATATTTCTTTTATGATTACTAAACTCTTTACCGACGGCAGTGTTAACCCTCAAAAAAAAGTAGGTTTTGGCGCTTATCTTACTGTAACAAATAAAGGTGATGTCAGTAAAGTAGAGACTAAAAAATTTGAAAACACTTCGTCTACACAGCTAGAACTAGAAGCCCTACTTTGGGCAGTAGAAAGCATAGATATCACTACAGACTTGTGTATCTATACAGACTGTCAAAATATCTTAGGACTACCCTCAAGACGAGAAGGTTTAGAAAAACGAAACTACCACAGTAAAACAGGGAAACTTCTAAAACACAGCCTGCTCTACCAAAGGTTCTTTACCCTAATAGACAGGTATTCATGTACATTCATCAAAGTAAAAGGACATAAAAAGTCTTATCTTAAAGATGAAGTAGATAATCTTTTCACCTTAGTAGACAAAGCTTCTAGAGATGCATTAAGAGCACATCTTTTTTAAACTTTATCAAAATCAAAACCAGCATACGGGTCATAGTTAAAGAACTTATCAAAATGAGACTGGTCTTTT
>Ga0256826_1001610_pt1 | contig 13991 bp, 13 predicted proteins | sample CV79metaG_FD_185975 | JGI IMG/M metagenome (GOLD analysis project Ga0256826, IMG submission 185975) | Hydrothermal vent microbial communities from East Pacific Rise, Pacific Ocean - CV79 | ecosystem: Environmental > Aquatic > Marine > Hydrothermal vents | place: Pacific Ocean: East Pacific Rise...
AGTTTTTAAAATGAAAGTCCTCTATTTTGGTGGTCAAAAATCAGGGAAAAGTAAACTTGCCGAAGAGAAAACAGTAGAATTGACTTATGATAAAAAGCCCTACTACATCGCTACTTACGACAACTCGTACAATGACCAAGAGATGCAAGAGCGTCTCTACACCCATCAATGGCAACGCGAAGACAAATTTATCAGTATCGAAGAGCCTTTTGATTTGCCCTCGGTCATCAATAACAAAGGAACGTACCTCATCGACTGCATCTCGATGTGGATACTCAATACCTTGGACATAGAGATAGAAGAGCTTTTTGAACAACTTGAACAGCTTTTTCAGAAGAGTGCCAATATTATTTTTGTTCTCAATGATGTAAATTCGGGAGTTATTCCTATCGAAAAACAGAGTCGTCTTTTTATTGACCGAACAGGAATCATTGGACAAAAACTCTCCTTACTCTGTGATGAAGTCTATGAAGTCAAATTAGGCTTAAGCATCGCATTAAAATAAATATAAAAGAGACTCTATTGAAAAACATCTCCATATTCGGCACGTCCAGCGATGCTGGAAAATCAACCATAACCTTTGTGATTGCCAAAATCATTCAAGAGTTGGGCTACAGCGTTGCCCCCTTTAAAGCCCAAAATGTATCAAACAATGCAAAAGTCTGTGACGACCACTCTGAAATAGCCGTAGCACAACATTTTCAAGCAGAAGTACTGAATGTTCCAACCTCCTATCATAACAATCCTATTTTGTTAAAATCAGGTCAAAAAAGTTCAGCTTCGCTTATTGTCAATGGAAAAGTTGTTGCGAGTAAAGACGTTCGAGAGTATTACCGAGAGTTAGATGGTCTAAAGCCTGCTGTCAAAGAGGCATTTGAGTATCTAAACAAACGCTATGATTGTGTGGTCTGTGAAGGAGCAGGAAGCCCTGTAGAACTGAATCTTATGGAAAAAGATTTATCCAATATTTACATTGCTAGCGAATTTAAAACCAAAATCATTCTAGTCGCCGACATTGAAAAAGGTGGAGTATTTGCCTCGATTTGGGGGGTCTACAATCTGCTCCCAAAACCCTTACGCGATAATGTCATTGGCGTTATTGTCAATAAATTTAGAGGCGACATTACCCTATTTGATAAAGGCATAGAGATTATCGAAAAAGAGTTCAAAATTCCTGTCCTAGGGGTGCTTCCCTATGTTCCCTTTAATCTAGGATTCGAAGATTCTCAAAGCCTTATGAATTATAAACAAACCATTCATGCAGGTGCAAAGCGTATTGCTGTCATTGCCTACCCTACCATGAGTAACTACAATGATTTTGAAGCGTTAATCGCTGACCCAAACAGTGCTTTGGAATTTGTACACAACAACATCTCTTTAAAAAGCTTTGACCAAGTTATCTTACCTGGGTCAAAACTGGTTATCAACGATTTATTATGGCTCAAAGAGAATGGACTTTTTGAACAACTTCAAGATTTAGACATCGAAATACTTGGTATCTGTGGTGGTTACCAAATGATGTTTCAAAACATCATTGACCTAGAGGGCATCGAAGCCAAAGAAAAAACAAGCATAAAAGGCTTAGGATTTATAGACGACGACATTATTTTTCAAAAAGAAAAAATTGTTAAAAAAGCATCCTACAGACTCTTTGGGAAAACCATCAATGGCTTTGAAATTCATCATGGATGTTCCCAAAAATACCCAATCTCTTATGAAAATCTTAACATCAAAGGCACGTTTGTTCATGGCTTATTTGATGACATTCTATTTGAAGAGTATAAGAAAAAAACCATTAACTCTTTTGTAGAAATAATGAAAAACAAGCTTGATGTTTCTACCATTATGAATGCAATAACATGAACCTCTCTTTAGCCCTACTCGCCTACCTCATCGACAAGATTTTTGGAGAATTCTCATTTATTCGTCATCCTGTTATTCTTATGGGCGACTACATCAAATGGTTTGAAAAGAAGTTTTATAAAGAGTCTGTAAAAAATGGTTTTTTCTTGACTCTTTCTCTAATTTTAATCACTTTTTTAATAATTCATCTTCTCGTAGAGTGCGTATATCTAGTACACTATCCTCCTCTACAACTCGTATTTATGGCTCTTCTTGCCTCTACTACTATTGCCTCTAAAATGCTTTACGATTCGGTAAAAGACATTATTAGCAATCCTCATCATATTAAATATCTGGTCAGTCGAGACACCAAAGAGTTAAGCCCCTCAAACATCAACAAAGCAGGCATAGAGACCTACGCTGAAAACCTAAGTGATGGGGTAATTGCCCCACTTTTTTATCTGATTCTTTTTGGTTTAGAGGGAGCCTTTATCTACAAAGCGATAAATACCTTGGACTCGATGGTAGGCTATCGCAATGAAAAATATGAAAATTTTGGAAAAGTATCGGCAATTTTAGATGATATGGTCAACTACCTTCCTGCTCGAATCACAGCTCTGTTAATTGCCATCCTTATGGGCAGTAAGGATGCTCTCTTTTCATTTTATAAATACGGTAAAAAACACAACAGTCCCAATGCAGGACATCCTATATCAGCAATGGCATTAGCAATTGGGGTTAAACTCGGGGGCGATACCTCCTATTTTGGAACACTCAAAAAGAAAGCCCATTTTGGAAGAGGAAAAGAAGAGATACGCACCAAAGAGATTCAAAAAGCCCTCTCATTTCAATGGCGTTTGGATATACTGCTCATCATTTTTTTAGGAACAGTTATATGGATATAAAACCTTCTTCTCAACACGGTGGAGACATCAAAAGCTTCTCTCAACAGATAGGCTGTACGCCCTCTGAAGTCATTGACCTCTCATCAAATATTAATTTTGTACAACCAAACATTACTGTAGACTTTAACAGTTTGGATATTTCTGCCTATCCTACTTATGAAAAACTTACCGAGCCAATTGCTCAACTCTACAGTGTAGACCCTTGTGAACTTGAACTCTTTAACGGTGCAACCACAGCTATTTATACGCTGTTTCGACACTTAAACCTCAATCATTGTACGCTCTATGCCCCACTCTATTTAGAGTATGAAAAAGCCTCTCGTATACACAACTATCAGATAACGCATATAAACCGTTTTGAAAACATCGAGCAAGAGGTCGAAAAAGGCTCTCTTATTGTTTTTGTTAATCCCTCTACTCCCGAAGGAACATTTTATGATGTGGACAGACTTATGAAAGAATGGACGAAAAAGGAGTGTACGATTTTAATAGATGAATCCTTTTTGGATTTTACCCCTTTTAAATCGGCTGTTCCCCACATTCATAATTACGACAAGCTTTATATTTTAAAATCCATGACCAAATTTTACAGCTCTGCTGGTATTCGAGTGGGGGCATTGATTTCCAATCAGAAAAACATTCAACGCATTCAAGCACAAGAGCCACTTTGGAAGATTTCACAGTTTGACAGTCACTACCTGCAATCGGCATTAAACGATAAGCATTTTCCTATGAGTTCAAAAAAATTAAACGATAAAAACAGAGAATATCTTATCAAGATATTAGAGAACTCTGAATTCATTCAAAAAGTCTATCCCTCATCTTCCAATTTCATTATGATAAAACTCAAAAATCTCTCTGCCCAAGAGTTTCAAAAGAAGCTAATTCCCTATAAAATTATGATACGCGACTGTTCCAATTTTAAATTCTTAGACCAGCGTTATGTGCGTATCTCCGTCAAAGGAAAAGAAGCATTAGAAGTCTTAGAGAAAGCCTTATGAAGAATTTCTATTTAGGTTTCAAATTTGCCTTTTCCTATTTTTCAATTCTGCCTATAGCGTTTAACGAAAATGATAATCTAACCGATAAATGTGTTTTGGCATCCATGCTTTTCTTTTTGCCCTTAGTCGGCTTGGTATTGGGTGCAGTCATCGTTATATTTTTTTTATCTATTGCTCACTTAGGGTGGTATGCTTCACTTATATCAGCTGTTCTTTACATGATGCTTTATGGATTTATCCATACCGAAGCCGTTATTGACGTAGCTGATGCCCTCTATGCCTCTCACTCAGGAAAAGATGCCTACAGCATTATAAAAGAACCCACCGTAGGAGCTATGGGTGTACTCTATGCCATTGGATTGGTACTGTTAAAGGTTGCAGGAGTCGTCTATCTATTCAATCATCATCTGTTAATGGAGTTCATCGCTGTTTTAATTATTAGTCGTCTCTCTCTTTTGATGTTGTTCAAAATACACACCTTTAAGTCCTCTTTTGCCACCCTATTAAAAGAGTCGCTCTCCAACAGCTACCTTATCGCCTCATTTACTCTATTTATAATTATCGGTTCTATTTTTCTCCATAAGTTTATCTTTTTATTAATTATTGGTCTACTTTTCGCCTATCTCATCTCACAGTGGATTAAATCAAAAATCAACTTTGTAAACGGCGATGTTTTGGGGGCAACACTGGAAAGTGTTGAGATTTTTTTGTTTTTTGTAGTGGCTTTATTTTTATGAGGAGTTAAGCGATTAAGCTTTTACTCCTCTATATTAAACATCTCTTTATAAAGTTTTTCTATATTACGTTTCTCTTTATAATCTATCCTATCGCCTATTTCGATACTAACTACTTGATTTGCATGTTTATCGTTTAGAGATGTTCCTAATACCTCATCGGTGTGGGTTCGGATAAAAACAGGTAAAATGGGTAGCCTATTTTTCAAAGCAATAATTCTAAAGCCCTCTTTGAACTCTATAAGTGATTTTTCACTTTTATTTCGTGTGCCTTCAGGAAAGATAAAAATAGAACTTCCCTCTTTGGTATGGGATTTTATATCGGCAAAAAATCCTCCCATTTGACTCTTTTCTCGATCAAGTAATACTGCTCCTCCATTGCGTACAAATACACCAAAGAATGGAGAGTTATAAAGCTGTTTTTTAGAAATCCACAAACCATAGATGCTTGTCTCTTTTAAAGCGAGTTCCACAATAAGAGGGTCAATGATTCCTCGATGATTCGACATTAACAAAAATTGTCCATCAAGAGGTAATTTTTCTCTATTTTTTACATCAACCGAAATTTTCAACTTCGCTAAAAGCGTTTCAGCATATTCAAGTCGAACACGTTTCTTATCTAAGGGTTCGGGAATGCTTTTAAGTTTAAGTCCAAATTTATTGGTTAAGAAGAGGGCATAAATTGAAAGTTTTATTTTATTGAGATTCATCTCTTGTTTCCTATATAATATTCTGACTGAAAGTATATCAAAAATAGAGATGAAATAGAGTGAAAAAAATCTACTGAAACGGGCTATTTACCACCAAGAATATCGCATTGTCCTGTAATTTTACAAAGTGGACAGAAATTAATCAACCCTGCGATTAAGGGGATAGCACCTAAATAGAACCATGGGTTTGAACTGTAAACTCCAAAACCTATTAAAGAGGCTCCCAATACGATTCTAAATGGTCTGCATATGGCTCTAACTTTTTTTACATTCATCAATATTTCCTTTGTGTTTTTATCTAAAAATAACTTAATACAATTATACCTTAACATCAGCCAAAGTTAATGCGAAAAGAACCTCTACTCCATTTTTTTCTAAAAGCTGTTTGGCTTCGTTGAGTGTTGTTCCTGTGGTTATAATGTCATCAACCAAAATAACCTCTATATTATTCTGTCCCCTATAATGAAACTCTCGTGGGTTTTCTAAACGAAACTGCAAAGATTTTCCTGCATATTTAATAGAATTTTTTGCCATAAGCTGTGCATGCAATATTTTTACATTTTTATGCCTCATGGCATGCGTTAAAAGAGCAACATGGCTGTAGGCACTTTTAACATTTTCATCCACACCTAAAACGTATACCTTATCCCCAGTTGTTTGCATAAAATTTTCTATAAATGGTTTAAACGAGAGTCGAGCCAAAGCGTTATAGATTTTAAAACCTTGTGTTGTATGCTTGGTCAAGAGTAAATCTTCAATATGTTGATAATTAAAGAAACTATAAACGTCTAAGCCATTTATAGTTCTTTTTGTAATTGTAGGTTTAAGCAGTTTGTCTTGGCAAGAGCTACAAAACGTTAACCAACTTAGCCTATGACAAGAGAGACATCGCATATTTTTTCTAATTTAGACTATAGAATATCTCTTAGTACAATTGCATAATGCAGTACAATAAAGTTCATAATAAAAATTCCCATCGAAGAGCCACGAGAGATAATCGTTTCCAATTTTGTTCGCTCTTTTCCATTGGTTCTAAATGCTATAATGGTATGAACAATTGTAATAAGCGTCATAATAGTAACTAAGAAGAGCTTTTCTCTCAAGGCATCAATAACTTGACTGTGTGCATCAAAATTAAAGAGAACGTGAATCATGTTGTTCTCAAAAATCATCCAAATACCTGTTGCAATTAACAGTATTAAAACCACAATTTCAAAAAAACCAAAAATAGGACCTATTCTAGGATAGACTAATTTTTGGTCTTCTTTATTTCGTAATGAAATTCCCAAGACAAACATAAACACAGAACCACCAATCCATGAAATAGCTGCCACAAGATGTAAGTGTATACTCCAACCCACACAAGCCCCCTTTAATTTTTAATTTTAAACATTATAGCCAAAGAGTAAGGGCTTTGCTATTGAGTTTTGTCAAGAAATGTTAATCCAATTTCAGTACAGCCATAAATGCTTCTTGTGGAACATTTACGCTTCCAATGGCTTTCATACGTTTTTTACCTGCTTTTTGTTTGTCTAAAAGCTTTCGTTTACGCGTAATATCTCCACCATAACATTTAGCCGTTACGTTTTTACCTGTCGATTTAACGTTCGTTCGAGCAATAACATCGTTACCAATACTTGCTTGAATAGCTACTTCAAAAAGTTGTCTTGGAATAAGCTCTTTTAAATTTTTAACAAAGGATAAGCCTTTGGTTCTTGCACTGGTTCGAGGGACAATAATAGAGAGAGCATCAACCACTTCTCCTGCCACTTTAATGTCCAGTTTAACCAAATCTCCAGGTCTAAACCCAATAGGCTCATAGTCAAAACTTGCATAGCCTTTGGTGGTACTTTTTAGTTTGTCATAAAAATCAAGAACAATTTCATTCATGGGAACATCGTACTCCAAAAGTACCCGTTCAGAATTAATATAGTCCATTTTAACCTGCATACCTCGTCGGTCATTAAGCAGTTTAATAACATTTCCAAGATAATCATTTGGTACTAGAATAGTCGCTTTGATATAGGGTTCAAAAATAGTATCAATTTTCATCGCTTCAGGAAGTTCAAATGGATTTTGAATGTCCACCCGTGTTCCATCATTTTTGAGAACTTCATAAACAACTGTTGGTGCAGAAGCGATAAGTTCAAGGTTAAACTCACGCTCTAAACGCTCTTTAATCACTTCCATGTGAAGCATTCCCAAGAAACCTGTTCTAAAACCAGACCCCAAAGCCAAAGAAGATTCAGGTTCAAAAGAGATAGAGCTGTCATTAAGTTTTAGTTTATTAAGTGCATCTCTTAAATCTTCAAACTTATCGGTTTCAATAGGATAAATCCCTGCAAATACAAACGGTTTAGCAGGTTCAAATCCATCAATAATTTCAGCTGTTGGATTAACAGCATCGGTTACCGTATCTCCTACCTGAAGACCATCAACGGTTTTCAGACCAGTAACCACAATTCCAATTTCGCCTGTACCAATTCTATTGGTCTTAATCGGAGCAATAGGGTTTGGATACATCAAATCTAAAACCTGATACTCCTCTTTAGTACTCATGATTTTAATCTTTTTACCTTTTTCGATGCTCCCTTCGTAAACACGAACCAGTGCCAAAGCACCTAAGTAGTTATCAAACCAAGAGTCATAAATCAACGCCTTACAGGGAGCTTCTTCATCGCCTGTTGGAGCAGGAATTCGTTCTACAATTGCATCAATCAATTCAGGAACACCCAAACCTGTTTTTGCTGAAACCAAAGAGTGTTCAGTACAATCCAAACCAATAGCATCTTCAACTTCCATCAACACTTTATCAGGGTCAGCTGCGGGTAAATCTATTTTATTAACCACGGGAAGAAGCGTCAACTCATTATCCAAAGCAATATACACGTTAGCAATGGTCTGAGCCTCGACACCTTGAGCAGCATCAATAATCAGTAAAGCACCCTCGGAAGAAGCCAATGAACGGCTTACTTCATAAGAGAAGTCAACGTGACCTGGAGTGTCAATAAGATTTAGAATGTAATGTTCTCCCTCTTTATTGATGTAGTCCAAACGAACCGATTGAGCTTTAATCGTAATACCACGCTCTTTTTCAATGTCCATCGTGTCCATAACCTGTGCCGACATTTTACGGTCAGACACAGCATTACACTCTTGAATAATTCTATCTGCAAGTGTTGATTTACCATGGTCAATATGGGCAATAATAGAGAAGTTTCTAATATTGGACTGAGGTACGTTCTTCTCTGCCATTAGTTTGTCTCAAACAGTGAATTAACACTCTCATTGTTGTAAACTCTTCTAATTACTTCACCCAACATTTTAGCTGTTGAAAGTACTTTTATTTTACTACAAGTGTTATTTTTGATAGGAATAGTATTGGTAACCACCAACTCATCCAATTCTCCATTTTCAATACGATCAAACGCAGGACCTGAAAGCACAGGGTGTGTACAACATGCCATAACCGATGTTGCCCCAAGTTTTTTAAGTGCAGCGGCTGCTTTTACCATTGTTCCTGCTGTATCAATCATATCATCAATCATAATGACATCTTTACCCTCAACATTACCAATAATATTCATTACCTCTGACTCATTCGCTTTTTCGCGTCTTTTATCAACAATAACCATATCCAAGCCCATTGTTTTTGCAAAATATCTTGCCCGTGCAACTCCACCAATATCAGGACTGGCAACAATTGGGTTTTTAAGATTTTTAGCTTTTACATAATCATTAAAGAGTACTGCACCATAGAGGTTATCTACAGGAATATCAAAAAACCCTTGAATTTGAGAAGCATGTAAATCAACGGTTACCACTCTGGTAATTCCTGCTGTTTCCATCAAGTTTGCCACAAGTTTTGCTGTAATAGGCACTCTTGGTTCAGCTTTTCTATCTTGTCTTGCATATCCATAATAAGGGACAACTGCTGTAATAGATCTTGCCGATGAACGTTTAAGGGCATCAACCATAATAAGCAGTTCCATTAAGTTAAAGTTTGCTGGTGCTGAAGTTGGTTGAAGAATAAATACGTCTTTACCACGTACACTCTCTTCAATTTTAACATTAATCTCGTTATCTGAGAACTTTGTAATTTTCGCCTTTGAGAGTGGTTGGTCAAGGTATTGTGATACCTCCTGTGCAAGTTCTTCATTAGCTGTACCAGAAAAAAGCATGTATCCTGTCATTTGTTTACCTTATAATTGTAATATTTCTGATGAATTTTACCCATATTTTCATAATAGCGTGATGATAGAATTCTAAGAGTTTTTGGATAAAATAAAATAGAAACAATATAAATAAATTATAAAATTTTAATTTTAGTAGGAAATATTATGTTTAATATAACTTTAGCATTGGTAGCAGGAATCTTAATTGGTTGGAATTTTCACGCATTTTTTATTTCACTTGATCCTCCTCAGATATTAAGAGAAGATTTCAACCTTTCCAAAACGGTTGTACCTCCCCCTCTAAAACAGATGATTAATGAAGCAAATAGAACAGCTAAAAAAAAGTGTCTGATACCCATTACATTCGACAGTCTACTCACTAAAAACCAATTTTCAGAAGCACTTAAAAAGTATATAATGAGCAGTGAAAAAGAGAAAAAAATCTATAGAGACACTCTTCAAAGTTTTTTTGAAGATAAAATATACACCAACGCCAAAGAAGCAACCCTTCAGCTTCATGAATACCTAAAACTAGAACCTAAAAATATTCAAACAAATTTACAATTAATAGAAGCATATAAAACTCTAAAAGAGTACGATAAAGCCCTTGCTTTGCTTAGAAAAATTTTAGAAAATAGTAACTCAGCCATAGAGCAGGAGAGACTAAATCAAGAGATTATTAAAACTTCTAAAATCTATATAGATGAACTCAATAAAGCAGAAAATTTCCAACAGCTTATCGCCTTTTTAGAAGAGCAAATTGAGTATGGATTAAACACAGCTTTTTATACCTTTACCCTTGCCAAACACTACACCAACACAAAAAAAGCCTACTCTTTAGCAATAAAACTGCTAAAAGAGATAGAGTTTGATGAACAGTATGGAGAAAAAGCCAAGGCTCTACTAAAAAAAATAGAAAGCATAAAGACCATAGAAACAGAAAATTCAAACTACACCTACAAGTTTCCACTTATAAAAGAGGGGGAACATTTTTTAATTGCTGTAACGATAGATGAAATTCCACTAAAGCTCTTTTTAGATACGGGAGCCAGCTACACCTTGGTAGACGAAGACAAACTCTCATCATTGACACTTGTAGATGATGACATAACCCTACAAACCCCCACAGGAGAGATGCACTCAAAACTTCAAAAAGCTCAAAGTTTTAAAGTAGAAGAGTTAGAGTTAAAAGAGTTTGAACTCGTAACCACCCCCTTCAAACAACGAAGTGCCGATGGTCTACTGGGTATGAATTTCTTTAAACAATTTAAGTTTAAAATTGACCAAGAAGAAGGGGTGCTTTATTTGTCGGGGAAATAACCCCAGACCCAATAACCCTATTCTCTTCATAAAAAACAGCTATCTGTCCGTAGGCTAGACCAAAGACGGGGGCAGAGAGTTCGACTTCTCCGTTCTCTTTGTTTTCATCCAATGTTACATTACAAGAAATGGCTTGGGTTCGATAGCGTACTTTAACCGTAATATTAGAAGTGTCTAAATCTTTAAAAAGGTTAATTTTTTTTATCTTAAATCTATGGGCTTCAAGCTCTTCTCGTTTTCCTACAACTACTTGATTCTCTTTTGGATTGATAGACAATACAAAATGAGGGTCGTGAGCCCCATTTACGGTAAATCCTCGTCGTTTTCCAATGGTATAGTGCATGTAGCCTTTATGCTTTCCAACCACTGTACCATCACTATAGACCGTTTCGCCCTCTAAATCTATATCCATATGTCTCTCTAAGATTTCGGTATAGTCGTTCTCTACAAAACAAATTTCAGAACTCTCTTTTTGCGTTGCAAAATCTTGCAACGGTGGAATCTTACTGGCATACGCTTTTACATCGGTTTTAACCCATGAACCCAAAGGGAAAACCAATCTTGGAAGTACCTCTTTTCGTACTTGTGCCACGAAATAACTTTGATCTTTGGAATCGTCTTTTGCTGTAGAGAAAAACTCTCCATCACAATTGAGGTAATGCCCTGTGGCTACTTTATCAATCCCTAATGAGTCGGCAAAGTCTACCATTTTTCCAAATTTGATGTTTCGATTACACATAATACAAGGGTTAGGAGTCAAGCCCTCTTTGTAGGTCTCGACAAAGTAGTCATAAACGTCTTTTTTAAAATCATCTGCCAAATCAAGAAAATGAACATCAATTCCCAAATACGCTCCTACTCGTTGAGCCTTGGTGTAGTTGGCTTCGTGGTAGCCCTTTTTTTCATGAAGTTTCATATAGACACCCGTTACATCATAGCCCTCTTTTTGTAACAATATTGCCGTTACTGTTGAATCAACTCCACCACTCATTCCCACTAAAACTGTTTTTTTATTTTCCATTTTTCCTACTTATTCTTGCATAAATTTATTTAAAATATACTCTTTAGACGCAACCATTAAATCTTCTGGTATCTCTTGACCAATAGAGAGATATGAGATGGGTCTCTCTTCATTGATTGAGAAGTTTATCATGTCTGATAAATCAGAAGTTTCATCCAGTTTTGTAAAGATAAAATTTTCAATCTCTAAATTAGAAAAAGCGTTCAACACTTTTTCTAAATCTCTCTGTTTTGATGTCGCTGAAAGCACTAATGAAATTTGAACCTTATAGCCCATTTCCTCTTTTAGAAGATGGATTAAAGTATACAACTCTTGAAAATTTTCGCCCATAGAGCCTGCCGTATCTATCAATACCAAATCGTACTGACCTTCAAAAAGGCTGTCCAAACTGACCAAAGGAATATCCATGGCATCTGAATAGTGTGCTAACTGCTCAAATGCCCCAACTTTATGTTGATCATAATTCACAAAAGCAACGCTCTGCTTTTTCTCTATAAGATACTTATAGCGTCCTCCAAGCTTTCCTATCAACGAAGTTTTACCGATTCCTGTTGCACCCACAACAACATGTACCTCGTTATTGAAACGTTTAATCTCTTCTTTTGTATGTAAAAGAGAGTCCAACTCTTCCAATACATATGCGACCAGCATCTCTTCATCATCTTCAAGACTCGAACCAACAAGAGGTGCTAAAAGCTTTTCAATTCGATGCCTATCGATCCCCTTGTCAATAAAACGATTGGCAACTTTTTGAACCAAAGGAGCATGCTCCATAACATCATGAGCCAATGAAGCATGCATGAAAGAGATTTCATCACGCAAGGATTTTATCTCTTCTACTGTTACAAGACTCTCTTCATTATTTTCAAGCATATTCTCTCTTAGATTTTAGTTTTTAACTGAGTCAACGGAATCGTAACCGATACCCGTTCCTGCCACGCATGATGGGGTAAAGTCAGCTCTGTTGTATTGATTACCTCATCTTCATAAAATATCATATCAATGTCCAAAGTACGAGGTGCATCAGCAAACGAACGCTTCCGTCCAAATTTTTTTTCAACATGCAGAATATAGCGTAAAAGTACTTTAGGTCTTAAACAAGTTTTCACAATTATTAATGAATTATAAAAATATTCTTGTTCCAAATAGCCAAATGGTGGATTTTTTAAAATTGGAGCAGTCTCAACAATATCAACAACAGACGATTTTTCTAAAAAATAGAAAAGATGATTAAATCGTCTACGGACATCCCCCATATTCCCCCCTATTCCTAGCGTTGCTTGATAGGGCTTATTTGATTTTATTTTAGAAAGATAGGGGTAATTTTTTTGATAAAAAAGAGTGTTTTTTGAATCTAACGTTTTTCTCATAACACCTCAACTCGACCATTGACCATTGTAACCATATCTTCAATACGAATACCAAACTCATTTGGAATATAAATACCTGGTTCAATGGTATAGACCATATTATCTTCGACTCTCATATCTGACCTACCTGAAATGTACGGCATTTCATGAATGTCCAATCCCACACCATGACCTGTTGAGTGAACGTAGTATTTTCCCATGCCACCCTTTTCGATAATATCACGAGTCAAAGCATCTATTTTTTTAGCTTTCATTCCCGAACGTGCTTTTTCAATGGCATTATCATGGGCTTTTAGTACCAAATCATAGGCTTTTTGTATCTTTTTACTTTTAAAATTTTGCTTATACTCAAACTCAAAGCCCTTGCTTGTCGAAACAGTACGGGTTCGGTCTGAACAGTAACGTTTATACTTTAACCCTGCATCAACCAACAACAAATCATTTTTTTTGAGCTTGGTATCGGTGGGTAAGGCATGAGGTTTAGCAGCGTTTGCATTGACAGCCACAATAGGGTCAAACGACAACTCGTATTTTCCCTGCCCACTCAAAGCATCTTTTGCCATAAAGGTCAAAAAATTCTCATCTTTTTTAAAGCCACCTTTATGAATTGAATCGGCAAAGGCATCAAAAGCTTTTGCTCCAAGTTTTACAGCTTTTCTTAACAAAAGAAGCTCTTGGGAACTTTTAATAATCCTTTTTTTATGAGAAAAGTCAGCTACTTCTTTAAATTTTACTTTAAGCCCCTTAGTTAAAAGTGAAAAATAAAAGATACTCCACTCTTTAGGGTCAATGGTTAATTTCTTAATCGTTGATTTTTTAATTAATTCATTTGCTTTTCCGTACAAATCGCCATCAATTATCACTGTTGCCTGCCGAACGTTCTCTTGGGCTTCAATCGTATAACGAGCATCCG
>Ga0256826_1001611_pt1 | contig 13989 bp, 16 predicted proteins | sample CV79metaG_FD_185975 | JGI IMG/M metagenome (GOLD analysis project Ga0256826, IMG submission 185975) | Hydrothermal vent microbial communities from East Pacific Rise, Pacific Ocean - CV79 | ecosystem: Environmental > Aquatic > Marine > Hydrothermal vents | place: Pacific Ocean: East Pacific Rise...
ATTTTATATCAGAGATACTCGATGATAAAAAGTGTAGATGCAAAAGAGATAGCAATACTTCGTCTTAGTGGTTGGCAGATAGTGGAGATTGTAACATTTAAGATGATTGAAAATTTTATTGTGATTGTGAGTGCTTATATATTTGGAATATTTTTAGCATATTTTTTTGTATATGGTCTGGATGCACCTTTACTTAGAGATATATTTATAGGGTATGATAATCTTTCTAATAGTATAGCTTTCTCACCAGATATATCTGTAAAAGAGTTAGTTACTATATTTTTTATTTTTGTAATCCCTTTTATGCTTACTATTGTAATTCCTATATGGAAGATAAGTATAGAGGATGTGAGTGATGTTCTTCGATAAGGGAGTAAAAAAAGGCCTATGTCCATCCAAAGGCGATAGAAATAACTCCAACAAGATAATGTATAGTTGTGACAGCAAAAATATTTTTAAATCTTAAATAAAGTGTTAGAAAGAGTGTTGCTCCTGCCATTGTCAATAATGCTACCCAGATACTAAAGTAAAGATGTGCTAATCCAAAAACAAAGATGACAGTAAAAAAGCTTTTTTTAGGAGAGGTTACAAAGCTACTTAAACCTTTATAGATAAGGATAAAGATTACATCTTGTAAAAATGATTCTACTAAATAGCCAAGAGAGAGATAGAGTGGAAGATACTCTTTATAATGTAATGAATTACTAAATGTAATAAGATCTTCTTGCGGAGAAGTAAAATAGCGAATAACTATCGAAATAGCTATAAAGATAGCACTGATAATAATTGTTTGTTTAAACTCTTTAATTTGAAACTTTTTAGCAAATAAGATTTCTCTAATATCTGTTTGTTTATACATAACAAAATAGATAGGTGAGAGCATAATCAAAAGTGTTAATATACGAATAGGGATTTTTATAACAGATTCAATAGAGGATAGATCTGCTAAGAAACCTAATGCAATGGAAAAAAATGCAAGGGCGATAAGAAATTTGATTTTCATCTAATAATCCTTTGTAATATCGGAGTATGTTAAAAGTTTGAGTTCTCCATGGAGAGTTTCTACAATAAAAGAGCAGTTTTCTATCCAATCTCCACAGTTAAGATAGTGGATGTTTTCTATAATCTCATTTTCTGGATAGTGAATATGTCCACAAATAACACCATCGAGTTCTCTTTTCTTTGCATAATGAGAGAGAAAAAGTTTATATTTTCTAATATGATTTTTTATCATTGAATTGTAATCTTTAATAAACTTTGTGACTAAAAATGGTTTTGAAAATCCAAATAATTTAAAGAGAAAAAGAGCTATATTATTAAGATGTAAAGCGATAAAATAGACACTCTCTCCAAGAATATGAATGAAGATTGATCTCTTTTCCTCTATATCATCAAAAATATCACCATGAATGAGAAGATATTTTTTATTTTGTAGTGTTGTATATACTATTTCTTCTAAAAAAGCATCGTTATAGTGCATCTCTTTATCATGATTTCCTTGTAGAAAATAGAGTTGGGTTTGAGAGCTTATCTCTTCAATTAATCTATTCAGTAGTTTTTGTTTCTGTTTTTGAAGTTTAATAGAGTTGAGGGTATCACCAATAAAATAGATATTTTCTACATCATAGTATTCTAATACTTTATAAAGTTTTTTCACTTTTGAAAAAAAGAGTCCTATATGAATATCAGAAATAAAAAGAGTTCTAATTTTTTCTTTATTTTTCTCCAATTACTTGTTATCTTTTAGTTTAGTTTTTGCTTGTTCAACTTCTGCAACAATTTTGTGTTGTTCTGGTATATTTGCCATAATTATCCTTCTCTAAGATGTTTTTTTATCAAATCGATTAAATTCTTCCCTCATATAAATCGTAAATAGGAAATGCCAATTCATAGTCGTTCCACTTTATTTCTCCATAATCAAGATTAAATTCTTTAAATAATTTTTGGTCTTGATATTTTTTTATATCGGGATGAAAAGATGAAAATATAAAAGGTTGAAAATCAATAGTAGTTTCTACACCATCATTAAATTCAAAATGAATTTTATAGTCATCAATATAGTTTGCTTTTTGAATATTTATAACTTTACTCATTTTACCTTTCCTTCAATTTTAATACATTCAACTGATTTATGATAAACAAAATAATCAATCCATTTTTGAACAATATCATCTTTAAATTTATTAACAAAGTTTTTAAAGTCTTTTAGCTCTTTTTTTGAAAGTGGTTTTTTACCTTTAACATCACTTATCTTGATTTTAATAATTTTTCCATCTTCAATGATAAATTCTGCTTTTGATTCCAAAGCTTGAAATTTACCATGTACATGGATAGGTTCATGTTCATTTGAATAAAACATTATTAAAATTCCAAGATATTCAAATATTTTAGGCATAAAGATTCCTTCTCTTTTATCTATTAAATATAATTTTGGTATTTTACACTAAAAAAGTAGAAATTTATTCACTGGGGTGTAAAATGATATAAATTCCTAAATATCGTCTGAGGAGGAGCGAAACTCTTAGTGAGAAGACAAAACTTTTAGTTTGGCAGTTTTATATTCTTCTTCAGTAATAACATTATCGTTCTTAAGGGTATTGAGTTTCATTAATTCATCTGCAATACTAGGAGGTTCAATAGTAGTAGTTTGGTATAGAGATTCATCTTTAGTATCTATTTCTTGAATAATCACTTTTAATATAGCATGAATTTTATCTGCGTTATTTTTATTATTTGTATATATGAACGATTTTTTTTCAACACCTTCTTTAATAGTCATTACATTGAAGACAAGTAAAGGGTTTTTTGTATCGTTGATTAAAATTTTTATATCAATTGTTGAAACTTTATTAATTGTTTTTGTAGAACCAGATAAGCCACCAACTACTGCTCCCACTCCACCTAAAACTACTCCACCAATTAACATTCTTCCTGCTTGACTCATTCTTGATGTTTTTGTAATTGAATCGCCATCTTCAACTACTTCTACCTCTAAAATATCTTTATAATTTAATACTTTAAATGAAGCATTTTCCTCACCCTTTCCCTTTGTTACTACTAATATTTCTTCTTTTTTATCAGAAAAATAAAGACTATTTTCTGAACCAAATACCCTGTCATCCATATTTGAGAATTTTTTAGCAAACTTAAATCCGCGTTTATTGATTTCATGATTTTTATTTGCTTCATCTTTTTTCTTTTCTTTATTTGCCCAAATTATAAGCCAAATAAATATTATTGTACCACTAAATAAAATTATTTCAAACATTTTTATCCTTCTTTAATAAAATATTTATCTAATTAAATATAATCTAATTTATATCTTATCTGAAAACTACTAAGAGAACTGTTATAATATAAAAATGATACAGCTTACAAATATAGAAAAAAGATTAGATAGTATAGATATTTTAAAAAATATTAACTTAAATATAAATAGAGGTGAGATAGTACAGATAAAAGGTGTGAGTGGTAGTGGAAAATCTACTCTTTTAAATATTATCGCATCTTTAATGAAACCAACGAGTGGAGAGGTAAATATTGATGGTGAAAATATCGCTTTACTATCAGATATATATAGTTCTCAATATAGAAGAGATAAAATCGGTTTTATTACACAAAGTTTCTATCTTTTCGATGCTTTAAGTGTGCAAGAAAATCTTTTAGTACCTACTGTTATAAGTGAGATGAATTGTGATGAGGTACAACAAAAGATAGATACAGCATTGAAAATGGCTAATATTTTTCATAAAAAAGAGCAGAAAGTTGCAACACTTTCAGGGGGAGAGAAACAGAGAACAGTTATAGCTAGAGCGATAGTAAATAATCCTAATATTATTCTTTGTGATGAACCTACTGCAAATCTTGATAGAGATAATGCACTCCTTTTTATTGAGATAATAAAAAAATTTAAGAATAGTGGTAAAACAGTTGTTATTGCAACACATGACACTCTTTTTGAAACACAAAATATTATAGATAAAACTATATTGATCAAAGATGGAAAGATTTGAGTAATATACTTTTTAGTTATGAGGTGATACTTTCTCTTTTTATCACTATCTCTCTTTTTATTGTTTTGGGTGTCGCATTTTTTAATACTATCTATATTTTAAAATATTATAAAAAAAATAGAACTTCTACTTTGCAATACAAACTTGAAAAACACTCCTATTTAATAGTTACAATTATCTATATATCCTTAATGATAAAAGTTTTATTTCTTCCCTATTTTATTTTTACGATAGATAAGTTATCTAATATCATCTCTGGGGCTATGTGTGGAGCAGGTGTTATTGGGGCAAATATTTATGGAGAATCATTAATAATATTAAAATTAGTAATTATTTTAGTTACTATGTTATGGTTACGTCTTCATCGTTATGATCTGATTGTAAAAGGTTTTATCTATTTTAAAAAAAAGATGTGGTTATTTATATTTATATTTATTTTATTAGTAATAGAGCTTATTTTAGAGTATCTTTTTTTTACAAATTTATCAATACAAAATCCTGTTTCATGTTGTTCAACTCTTTATAAATCTACACAAAATAGTAACCAATTACCTTTTAATTTGTCAATATTTCAGTTAGTGATAGGTTTTTATCTTTCCTATATATTACTTCTTATTTCAAGTTATTTTCAAAAAAGGTATATAGTAACTTTTTTATCTTTTGTATATATTTATATGAGCTATTTTAGTATAGTATATTTTTTTAGTAGTTATATCTATCAACTTCCATCGCATAAATGTCCCTATTGTTTACTTCAAAGTGATTACTATTTTATAGGATATGGAATATATGGTTCTATAATTATGGCTACATATTATGCTTTGAATAGTTTTTTCTTTTATCAAATGGATAAAAAGCTATTTTTTAAGATTGCTATTTGGTATAGTATATCGGTAGCTTTTATATCATATAATTTTATTTTATACTTAGCTATAAATAAAACATTTTTATAGTTTTTACATTAAAGGTATGTTAAAATATTTCTTAATTAAATAAAAGGTTTTTGAATGATCTCTAAAATATGGTTAATTCCACTGATGTTCTTACTGTTTTTTTCCTCTTTAAAGGCAGATGAAGATATGAAAAAATGGTTAAGACCATCAGAGGTGCCTCAACCAAAAGATAATAAATTAACTCCAGAACGTATAGAGTTAGGAAAATTACTCTATTTTGATACACGTCTATCTAGTTCTGGAAAAATCTCTTGTGCTACTTGTCACCATCCAAAAAGAGGTTGGACAGATCTTATTCCTGTGGCTAAGGCGATAGGACACAATGGCGCTAGTGGGCCTAGAAATTCTCCTGTAATTTTAAACTCTGCATATCAAAATCGTCAGTTTTGGGATGGTAGAGTTAAAACATTGGAACAGCAAGCAGTTGGACCTATTGAAGCAGATGTTGAGATGAATATGTCACTTGATGAGTTAGTACCAAAATTAAATAAAATTAAGGGTTATCAAGAGTTGTTTAAAATAGCTTATCCAAAATCTAAGGGTATTATTACTCAGGATAATTTAGCAAAAGCTATTGCATCTTTTGAGAGAACTGTTGTTTCAACAATCTCTCCATTTGATAGATATGCGATGGGTGACAGTTATGCTATCGATACTAAAGCAAAAGAGGGTTTTGAGCTTTTTAAAGGTAAAGCACATTGTATGGATTGTCATGATGGATTTAATTTTTCAGATGGAAGTTTTCATAATATAGGTTTAAATGATGGAGAGTTGCATGGTAAAGAGTTAGGTCGTTATCTGGTAAAACGTCGAGCATCATGGTATGGTGTTATGAAAACACCAACATTAAGAGACGTTACTAAATCAGCTCCATATATGCATGATGGAAGTGTAAAAACACTAACAGAAGCAACATATATATGTGCGAATGGTGGTCGATATAAACATAATGTTAAAAATATATCAACATATATTAAAGATAGAGAATTAACAGCAGAAGAGATAGAAAAAGTTGTTGCTTTTTTAAAAACATTAACAGGCCCAGATATGAAACTTATAATACCAACAAAGTTTCCACAATAGAAAAAGTAAGGAAAAAAATATGAGTCAAATAATAAAAATAGTCTTTACATTTATGCTAATAAATATTGGATTAAATGCTCAGGATCATATAGTTGATCAAAAAGGAAAAACATTTATTCCTCACTCTTTAGTTGTAAAAGTGGGAGATACTATTACATTTAAAAATTCAGACCCTTTTGCACATAATGCTTATACAGATGATGAAGCAAACGAATTTGATATAGGTATGCAAGCAGCAGGTACAGAGTCAACAGTTCAAATAGTTGCACCTGGTGAGTTTAGTGTGGAATGTGCTATTCATCCAAATATGCTTTTAGAAGTTACTGTTAAGTAAGTTTAATTTTGAAAATATATATTGTATCTTTATTTATTGCTATCTCTCTTTTTGGTGTTGATAAAGATTATATAGTTGGAAAATCTCTATTTGAGCAAACTTGTATATCTTGTCATGGTGCAGATGGAGATGGAAGTGATACTCTTCATCTTATAGTAATGCCTCGATCTTTATCTAAATCTGTTCTTGATGAAAATCAAAGTTACAATATAATAAAAAAAGGTTCACATTATTGGGGTTCATCAGCTGATATAATGCCATCTTTTGAATCTGTTTTAGATGAGTTTGAACTTCGTTCTATCGCATTTTATATACATAAAAAATTTAATCCTCATTCTCATGAGAGAGTAGTAAAACTATATGCTCAAAGTGATGAAATCCCAGTAGAAAAAAAGAGTAAAATGCTTAAAAGAGGTAAAAAAATATATAAAAGAAATTGTGGTTGGTGCCATGGTTTAACAGGTAAAGGGGATGGTGAGGCTACTCGTAACCCTGAAAAATCTATATATCCTTACGATTTGAGAAAGACATTATTAACAGATAAACAGATGTTTCTCTATGCAAAATATGGTGGACAGTTTTGGGGTACACATAAAGATGATATGCCAAGTTGGAAAAGAAAATATGATGATTTTACTTTAAAATCTGTAATTAAGTATATAGACAAAGAGTTTCGTTAAGATTATAAATCAAAAGTTTAAACCTTAAATGTTATAATCGCGTAATTAATTATATATTTAAAGGTTTACTATGGCTCAAACTATAACTGAAAAAATATTCTCAGAACATGTTGGCAAAGATGTTTTTGCTGGTGAGATTATCCGTTCAAATATCGATATGGTTATCGGTAATGATATTACTACTCCTATCTCTATTAAAGCTTTTGAAGATAGTGGAGCTAAATCTTTAGCAAATCCTGATGGATTTTCTATCGTTCTTGACCACTTTATTCCTGCAAAAGATATCGCATCTGCAAATCAAGCACGTATCTCACGAGATTTTGCTAAAAAGCATAATCTTAAAAACTTTTTTGATGAAAAAGATATGGGTATAGAACATGCTCTTTTACCTGAAAAAGGTCTTGTTGTTCCTGGTGATGTTATTATTGGTGCAGATAGTCATACTTGTACTCACGGTGCTTTAGGTGCATTTTCTACGGGTATGGGTTCAACTGACCTTGCATTTGCAATGATTAGTGGAGGAAATTGGTTTAAAGTTCCTGAGTCTATTAAAGTAAATCTTAGTGGTAAACCTCAAGAGCATACAACTGGTAAAGATATTATCTTAGAGATTATTCGTTTAATTGGTGTTGATGGTGCTTTATATAGGACTTTAGAGTTTACAGGAACTACGATAAAGCATTTAACTATGGATGATAGATTTTCTATGTGTAATATGGCTATCGAAGCTGGTGCAAAAAGTGGAATAGTTGCTTATGATGATGTAACAGCAGAGTTTCTAGCAGATAAAAATTTAGCTCGTGAACCTAAAGTTCACCAAAGTGATGCAGATGCAACGTATGTTATGACTTTAGATATAGATGTTGCAAATCTTGAACCTGTTATTGCTTATCCATTTTTACCATCAAATGGTCATAGTATCACAAAAGCAGTTTCAGATAAAATCAAAATCGATCAAGCTTTTATAGGAAGTTGTACAAATGGACGTTTAGGTGACCTTAAAACTGCTGCTGAAATTTTAAAAGGGAAAAAAGTACATGAAGATGTACGTCTTATAGTAACTCCAGGGACTCAAAAAATTCTTAAAGAGGCTTATAGACTAGGATATATGGATACTATCATCGATGCTGGTGGAGTAGTTTCAAATCCTACATGTGGTGCTTGTTTGGGTGGATATATGGGTATTTTAGGAGATGGTGAAGTTGCTGTTTCTACTACAAACCGTAACTTTGTTGGTCGTATGGGAAGTCGTAGTTCTAAAGTATATTTGGCCAACTCTGCTGTTGCTGCTATAAGTGCTATTACTGGATATATTTCAGATCCAAGATAGTTAAATGATACTACTGATAATATATAAAGGCGAGTGATGAAAAGATTATTCTTAATTGTGATTTTATTAGCTAGTCTATTATCAGTAGGTTTTGCAAAACCTTTAAAGTATGAAATATCTCCAATTATAGGTTCGAATACACCCAATAATTATGACCTTTTTCATGATAATAACACTCTTAAAAATTATCTTGTTTCTGGTGTTGAATTTCAATTTAATCAGGTTCCTATTATTCATCCTGAAATATCATTTACATATGGAACAGGAGAGTATGATGATGGTGTTGAAACAGATATTTATCGTATCGCTTTAAATGGTGTTTATCAGTATGATATGAGATATGTAACTCCTTTTTGTAAAGCAGGAATGGGGTTTGATATGATGAGTGAACCTAAAGATTATTATACTACTTATATAGATTTTGGGGTTGGTTTAAAGTTTAATTTTACAGATAGTATAGCCTTAAAAACAGAAGTTCTCTCTCTTATAGATTATAATAATGGTGATTGGAACTCAAATCTCTCTTTTTTTACTGGTATGACATTCTCTTTTGGTTCTCAAAAGAGTAAAGATATGATGATATATACCGATGATGAAATAAATGATGAGATTATTACCAATTTAGATGAGGGAGAGGTTGTTGAAGAGGATGCTGGTACAGATATGTATGATGAGAATGTTGGTGAGAATGAGATTCTAGAGGAAGATATTCCCCCTGTACAAAAACAGTTAAAAGAGACTCCCATAGTTGAAATAAAATCTAATGATATAGAGATAGTAGAACCTAAAATAGTAGAAAAACCTAAAGATAGTGATGGAGATGGTGTTATAGATGCTATTGATGAATGTATTAATACCCCTTTAGAATCTAAAGTTGATGCAAAAGGTTGTGTAATTATTGATGAAAATTATAGAAATATAATACAGTTAAATATAGAGTTTAAATATAAATCATTTGAATTAACAGAAGTATCTAAAGAGGAGGTTTTAATGTTAGCTGATTTCTTAAATGCAAATCCATCGTATGATGTGAAAGTATTTGGATATACAGATAACAAAGGAAGCCGACGTTATAATAAAAAACTTTCCCAAAAAAGAGCAGATGCTATTAAGAAAATGTTGATAAAAAATAGTGTGTTAGCAAGTAGAGTAAAAGCTATTGGAATGGGGGAAGAGAATCCTATTGCAGATAATGATACTGAAGATGGTAGAGCTAAAAATCGTCGAATAGAAGTTGAACTTATTAATAGATAAGATGATAGATATTCCTTGTATAATTTTTGCCGGAGGTAAAAGTTCTCGTATGGGAGAGGATAAAGCTCTGCTACCTTTTGGTGAATTTTCAACACTTACAGAGTTTCAACTTACACGATTGAAAATGATTTTTAAAACAGTTTATATCTCTTGTAAAAATAGAGAAAAATTTACTTTTGACACACTTTTTATAGAAGATATAGATCTATCAGATATCTATGCTCCTACATTAGGTTTTATATCTATATTTGAGAAGTTACAAGAGGAAAGATTTTTTGTAATAAGTGTAGATACTCCTTTTATAGGTGTTGAAGAGATTGTAAAACTTGTTGAGAATGATACTATATATTGTGATGCTACTATCGCTAAAACAGAAGATGGAATCCAACCATTATGTGGTATATATCATCGTTCTTTAGAGCTAGATTTTAAAAATATGGTTGAAAATGGTACACATCAATTAGGTTTTCTACTTAAAAAATCAAAAACAAATTTCATACTATTTTATAATAGTTCCTCTTTTATAAATTTAAATAAAAGAGAGGATTATATAAAAGCTTTAGGTCTATATTCCACTGAGAGATATAAATACTTTTGAAGATAAAAATAGTTTGCTATAATAATAAAAATCAAATTAAAAGAAAAAAAATGAATTTAACACATTTAGATGAAAACCAAAGACCAAAGATGGTTGATGTTTCAGATAAAGGTCAAACAACACGTATCGCTGTTGCTAGTGGAAAGATAGAGATGGCTCAAGAGGCATATGATGCTATTATAAATGATAGCACAAAAAAAGGCCCTGTTATTCAGACTGCTGTTATTGCTGCTATTATGGGAGTGAAACAGACAAGTACACTTATTCCTATGTGTCATCCTTTAAATCTTAGTGGAATAAACTGTGATGTTGAGGAATTACCAAAATTACCTGGCTTTAAACTTCGTGTTACTACAAAATTAACAGGAAAAACAGGTGTTGAGATGGAAGCTTTAACAGGAGTGAGTATAGGGCTTTTAACAATTTATGATATGGTAAAAGCGATAGATAAAGGGATGATTTTACATCAGATACAGTTAGAAGAAAAATCAGGAGGCAAAAATGGAGATTTTAAACGATAGTGAACAAAAAGTAGTTATTGAGTATCCTAGTAGTTGGACATATAAACTTATTGGGCATGAAAAAGAAGCGATAAAAAAAGCTATTCACGATGTTATTCTTGAGAGAGAGCATACTTTAAATCATTCAAATAAAAGTAAAACAGGTAAATATGTTAGTATGAATTTAGATATTGTTATAACAAGTGATGAAGAGAGAAACTTTATTTTTGAAGCTTTAAAAGCACATAACAATATAAAGATGGTACTTTAAAAGATGTCTATTTCCAGAAGAGATTTTTTTAAAGTTTCTGGTGTGTTATCTGCTTCATCTATTGCAAGTTATGCTTCAGATACAACACAAAAAAGAGAATCGATAGAAACATTTAAAGCTCCTATTGCAGATACAACAAAGCCAAGAGTTGTTGTTGTTGGTGGTGGATGGTCAGGTCTATCAGTAGCGAAGAATGTGAAAATTTTTGCTCCAACAGCAGAGGTTATTTTAGTAGAACAGAGATCTGAATTTGTTTCTTGTCCATTGAGTAGTTTGTGGTTAGTAGATAGACTAGATTTAGAGATGCTAACTCATGATTATCTTAAAGCAGCGAGAGAAAATAATTATCAATATTTTCATGCAACAGCAATAGGGTTGGATAAGAGAGCAAAGATTTTAAATACAAGTAATGGAACAATAAAATATGACTATATAGTTTTTGCTCCTGGAATAGAGTATGATTACTCATTTTGGACACAAGATATAGCATTAGAAAATAGGTTAAGAACTCAATACCCTGCTGGATTTATTGCTGGATCAGAACATTTAACATTAAAAGAAAAAATCACTAATTTCAAGGGAGGAAACTTTATATTTACTATTCCTAGTGGAAATTATAGATGTTTACCTGCACCGTATGAAAGAGCTTGTCTTGTGGCTGATTATTTTAAGCAAAAGGGATTAAAAGCGAAGGTACTTATTCTTGATGAGAATAATGATATAACTATTAAAGAGCAGGGTTTTCATACTGTAATGGAAGAGTTATATAAAGATTATATAGAGTATTATCCAAACTCTAAAATAGAAAATATCGATCTTGATAATAAGATAGTAGAAACAGAGTTTGAAGAGTTTTCTTTTGATGATGCCTCTTTTTATCCCCATGTAAGAGGTGGAAAGATTTTGGAGATCGTTGGAATAGCAAAGGATACCATCTATAATAAGATGGAGGGAGATATAGATCCTATTAGTTATGAAGTTTATGGAGAGAAAGATATCTTTATTAGTGGTGATGCTAGACCTATGGGTTTTTCAAAATCGGGAAATACATCTAATACTGAAGGACAATATGTTGCAAAAGTTATAGCAAATAGGATCAATAAAAAACCTGCTATACAATGGATCTCTCCTATTACTATCTGTTTTTCTGCTGTTACTATTGAGCCTGAAAGAGCTATATTTATTCACTCTGAATATGCATACAATTCTAAAACAAAAGCATTCTCTTTTGCAACACCAGTGACAAGTGAAGTATGGAAAGGCCAAGAGGGATTAAATAATGCAAAATCATTATATGGTTGGGCAGATTCTTTATTTGTAGATATGTTTGGAGTTTAAGACAATTTAGGTACAATTTATTTTTAATATAACAAAAGGATATATTTGAATTTTTTAAGAATTATTATGGATAGATTTTCATATTCTGTTAAATTTAGTATTTTAGGAATTTTAATTTTAGCATATGTTAGCTACATGATGTATAATGTGGTCCATGAATATAATAAATCTATCGATTTTTCAAGATTAGAAATAGCTGGTACCAAAATATTACCAGATATTAAATTATTAATTGTAGACACTCAAAAATTACGAGGAATGACAGCACGTTATTTAAGTGGTGATAAAAGTGTTTATACTGGCATGAATAGTTTAAAAATAAAAATTAGACAAGATTTAGAGCTTTTAGAAATATCGCTTAAAAAAGCAAATCTAAAAGATGTTTTATCCTCTTTTAAATCTCTAAAATCAGAGATACTGACTTTTAATCAACAAACGGAATCAATGAGTGTTAGTCAATCTATTCAAGGTTATATAAAAATCATAATAAAAGAGAAAGCACTTGTTATTAAAATAGGAGATATGGCAAATCTTATTTTAGACCCTGATTTAGATACATTTTATCTTATGGATGCCGTAGTGAATAGATTATTTATCATGTCTGAAAGTATGGGACAAATTAGAGCAATTGGAAGTGGAATTTTAGTAATTAGAAAAAGTGATGGAGAGCAAAGATTAAAGTTAACAGTATTAGATAGTAGTCTTAATAATGCACTTGTTTCTGTCAAAAGTGGTTTTAAATCTGCATATAGTTATAATCCTAAATTACAATCTATTTTAGATCCTCTTGTATTAGATATAGAATTGAAAATTAAAAAAATAGATAAAGAGATAGACTATATTCTTCACAAAAATTGTCAGGCAGAGGGTGAAGTATTTTTTAATGCAACAACAGATTCTATTGGTTCTATGATGGATTTATATGATGTTGCAAATGAAAAGTTATTAGAGTTGATTCAAGTAAGAGTTGATAGTATTACAAGTGCAAGAAATAATGTTATCTTCCAAGCAATAGCTTTTTTAATGATATTATTTTTACTTTTTGTTGCTATTTATCAATCTGTTGCTCAAGCTGTTGCTTCTGTTGTTTTACAATTTAGTGATATTGCAAAAGATAAAGATATGACACAAAAAATTGAGCTTAAAGTTAAAGATGAACTTTTAGAAATTGCAAAGGCTTATAACAGTTTTGCTGATGATATTGATACAACAATGATTAGTATTCAAGATGAAAGTAAATTGGTTGAAACATTATCTGTTAAAACAACATCAAGTGCTATGAAAGTATTAAAAAGTGCAAAAATTCAGTTAGATCTGATATCTAAAACAAAAGATATTTCCATTCAAATAGAGGATGCTGTATCTATATCTACCAATAAAGTAACAGAAACTTCAAATGATTTAGAACAAATGAGTAGTGTATTAGAAAATATGATAAAAGAACTCTCAACAGCAGTAAAGGATATACAAGAAAATGCACATAATGAAATAGCTATGGCTGAACAGATAGCTACTCTTTCTGAGCAAACAATGCAGATTAAAGAAATTTTAGGGATAATTAAAGATATAGCAGATCAAACAAATCTTTTGGCATTGAATGCAGCTATTGAAGCAGCTAGAGCGGGAGAACATGGA
>Ga0256826_1001612_pt1 | contig 13986 bp, 15 predicted proteins | sample CV79metaG_FD_185975 | JGI IMG/M metagenome (GOLD analysis project Ga0256826, IMG submission 185975) | Hydrothermal vent microbial communities from East Pacific Rise, Pacific Ocean - CV79 | ecosystem: Environmental > Aquatic > Marine > Hydrothermal vents | place: Pacific Ocean: East Pacific Rise...
GAACAGATACAAACATTTATTGCACAAAAACAGATGACGAAAGAGACACTCGTATGGACACAAGGCATGGCACAATGGGAGAGTGCAAAAGAGGTATTGGCTCAATTTTTCACACAAACCCCACCACCTCTTCCTTAAGCCATGCAATTTACTGCCCTAAACTTTACATGCCCCTCTTGTGGGGCACCACAAAGGTTCTCTCCCGTTACAGGTACACTTACATGTGAATTTTGTGATACACAAACCCCCATAGAAAGTTCTCTCTCCCTCATAAAAGAGTATGACTTTAACCATGCCATAGCAGGACTCAATACCCAAGAAAATAAAAGCATTGAAAAAGAAGTATTATGTAAAAAGTGTGGGGCTTCTTTTCACCTTACCCCCTACTCTTTTTCCTCCAATTGCCCTTTTTGTAATACCCCTGCACTTATTGATTTTATTCAAGAAATTACACCCCAATCTCTTCTTCCTTTTCAAATGAGCCAAAAAGAAGCGTTGCATGCATTTAAAACATGGGTAGGCTCACGATGGTTTGCCCCTACTGCCTTTCAAAAGTATTTAGAAGGCGATCAAAAGCTCATAGGCTACTACTTACCCTACTGGACCTACGATAGCAATACCACGACCCCCTACCAAGGATTAAGAGGCGATACCTACTATGTTACCGTTACAAAAACCGTAATAGAAAATGGAAGACAACGTCAAATACACATACAAGAAGCACGCATTCGATGGACAAATGTATCGGGAAGTGTTCAAGTCAATTTTGATGATGTAACGGTAGGTGCAAGTAAAACCATTTCACGTGCTATTTTAGAAGCTTTAGAGCCTTGGGATACCACACCCCTTGTTCCTTTTGACACAAAATACCTTGCAGGGTTTGAAGCACAAGAATATACCATAGGGCTTGACAATGGATTTGAGTATGCCAAAGCAAAAATGTCTTCAAAAATAAAACATACTATTATGCATGATATAGGAGGAGACCAACAACAAATCACCTCTATGCAAACCCACCATAACAATGTCACCTATAAAAATACCCTCTTCCCCATCTGGACAGCTTCATTTACTTGGAAAAACAAAACGTACAACTATGCCATCAATGCTCAAAGTGGGAAAATAGTAGGAGAAAGACCTTACTCTTATGTGAAGATAGGGTTTGCAATAATTACAACACTATTGGTTTTAGGTATTGCCGGGTACTTCTACAAAGCATATGAAAGTAAAAACCTCTCTCAAGGTTCCTACTCTATTCAAGTATACCCTTAAGTTTTTTGTGCTGATGCAACATCCTATCGGCACTTAAGCTTACCAACATTGAGACCAATACATACACCAAAAAGAAGTAGAGTCCTACCTCAACTTCTGCGTGACTCACATCCCCTTTATTTGCTGTAAGGTAGACTAAAAAAGTAGCTACAACAAACACATCTACCATAGACCACTTTCCAATTATTTTAAAAAACTTTACCATATTGTGGGCAAAAGGACTCTCCATAAATAATGAAATAAACAATAAGGAGCCAATTTTTACAAGAGGAATAAGTACAGAAAAAAGTAAAATCACCACTGCGACTACAATATCACCACTTTCAAAAAGTTTAGCAATGGAACCAACAAGCCCCTTAGATTCAAAAGAGAGTACCACATCACCAAGGTAGTCAACCTTTTTATGAATAGTGACCATCATAAGAGGCGACATAAGACCAAAAAGCAAAGTAATTAACCCTCCCAAGGCCCCCACAAAAGTAAAACCCCTTAAGGAGAGTAAAAAGTAACTCCCCAAAATACCAAGTAAAGGAAGGAGTGCATACAAAACATATTTTTGACTTTTTAATTTATACGATTGTACTTTTTCTTTCAGGCGTTTAAGTTTTTGCTTACTTTTATTTTTGTACAAACCAAAAGAGAATGCTTCTGCTAGTTCATTTAATTGGAAGGTTGCTAATTTTTTTGCACTCATTTGAGTAACAAGTGTTTGGGTACTACGCTCATAGGCTTTTGCATTTGCATAGGCTTTTTGTCCAAAAAAGAGCATAAGCCCCAAGCAAAATCCCACAAGAACGATGGTAATTTTATGTTTCACTCTGTCACCTCAAAATAAATCAGTAATGTTTTTTGAAAAAAGTTTTCATTGTCATCACTTACCATCAAATATCTATTTTTTGCTATTTTAGTAAGTCCTTCAAAATTATCTAACATCCATCCCTCATGGCTATTCATTTTTGCCAGAATCTTTGTTTTACACCAGCCATGTTTTTGCTCTCTTAAATAGACTTTTTTTAACGTAATCACAAAAGGAGAAAGTAAGCCCACATAAGAACGCTCTAATACCAGCACATTACCATCATCCATCACTTCCATAGCAACTACTGAGCTTCTTGCTTCTGGTTCTGCTTTAAAGTGCCACTGTTTGCCATTGAAAGCATAAATGGTTTGTCGTTTTTTATCATCTTTTCTCAACGGCCATTCTGTTGCAGTAAGTAATCCATACTTTTTATGCCAAGTTAATGCCTCTAACGATTTATTTTTACTTCTATATGAAGAGGTAGGTCGCAATACTTTTGGAATTTTTACTTTACGTATAAGCTGGGCAAAGTGTTTTCCCGTTTTATGGAACCTGGCCACTTTTGCTTTACCCTCAAATGAAATATACAACCTTCCTTGAGCGTCTAATACCAACCCTTCACTGTCTCTTTTCCATTTTTTAAAGCGTAGACCTTTTTTTGTTTTGAGTTTTACTGCACGGACACTCTCTAGTCTGTCAATCTTTTCAGAAAAAGAGGCATGAAACTGATATAAAATTCCCTTATCACTTACAAAATAAAGCTGTTTCTTTTTTGCATCATACGCTGCATCAGAAAGCTCAGCAAATTTCACACCTTGTATTCGTGTAAAAGAGAGTTCTTTTTGATCTAAAATTTTTATATGTGGGAGTGACTTTTTTACATCTATAGGCATAATATCAATAGCATTGATAGCTGCCAAGAGTATGGCGGAGAAAGAAAAGAAAAGAAAAAATGTTTTCATTATTTCACTATTTTCTTGCTTGAAAAATATCCTGAAATAAGTATCCAAACCACAGCCACATCAATCGCTACATCAGAAAGATTAAATACAGCATAATTAAATCCACAGTGCCAAGCAACATAATCAACTACACCATCATAAACAAAACGATCATACACATTACTAAAAGCACCCCCTAGCAATAAACCTATAGGAAATGCATAACGTTTGAGGTACCCTTCTTTAAAAATGAAAAAAATCATACCTAAAATCATAGACAACTGTATCCATTTTAAATAAGGTCCTAAAAGAGCGAGCATTGAAAAAGCGACACCTTTGTTATATTGCAATACCAAATCTATGCAAGTACCCTCCCTAAAAAAACCCTCTACAAAAAGTGTTTTAATATTATAGTCAATAACAAAAACACCTAAAAGTACTAAAAAGAACACTGCAAAAATACGCATTAGACCAATACACCTTTAAAAAACTTTGTACATTTTTCCATCATCTTATCTAATGCCTTTTCATCTTTACCCTCAAGTAAAAGACGTATTTTATTCTCCGTACCAGAATATCTAAAAAGATGTCTCATATTTGCAGCTTCTACTTCTTCTATCAATACGTCTAACCCCACAATCGTTTCAAAGTCTCTTTTTTCACTCACCAATAAATTGACTAAAAGTTGAGGATAAGAAACATAAGGATTAAAAATTTGACTTGCTTTTTTCTCACTCGCTACAAGATACGCCAATGCCTGTAGTGCAGAAGAGATACCATCTCCTGTTTTTGCATAATCAGAGAAAATGACATGTCCACTTTGTTCTCCTCCAAAGTTAATCCCTTTTTCTTCCATAAGTGCTACCACATTTTTATCACCCACTGAAGAACGATGTAATGCTAAGCCTTTTGTCTTAAGGTATTCACCCAGTCCCTGATTGCTCATTACCGTGGCAACCATACCTCCACCTTTTAATGTGCCTTGATTTTGAAGATGTACAGCCAGTACCGCCATAAGTTTATCGCCATCAATCACTTCACCTTTTTCATCTACCATGACCAATCTATCGGCATCACCATCCAGTGCAATACCTACATCTGCACGTGACTCAAGTACCACACGTGCCATATGCTCAGGATGCATCGCTCCACACCCTTCATTGATATTGAATCCATTAGGGGTATCCCCTATCACAATAACCTCTGCACCTAATTCACGAAGTATTGTAGGTCCTACCACATAACCTGCACCATTCGCACAATCTATTACAACCCTTACACCCGCCAATGAAAGTTCTTTTGGAAATGAATTCTTAATATGCACAATGTAACGCCCAATAACATCATCAATACGTTTTGATTTACCTATTGCCTTATCTGTAGCTTGTGCATTTAAAATCATCTCATCATTTTTAAAAATCTCTTCAATTTCTATCTCTTTATCACGATTTAATTTATTGCCACATCCATCAAAAAACTTAATACCATTATCATAATAAGGGTTATGTGATGCAGAAATCATAATACCCGCATCACATCTCATATTTTCAGTAAGAAACGCAATAGCAGGTGTAGGCATAGGACCAATCTGTATCACATCAAACCCAACAGCCGTCAAACCAGCGACAATAGCATTTTCAATCATATAGCCACTTCTTCTGGTATCTTTACCCACTAAAATCTTATTTGTTTTTGCAAATTGTTTAAAATAAATACCTGTTGCCATTGCTAATCGCATAGCATCTATAGCACTTACTTTCTTGCCTGCTTTTCCTCTTACACCATCTGTTCCAAAAAGTTCCACATTCTTCCCCTAGTTTATAAATTGTTTTAATTCTAACAAAATAATACTAACATTTTCGTTATTTGTATTATTAATAAAGGTTTAATTTATTTTTAGCTATTATTCGCGAACTATTTTCACTCTAAACAGAATGATAACAACATAAATACCTACAAAAGGAAAGACCATGGCAAACAATAAATCAGCTAAAAAACGTATTTTAGTAACTGCTAAAAAGACAGAAAGAAACAGATACTACAGAACAAGAATTAAAAATATTGTTAAATCAGTACACGAAGCAATAGAGGCTTCAGATAAAGTAGCAGCAACAGCAGCATTTGCAGTAGCAAATAAAAGTATTCATTCACTAGTAAGTAAAGGTTTTATTAAAAAAACAACTGCTGCTAGAAAAGTAAGCCGTCTTCATAAAATGGTAAACAAAATCGAAGCGTAATTTCTTAATTTTACTTCATTCAACTAGCCTTCAAGGCTAGTTATCTTATAATACTCTCACAATATTCCAACATAAAGTTCATACTATGTTCAAAGAAAAACTACAACCTTTTATAAATAGACACAATGAGATTAGCGAACTATTAAGTTCACCTGACATCGCTTCCAATATTTCACGTATGACAGACCTTAGTAAAGAGCAATCTGGACTTTCTGATCTTGTTGAAAAAGCAAAGTACTATATAGAAACAGCCAATGCTATAGAAGAGAACAAAGAGCTTCTTGGTGATGCAGAACTTGGTGACTTGGCAAAAGAAGAACTTTCTGAACTTGAACCTATACTTCCAAAACTTGAAGATGACATTAAAATCCTCATGATTCCCAAAGATAAGAATGATGATAAAAATATTTATCTTGAACTTCGTGCAGGAGCAGGAGGCGATGAAGCCGCACTTTTTGTTGCAGATGTCTTCAGAATGTATACTCGCTATGCAGAACAAGTGGGCTGGAAAATAGAGCTTATGAGTACCAGTGATGGTACCGCAGGCGGATACAAGGAAGTCATCGCTCTTATCAAAGGAGAGTCTGTTTATTCACAACTTAAATATGAAGCAGGAATTCACCGTGTTCAACGTGTACCAGACACAGAAACGCAAGGAAGAGTACACACTTCTGCTATTACTGTAGCTGTTATCCCTGAGGTTGATGATGTGGAAATAGAACTTAAACCAAACGACATCAAGATGGATGTTTACCGTTCAAGTGGATGTGGGGGACAATCTGTAAACACTACAGATTCTGCCGTACGTCTTACCCATATACCTACAGGAATTGTTGCCGCTATACAAGATGAGAAATCTCAACATAAAAACCGTGATAAAGCCATGAAGGTACTGAAAGCCAGAGTCTATGAATCTGAACTTCAAAAACAACTGGATGAAACATCAAGTCAAAGAAAGCTACAAGTAGGATCAGGATCCCGTTCGGAAAAAATAAGAACCTATAACTATCCACAAAATAGGCTTACCGACCATCGTGTTGGACTTACACTTTATGCACTAGATGACATCATGAATAATGGAAACCTAAAACTTGTAGTCGATCCACTTATCGCACATGCACAAACAGAAGCAATACAAGAAGCTGGTCTTTAGAGAATGCCTACTTTTAAGTCACTAAAAAGCCATAATGATTTAAAAGAGATTATACAGTCTGCATTCTCTACATCATTAGCGATTAGTGGCTCTTGGGGCTATACTCAAGAGCAAAGTACTATCCTTCACCATTCTGACACACCACTTATACAATTAGAACATATTTTCGCTTCTATGCGTGCTTATCTTGAGATGAACATGACACAAGAAAAAGAAGATCGCTATGGAAGTATAAATGTAAATGAATTTAAAAGAGAAGAAATTTATATAGACTCACTAGTCTATCATAAAGTGACATATACCATTTCTGCAATGCAAGAATCTACCTATAATCAATTTATTAATGAATATAAAGAAAACTATGGAAAAGAAGATTTTGATTTAGAAGTACATTTTAATAAAAGAAAAGCTACAACGCTAATAAGAGAAGTTATACATTGGTTTGAAGTACATAAAGTACTTCAAACTTAAAGAGATTATTTAATTTTCTTTGTCGCAAAAAACATTTCACCTTTTAATTGCGTATAAGTAATTTTGATTTTATCACCTTTTTTACCTGCAAATTGGAACTTAACCAATGGGTTTTTTGAAAGAAATTGACTTGTAGATGCATCATAAACAACTTTATCGCCTACAGTTGCAGTAATATGAGTAATAAAGTTTGCTTCTTTTCCTTTTTTCTTAGCTTGATCGTAAGTAAGCATGTTGTGTGAAATAGAAACTTTAGCTTTTACAATACCTTCTTTTTCTTTTGCTTTTATTTTCATTTTCACTTTTGTTGGAACTACATTTACTGTAGCTTCCGCTAATACAGAAGTTGCCATAAGTGCTATACTTGAAAGTGCTAATATTAGTTTTTTCATTTATTTTCCTTTTATAAATATTTTATTATAGATAGGAAGGGTTTACCCTTCACATCCACCAAGTGCCACTTCTAAAGAAAGTTTTTTAGAATAAAATTTACCATCTTTACCTTCAACAATAGCCGTAATAGATCCTGATTTTTTCATCTTAATTTTTAAAGCAAAGTGTGCGTTAGAACCTTCTGGAACGGTAAATACAGCAACCGCTGCCTCAGGATTTACATCTTGAAAAATTGCAACTGTTTTTGCAGGAATATCCGTTTTGACGGAAATAGGTATCGCACCTCCATTACTAGCTACTTTAGGTGCTTTTAGTTTAATATCACCTTCTACGGGAGTTACATTGCCATAAAGAGCTGTAATTGCCGTCGAAATATCATGTGCTGTCCATGTATCAGGTTTCTCTGCTCTATAATCTGTTGCACTAAGGCTCACTGTCATTGCTGCAACAGCAACAAGACTTAAAATACTTTTTTTCATTTAATTTCCTTTCTATATTTAAACTATATAGCACAAGAAAGATGTTCTCTCTTATGCGTATAATACTCAGCTATTGTGTACTCTATGTGTATCATACACTTATTTACTTGCACCCAACATATAATTTACAACTTCTGTAACTTTAGCATCATCCAATGATGTACCCCCTTTTGGAGGCATTCCATTAATTCCATGAATTGCATTATAATACACTTTATCAATACCTTTTTTAAGAACTGATTCCCATGCTTTTTTATCTCCTACAGGAGGTGCACCCATCGCATCTGTCGCATGACATACTGCACATGATGCTTCATATGTTATTTTTCCTGGTTCTGAAGAGCCACTCTCTTCTTTTACTTCAGGTTTTTCTTTTTTCGATGATAAAGGTGGTGTATAATCACTAATACCTACACCAATAATTCGAGCAACCTTTGGCTCACCTTTAAAACAATTACTCATACATCTTGTCTTATTTGCTCCAAAATTCTTAGGATTATCATAAAACTTACGAATATTATCTAAACCATTTTTACCATCAATTTTAGGAATAAATCCATCCTCATTAGGCATTTTAATCTTAAGAAATTTTTCTCGGTTCAGTACATATTCATCATCTAATTCTTCACCATCAATAGTAATTTCATTAATTGATAAGATATATGCAGAAATAGCATAAACTTCATCATTTGTAAGTGACATAGGTGCAGTATGTGGCATACCTGTTTTAATGTACCACCATAATGTGGTTGCTTTTGGCCAATATGAACCAAAGTTACGTTTTGGTCCATCATCGTTAGGACTAAGACGTTGATTCTTCAATGTCTCATAGGCCTCATAGGCGTTTCCTTGTTGTAGTGCTGGATAACCTGAACCACCCGAACCAAAATCAAAGTGACATGCCGCACATTTAGATTCATAAAGTTCATCTCCATCTTCTACCGAGCCTTCACCTTCTGGAAGCCCTGTTCCATCAGGCATTACATCTATATCCCATGCTTTAATTTCATTTTTAGTTGCAGTTCTTCCAAAAGCTACATCTTTTTGTAATTTTTGAGTATTGATATAGTAAGAAGATCTCATTCCTGATTTTTCAGGATATGTCACACCACCATCAATTACTTTTTTACCATTTTCATAGGTTCGTGATGCATCACTAGCTGCCATAGTAGAAATAGAAGCCAATGCCACAACTGATAAAGTCGTTAATAATTTACGATAAGATTTGAACATTTTTCACTTCTCCTTTTTCTGTAATTTCCCAAGTATGAATACCATTTCTATGATAAATACCTTCAACACCTAATGCATCTCTTTCTTGTTTTACAGACGGTTGCACATAGCCAGCATCATCTCTTGCTCGGCTTGAAAGAAACATATGTTTACCTTCATACTTATAAATATACGAAAATCTTGTCCAAGCTTGTGGTAAAACTAAACCTTTTAAACTAGCTTCAACCCAATTTTTTCCACCATCAAAAGAGATATCCACTCCCTCAATCGTACCCATACCAGACCATGCAAGACCTTCAATCTCAATCAAATCACCTTTTTTTAGATCATCCCATGGATTTTCAGGACATGGAGAACTAATCACTGAATTTACTTCATTTGCATAAAAATGCTGAATAGCTTTACCATCAAATTTAGTAAGTGCAGTATATTTAGCTGTTTCTTCTTTTGCATAAAATGGTTCCGTAGCAAATTCTAAACGTCCAAGCCATTTTACCATTAAGTTACCTTCCCAACCAGGAAGTAATAGTCTAATAGGGTATCCTTGTTCAGGACGTAATGCTTCACCATTTTGACCCCAAACAATCATAGCATCATCTAAAACTTTATCAATTGGTATAGTTCTACCCATATGCGAACTATCAAGCCCCTCTGCTAACATCCATTTTGCTTCGGGTTTAAGTCCAAGATCATTTAAAATATCTTTTATATAAACACCTGTCCATTCAGCACAAGACATAAAGCCTTTTGAAAATTGTATAGATGGAAATTGAGGATTTCTCCATTCTGGACCACCATTAGCAGGACATTCAATAAAGTGAATTCTACTTACACTTGGATATTTTTTTAACTCTTCCATTGTGAGAACTAAAGGCTTTTCTACAAGTCCATGAATCATTAATCTATGTTCATTCGGATCAATTTCTGGTGTACCCCCATGGCAACGATTAAAAAATAATCCATTAGGAGTAATAATACCTGTCATATCTTGAATTGGTGTTACTGCGATAGATGCTTTCATATTACCAGAAGAAAGTAATGAAGTTGTTCTTCTGGTTACATTACTTTCATATGGAGAGGGAATACCATATAAATTTTTTGTTACCGGATCACCCCAAGTTGTACTCCAAGGCTGTTCCTCCATAATTGCTGGATCATCTTCCGCTTTTATTGTTATTGGTGCCATTACACTTGCTGCAGCAAATGCACTCATAGAATAAGCTGCTGTTTTTCTAAAAAAGTCTCTTCTGCTAGACTGTTCTCTAAATGGTGCAGAAGCTTTACTTATCTTAGTCATATAACCTCCTTAAAGTTATTGTATACTCTAATATAATGCTATTAGAGCCACTATTGTATTTAATTGTATTAAAATAGAAAGTCAAAAGTCAAGCAAAATAACTATTCTTATTATAAAATCTAATATAATTGTAGAATCTATACAAATTATTTTAATTTAGAATTAATAAACAATAATATATATTAGATTAGTCAAATATATAAATGAATATATATATTTGACTTCTAAGTATAATTAAATTTAATTACTTAATCATTACCCCCATATGTTAACTGATAACTAATATTATTATGTTAGTATAATTAAAAATTATCATAAGGAATATATTTATGCCCATTTCAAAAAAAGTTCTTGCCTTATTTACTTCTAGTAAGATACGTCACTCTGTAGAATCTATAAATATTGATAGGTACGGTATACTTAATGATAAATATTATCACAAAAATATAAATAGATCTATTCTAATTACTTCTACAGAAAGTTATAAACTTATTCAAGAAAATAAAATTCAAATGCAACATGGACAACTGGGAGAAAATCTTTTAGTTAATTTTAATCCATATGGATTATCTCTTGGTACACAGATAAAAGTAGGTGATTGTATTTTAGAAATTACAGAAAATTGCACATTGTGTAATCATTTATCTAAAATTGATAAAAAGTTACCCTTACTTATTAAAAATAATCGAGGTATTTTTGCAAAAGTAATTCAAGGAGGACAGATACAAGTATCAAATACTATGCATCTGATTGATTAGATACAGCAAACCGAATAACTACTCGATTTGCTGTCTAAATTATTTTGAAAGTTTTAATAACATATCTTCAAATTTCTTTTGGGCATCAAGCAATACAGAAATAGATGCATTATCTTCAATATTTAAAGCTGCAATCCATTTATGTACATTAGGAAATGCCATATGTATAATTTTTTCATCTTTTTTCTGATATTTATAAGCAGAACAAGGGGCAAATGCTCCTGCTTCAGGATGCAGTTTTGCAACTTCATAAATAACTGCTATTTTACATATAGAATAAACATCATAAAATAAGTATGTATCAATATCATGTTCATCTAAATCATAATTAATATCTGTAAATCCAGCCATCACAAAACCATTAGGAGCTAGTTCTCCTTCAAAATCAGTTTCAAAGTCATCTTTTGCATCTTCCCAATCATCACCTTTTTGTTCCAGAGTAACACGTGTAATAATATCATGTGCAGGCATCTTCATCTTATAGTCAAGTTGAACAAATTTTCCTGTAGGCATTGCTAATAATAAGGCCTTCTCTATATTCTTATCAAGTAATATCATTGCAGGATCATTTACCGGAATCCCCATCATTTTACTCATGGTTTGTATATTTAATGATGCAACTGAAATTTTATTTTCACCTTTTTTACACCAAATAGATAAACTCATAGGAGTAAATAAACCTATGTCAGGATACTTTGTTGCTAAGCTTAATGCTGTATCTTTTCTATAAACAACCATTAAATTATAATAATCAAAAGATGTTTGATTAAAATCTCTTTTAAATGGAAAATTCATGTCATTATTTGCAGCTATCACAAAACCTGACTTTTTAAATGCCTCTTCAACTAATTTAGCAGTTATTTTTCCATTTTTATTTTCCGATACAAAAACTCTTACACTATTATCATTTTTAATTTCAGATACAGCCTTATCTTTTGCCATAATACCTGAGGTTATTAAAATAACTATTAGTACACTTTGTACAATTTTTTTCATGTTTTTCCTTTATATTAACTCTTGAATAGTAGCATGGTAAAATTAACACTTAATAACCCGTATTATTATTCTAAAGTATTGTTATTCATTATAACAAAAGTTTATTTAATTTATTTATATAACTATAAATAATGTAATGAAATAGATTAGGAAGATTATTTTATCTATGAATACATCAAAAAAATGAACTAATGAGATAAAATGAATGAAAGTATTTTGTAGAGTATCAGGCAGAAAATTCTGCCTGATATAATATTTAAAATCTATATCTTAAATAAAATCTAAAGTCTTCAGCTGTTTCAACAACTTGTGAAGACATTCCTGCTGCCATTAACATGCCTTGTGCTTGTGCTTGTGATAAGGCACCTGCTTGAACTGCATTCATTACACCTGACTGCCCACCCATTTTTTTAACAGCTGCTGCTCCTGCCTTAATATCTGATATTTTAACTGGCATTCCTGAATAATTTCCAAAGAAACCATTACTACCTGTATAATCATAATCAACTTTTGTATATCTAACCTGTGCACTAATCGCATCTGTAAGTTGATATGTGAAGTATGCTTCAAATGCATCTCCACGTGCAGCGATCTTTGAACCGGTCATAGTATCTTCAGCATATGTAAATGGTCTCCAATATTTACTACCATGATTAAATTCTACACCCACGGTTCCTTTATCAGATAGTAAACATTTCCACTGTGCACCTACAAGATATGAAGTTCCAGTTTCTTCTGATGACGATCCTAACATACTTTTTCCATTAAAAGGATCTGTTTGTGTCCAAGCATATGAACCAAAGATCTTAGCATCTGAAAAGAATCCGTCATCTGTTAATCCATCAACCATAACAGATATTGCAGCACCTTGCATATCACCATATTGTCTAAATTCACTAGGTGAACCATCAGCATTCATATCCATTCCTGGAAGGTCAAATGCTTTATACCAATTTGTTTTAACAATAAATTGACCATCATTATATGGAACAAAAATAAATCCTGCTAATTTAATATCTTCTAATTGTGTATCGTCATTTGCATACTGTGTTGCAGTTAACAATGGCTGTGCATTAGTTGATCCTTGCCCCATACAAACTTTAAAAGACATTCCAGCGATACCTGTTACATTAGATAAATCTAACATAGAACTTAATCCATCAAATTCAACATCAATCAAGTGAGAAAGAGGTGATTGTGCTTTATCATCATTCCGTAAATGCCCTAAAAAACCACCTGTTGATGGTCGTCTACCTACAGAAAATGTCCATGGAATATTGGCACCAAATAAATTATCACCCAAATATAACCAATATGCCTGTTTTACTTTTAATGATGAATCCGTTAATGCTTCATTTGTAACCCAATCAAATTGACCACCCATACTATAAGTTCTATTTCCTGTAAAATCTGCTCCAAATGCTTTATTCATTGAGAGTTGACCTTTAAAAATATTTTGTCTATCTGGTGCATATGCCATATTTAACCATAATCTAACAGACATTAAATCATTTTTAGATTTCGTTGTTCCATTAGCCATATCATAAGAAATACTATCCAATGATGTTCTTAAATCAACACCCCATTTAATATTGTCATTAGAATCATGTGCTTTAACTTTATTAATCTTTTTATTTTGCTTTTTTATTTTAGATTTAATCTTAGCTAGTTCAGATTCTACAGAAGACAACTTCTCAGCTAACTGTGCATTAGACAATGCCTGCATATTTGTTAGTGCCATTGATGCCACTAAAGATACTTTAATTATATTTTTCATATTTACTCCTTAAGTTTATGTTTTAAACACATAACTATAGTGTAGAGAAGTTCAACTAAAATTATACTTAATTTTAGTTTTTTATAATAATATATAAGTTTTATATTTTATTATATATTATTATAAGTTAAACATAATAATATAAAAAACCAAATAAAATAAAGCCTATAGAAAAAATTA
>Ga0256826_1001613_pt1 | contig 13985 bp, 12 predicted proteins | sample CV79metaG_FD_185975 | JGI IMG/M metagenome (GOLD analysis project Ga0256826, IMG submission 185975) | Hydrothermal vent microbial communities from East Pacific Rise, Pacific Ocean - CV79 | ecosystem: Environmental > Aquatic > Marine > Hydrothermal vents | place: Pacific Ocean: East Pacific Rise...
AAAAGAAGCAAAAAAAATCACAGCAGAGATCAAAAAAATGAAACTCAAGGTGAATGCTCAAATAGAGGGTGATTACATTCGTGTTAAAGGTGCTAAACTTGATGACTTACAAAAAGTTATGAAGATGGTCAAAGAAGCAGAGTGGGATGCACCACTTGTTTTTGAAAATATGAGATAAAACAGAGGAGCTACTATGAGTAAAATGAGTGTAAATGATGCAGCTGAACACTTTGGAATTTCTAAAGAAGCGATACATAACAGAATCAGACGTGGTTCACTAGAAGTTGTAATGAAAGATGGAATTAAAATGGTTATCATAGATACAGAAAAATCTATGAAAAGTCCTAAGCGAACAGCATCTGTAAAATCAACTGTAAGTAGTGATAGATACTATAAACTTCTTGAAGAGCAAAATGCAAGGCTTCAATCTCGTGTAGAAGTACTTGAGACTGAGACACGTTCTCTTCGTGATCAAAAAGAGTTGATGCTTATACAAGAGAGAAAAAAGATAGAGCTTATCTACAAAGAAAAAGATGAACAACTCAAAAATATTTTAAGTACAATCTCTTCACAGTTTATGCTCTCAACTCCTTCTCCTGAGATAGAAGTTGAAACACTTGAAGCGGAGATAGAGATTCAAGAGGAAGAAGGGAAGCTTATCTCTTTAAAAAAATATTTAAAAAGAATGAAAATCTCAAGTAAAAAAGCTAAGAAAATAAAATCTAAGTTTAAGAAAAAAGCTAATATAGATGAAAGAATTATTCTTATTGATGATAAGTTTTATGTCAATACAGTTAAGTATGATTATAGTGGTTTGTTATAAAATAACTTATTTTAATATAAATTTAGGTACACTTTAGTATCAAAATTAATTAAGATGGAGTAATAAATGTTATCAAAAAGTTTATATACAGCCTTAATACTTTCTTTTTTAATGAGTGGTTGTGCAACAATGCAGAAAACAACAACTCATAAAATACCAGAGAGTAATAAACCAGTTGTTAGTAAAACATTAAAAGTAAATGCTAATCAGCCAAGTGCCTTAAAACGAAAGGTTGCAATCGGTAGATTTACGAATGAAACAAAGTACGGTCAGAGTTTTTTTATAGATAAGAACAATGATAAAATCGGAAAACAAGCTATGGATATTTTATCTTCAAAGCTTTTTGAATCTGGAAAATTTATTATGCTTGAACGTGCTGATTTATCTAAGATTGAAGATGAGTTAAAAATAGGAAATTCTGCAAGTTTATCAAATTCTGCAGATTATGTGATCCTAGGTTCTATAACAGAATTTGGTCGTAAAGAAGTTAGTGATGTTGGTATGTTTAGTCGTGTTAAGAGACAAGAAGCTTTTGCAAGAGTTCACATCAGAATTGTAGATGTAAGTACAGGTCAAATTATTTACTCTGAAGAGGGCAAAGGTACATCATTTACTGAAGACGGAACAGTTATGGGAATCGGTGGAAAAGCTGGTTATAACTCTCAGTTGAATGATTTAGCAATAAACGCAGCAATTTCAGACTTAACATCAAATATAATTGAAAATATGATGGATAAGCCGTGGAAAGGATATATCTTAGGTTATGAAGATGGCAACCTTATAACTTCTGGTGGTAAAAGTCAAAATATTAAAGTTGGAGATAGCTTTGAAGTTTACAAGCAAGGTAAGCAAGTAAAAAATCCTCAAACTAATATGATGATAACACTTCCTGGTAAAAAAATTGCAATGATTAAAATTATTGCTACTATTGGTGATACACCTCAAAGTGAAGTCTCTTTAGCTGAGACTACAAGTGGAGATTTATCTACATATATTACAAATAAAGATTTTTCTAAATTATATATTCAATCTGGAGATAAATAATGAAAATAGTATTAAGTATTGCTATATTTTTGGTTTTTATAATATCTGGCTGTGGTTCTAAAGAAGGTGTTGTAAGTTCAGCACAAAAATCTTATTTGTATTTCACTGGAGATACAAATGGAGTTGAAGTTTCAGTTGATAAAGGGACTCTCTTTAGTGTTAAGTCAGGTCAAGAAAATCAGTATGGTGTAAAGCCTGGAAAACATATGGTAGAAGCATATAGAAAAGGAAAAGTTATTTTAAGAAGAGATATATATCTTGGTGATGGAATAGCTAAAGAGATAGAGGTAAATTAATGAAAATAGGTAAAGTAATATCTGTAGTATTAGCTACGGTTGTAATGTTTATAGTAAGTGGATGTTCATCATCTCCTAAACCTCTCTATAATTATGGTGATTATAGTGAAAGTTATTATGGCACAAAAAAAGAGGCAACAACTGAATCAGCACTTGAGTATCAAAAAGCATTAGAGTACTGTATATCTGGAGCAGATGGTAGCCGTTCAGGTAGAGTTCCACCTGGTATGTATGCAAATTTAGGATACCTTTATCTTAAAGCAGGTAAAAGTGATAAGGCAATTGAAAACTTCACAAAAGAGAAAACAGTTTATCCTGAAGCAACATTTTTTATGGATAAAATGATAAATAAAGTTGAAGTAGCGGAGGATAAAAATGATAAGTAAAAAATCAATTTCATATATAGCAGCTCTAACACTTGCTTTTATTTTAAGTGGTTGTGGAGCTACTTATGTAACTAAAGGTTCAGAATTTCCAAAAATGTATGAAGAACAACCTAAGTCACTTCTTATTTTACCTCCTATGAATGAGAGTACAGATGCTGAAGCAAAAGATTACTATATGACAACGGCAGAGATGCCTTTTGCTCTTATGGGATACTATACATTTCCTGTAGAGATGGTAACTGATATCATGAAGCAAGAAGGTGTATATGATACAGAGATCTTATATAACCTACCTATGAATAAGTTTCATGAGTATTTCGGTGCAGATGCAGTCTTAATGACTAGAATTAAAAAATGGGATGTCTCTTATATGGTTATAGCATCTACTCTTACTGTTTCTATAGAAGCAAAAATAATTTCTACAAAAACATCACAAGAGCTATGGAAGTATGTAGGAACTGTAAAAGTAGATCTTAGTGGTGGAAATAGCGGAGGTGGACTAGCTGGACTTGTTGCAAGTGCAATTGCTACAGCTATTAACACAGCAGCGGCAGATTATGTGACTTATGCACACCAAGCAAATGCAAGAATAATATCGACATTACCTGCAGGTCCATATAGCGAAATATATATGCAAGATCAGGGTGTTGAATTGATTGATCAAACACCAGAAAGGTAGATTTTTTCTACCTTTAACACTTCTCAACTCTATTGCGGCCATTATCTTTAGCCATGTAGAGTTTTTGATCTACTATCATGATGTACTCATCGACAAAACTATGTTTATATGAGTACTCTGGTTCTATCTCCATCATACCGATACTAACAGTCGCTTTAATAGTCTCTCCATTAAACTCTAAACTAGACTCTTCAAATGCCTTACGAATTTTGTTAAGTACTTCATAACCTTTTGTTTTGTTAATTGTTGGAAGCATGATAATAAACTCTTCTCCTCCATAACGAACAATAACATCAGAGTTCCGGATATTGCTTTTGACAACATCTACAAAGAGTTTGAGAAGCTTATCTCCTGCAACATGTCCATATGTATCATTGATATTTTTAAATAAGTCTAAATCACACATAGCGAGTATAAAAGGATTGCTTGTTGCAAGTGAGAGATCATATTGACTCTGAAAAACACTTTTTAATCCTTGGCGATTAAGAGCACCAGTGAGAGTATCTTTTGTGATTTTTTTATTTATTAAAATATTATCTAGTAGTGCTAATTCTGTTCCTATACTTAGTGATATCAGTTCACATTTTTCAAGGTATGTAATGAGAATATGATACTCATCTTTATCTAAGATATTAAATATCTTTTTTGCAAAAAGATGAAGATTTCTATGAATATTTTTTATAGAATCATATTTAGAGTTATTTTGAATAATACTTTTTGCTTCATTATCAAGCCAAATACCAAATTCACAAACTGTATCATCTAACTCTGGAAAATGATCTTTTTTACCCGTTTTTATCTGCTGTGCAAGTTTAGTTAACCAGATAAGATGAGACTCATAGTGTTGAATAATATTCATTTCAACTAGATCAGCAAGAGAGTTTCTTCTTATGTTATTAAGAGAGATGAGTTTATCTATATATTTTACCAAGTATATACGAGCTACACTATTGTCAATATCTTGAAAAAGAGATAAAAGGTCAATAATTTTTAAGTTATTATTGGTCTCATTAACATTACGAATAAGAAGATTTTTAAGACCATAAATCTCATTTGACATAATTATATATGGGATATCATTAGAAATTTTAAACTCAGCTAACTCTTTAAATATTTTTAATATATCTTCTGAGTTAAAGCTACTCTCTAGGGTAGTAAAAACTCTTTTATAGTACTCTATCATCGTTGTTATTCTTTTAGCATCACCTATATTAACACAGGCAGTGTAGCTATCTATAAAGTCTTGAAGTACAAGTTCTTTAGAGTTGAGTACTTTTGAAAAATCATATTTCATTTATTTTCCTTCGCTATAAATCAGCTACTTTTAGACTTAAACCCTTAAGGTGTGAAATTGGGTAAGCATAAGCAACTCCATCACCAGAACCTGTAATATCTAGCTCTTGCATAATTGTTTTAATAATTTTATCTACATGTTTAGTAGGTGTTAAAAACATCAAGTTCGAATCAGTTGAATCACTATGAAGTCTATTATAAAAATTATCCATCTCTTCTAGACCCATACCGTGTGCAGTCATAATAGTTACTCCTCTTGCTCCAGCATTTTTAGCAGCTAAAAGAGCTGTCTCTTCTTTATTGTGAGGGACGATAACATGAACTGCAGAAAACTGCATATTGTAAGAGTGGTTTTTATCTGTTCCGTGAACATGAACTGTAGAGAGACCCATATTTTCCACATCTTCAAGAGCATGACGAAGTTCTGCAATATGCTCTTCTTCTTTTTCATGTTCTCCTTTTACTCCTATTCTCTCAGTGATGATACCATAAAGCATTACTGTAATCATAGGGAAAAGTGAAGCAAAAGCAATAAGCCCAAAACCATCTATAAGGGGATCTCTTCCAGCAATATTTGTTGCTAGTCCAAGACCAAGTGCTGCAACAAGTGGTACGGTAACAGTCGAAGTTGTTACTCCTCCACTATCATAAGCGATAGGAATAATATATTTTGGAGCCATAAAAGTAAGAGCAATAACGAGCATATACCCAGCCATAATGTAGTAAACTATCTCACCCCCAACAACTATACGATAAGCTCCTAAAGAGATTCCTATAGCAACACCAAGGGCTACAAAAAGACGTAAAACAAAGTCATTGATTTTTCCATCACTAATCTCTTTTGCTTTTCTAGCAATTGCAGTAAGTGAAGGTTCTGCCATAGTTGTAGAGAAACCAATAAGAAAACCAAATGAGTAGATGATGAAGTTGTTGTCATACTGAGTAAGCTCAAGAGCCATAGTCTCACCAACAGAAAAAAGTCCCATTTCAAGACCGACAATAAAGGCATCAAGACCAATAATAACTAGACCAAAACCTATGAAAACATTTTTAAGGTTATCTATTGGTTTTTTAAGAACAATGTATTGAAAGAAAAGTATAACAGCTAAGATAGGAACAACGTCTATAACAACTCCACCAAGTCCTTTAAGAATATCTAAGAGGTTAAAGTTAAAGTGAGTAACAGATGAGGTAACCGCATCTGCAATAGGAAGAATTGTAGGGATTTGCTCTGCTGCATCAATAAATTGGTAAACAAATATACCGTAAAATTGTACAAAAATCATAGGAGTAAGTGAAGCAAAGGCGATAAGACCAAAACCATCTAAAATGGGATTTCGACCTTTTATAGTCGATGCTAAACCAATACCAAGAGCTGCTACTAGAGGAACTGTTACTGTTGATGTAGTTACACCTCCAAGGTCATAAGCTAGACCAACTATCTCTTTTGGAGCAAAAAATGTTGCTGAGACAACCATAATATAACCAGAGATAATGTAGTAATGAATTGGGTGCCCTTTGATAATACGATAGACACCAAGAACAATAGCAAAACCAACTGAAAACGCAACAACCATACGAAGTGTTGTTGCATCAATACGACCAGCACTAATACTAGCAGCTTTTTGTGCAATAACAATGAGTGCAGGTTCTGCAACAGTTGTACCAAAGCCAATCATAAAGGCAAAAAGAACTATCCAGAGAGTTGAGCCCTTATGAGCAAAATCACTCGCTAAGCCTTCTCCAACAGGGAAGATACCAACTTCTAAACCAAGAAGAAAAACTGCAAGACCAACACCTACAATTGCAAGACCAATAGCAGTACTTAACCAGTTCTCAGGAACACTCTGAATGATAGCAAGTTGGAAGAACATAATGACGAGAATAATCGGTAATAAATCACGAAAAGACTCTTTCAAAAGTTGTAAAAATGACGAAAGGCTAAGCATTAAATACCCTTGTAAATATATATGCTAATAATAGCTAAAAAATATAATTGTTACGGAAGATTAGACTCTTTTAAGGAGTATATATTTTTACTTGGGTAAAATATCACTCTTACAAAATGGTCGAGTGTCCGAGTGGTCTATGGTGCAACCTTGGAAAGGTTGTGTGGAGTCAAATCCACCGCGGGTTCAAATCCCGCCTCGACCTCCATTTAAAATCAAATCAAAGAACAAATATGAAAAGTAAACTTTTAGTTTTTAGTCAATTTTTTATTATATTTTTAATGATACTCCCTCTTGGGCAAAAAAGTGAACACTTTGAACTTGGTGTTTTATTTTTAGTATTAGGCTCTCTTATTGGTTTAGCTGCATTGGCTAAAAATAATTTAAATAATTTCAACATTCGTCCTGATATTAAAGAGGGGTGTACTCTTGTTACTTCAGGAGTTTATGCTTATATACGTCATCCTATGTATAGTTCTGTTTTAGTGACAAGCTCTTCAATGCTTTTTTTCTACCCTTGCCTATATGAATATGTACTCTATGGACTTCTACTCTTGACTCTTTTAGTAAAGCTTTTTTATGAAGAGAGCCTATGGAAATGTGATAGAGAAGAGTATCTTAACTATATGAAGCATACTAAACGCCTTATTCCTTTTGTATTTTAAATAGGAAGTAAAATTGGCTATAATTATTTAATGAAAGTTTTTATATATATTGTTTCTATCTATCTTGTAATTTTTACAGGATGTTCAGCACCAAAAATAGAACCGGTAAAGGTATCTCAAACTCACAAAAAAATAGATTATCTTAAAGATGTTCAGCCCATACTAAATAAACGTTGTGTAACTTGCCACTCTTGTTATAACTCTCCTTGCCAAGCAAAACTTAGCTCATTTGAAGGAGTTGATCGTGGTGCTAGTAAGATAGAAGTTTATAATGCAACACGCCTTCGTGCAATTGATCCAACAAGACTTTTTATAGATGCACACTCGACTAAGGAGTGGAGAAAAAAAGGATTTTTCTCTCTTACTCGAAATGGTGATTCTAATGCAACACATAATGATTCTATAATGATGCATCTTCTTTATGATAAAAAAAATCATCCTCAAATAATTGGTAATTATAATCCTGAACATGATGAACTTACCTGTGCTAGAGATAAAAAAGAGATAGAAGAGTATATATACGAAAATCCCAATCATGGTATGCCTTATGGTTTTCCAGAAATTTCAAAAAGTGAGTACAAAACCTTATCTTCATGGCTGCTACAAGGTGCAAAGGGATTGTCAAAGTCAGAACAAAAAGCCCTTCAAACACCTTCCAAAAACGCAGCTATAGAGATAGAAAAATGGGAAAACTTTTTAAATAAAAGTGATGCAAAACATAAAATGACAGCAAGATATCTTTATGAGCATCTTTATTTAGCACATATCTATTTTCCAAATACAGAGGGAGAATTTTACTCTTTAATTCGCTCTTACACACCAAGTGGGGAAGAGTCTAAAACTATTCCTACAATTAGACCATTTGATGATCCTAATGTAGAAAATTTTTATTATCGACTAGAAAAAATTCAGGGAACTATAGTTCATAAAACACATATGGTTTTTAAGTTTGATGATACTGTTTTAAGTAGGTTTAAAGAACTTTTTATAAAACCAAAGTGGGTAGGAAAACCTTTTGTCCAATCTTACTCTCCATCAATCAGCTCAAATCCTTTTATAGCTTTTAAGCAGATACCCGTTCGTTCACGGTACCAATTTTTGCTAGATAACTCTCTGTATACAATTATGACATTTATAAGAGGCCCTGTATGTCGTGGGCAGATGGCTCTGAATGTTATACATGATCATTTTTGGGTGATGTTTAAAGATCCTTCATATGATATAGGAGTTTTGTACCCTGAACTATTGGATAATCAAGTTAATAATTTAAGTCTTCCTATACAGAGTGTAAATCAAAGTGTATTTAAAGCCTTTAGTGATGAGTATAGAAATAGATATGAGTCCTACTTTAAGGCTAAAAGAAAGTATATAGAGAATAAACATAAAGATAGGGTTGGATATGACTCTATCTGGAAGGGAGAGAAGCCTAGTGATGCACCTCTATTAACGATTTATCGTCACTTTGATAGTGCATCAGTAAATAAGGGTGTGCTTGGTGAGCTACCTCGTACTATGTGGGTGATTGATTATGCTCAATTTGAAAGAATTTATTACTCTTTAGTAGCTGGCTATGATGTGTTTGGTAATGTTTCGCATCAAACAAATGTACGCAGATATATGGACTTTTTGAGAATTGAAGGGGAAATAAATTTTTTAAATTATATGCCAAAAGGTAAGCGAACAGATATGCTAAAGTCATGGTATATAGGTGATAATAGAGATATAAATTCAAATATATATTTAGGCTTTGATACATTAGAAAATAAAATAGATTATAAAACAAGATACCCAATGGATGAGTTTATACATAATCTTGTAAATCATCATATACTAAAGAGTACAGGAATAAAGTTTGATTATCTAAACTATATTCGTCCATTTCAAGTAGAGCCTATTATGCCAAAATCTTTTAAGACACGAGCGGATTATATGGAAGGTGCTCGCTGTATTACTCGCCCAGGAAGTGGGTTTATATCTAGAATGACTGACTCGGGGGCAAACAATATTTTCATAAGAATTGACTTAAGTGATGGCACTCACATAGTTAAAAATTTAATTATAAATAGATGGAGAGATAATGTAAGCTCTCTTTTTAATGGTAAAGAGGTTCTTGACTCTTCTAAGGATACAATGGATATTCTTGATGCCTCTATAGGCTCTTATCCAAATGTTTTTGTTATTGTTAAGGGAAAAGATTTTCCAAAATTTTTGGATCTTATGAAAAATATGAAAGGGACCATAGATGAGTACCATGAACTTCAGAAGTTTTTTATAAGTAGATCAGATAAAGATTTCTGGAAATATTATGATTGGTTTCAAGATTACTTTTATAAAATTCAGCCTATAGAAGCAGGTTTATATGATTTAAATAGATATGCAAAAACACCATGGGGAAATAATTAATGGAGATAACACTTCTTGTAAAATCTATTGTTGGACTTGTCTCTCTCTTGGGAATACTTATCTTTTTTCTACTCTACACTCCAGAAGAAAAAAAAGAGAAAAAAAAGAAAAAAACGCAGGCCCAGCCAAGAAAACAAGAAGAGAGTGACTTAGATAGTCTGAGAAAAATAATTAGAAATAATACTTCTACAACCCAAGAGTTAAAAAATGCATTAGATTTAGTTTTAAAGTACCACGGTACAATTCATAAAAAACTAGGGATGCGTTCACATCCTGATTTTGATATTTATGCTGAAATAATGTTTACAATTGCTCGTCATAAAAATATTACAAAAAATATAATTGTGAAGTTTGATAAAGAGTTAGAGAAGAGAAACCCAGAGTATAAACAAGAGATTAATAATGCTCTTATGAAGGGCTTAAACTCCAGAGGAGCTTAATTCTCTATTTGATAGTATCTGTTATAGGTCCTTGAACTTTGTATACATGCATAGAATTAAGAGTATTTAACTCCTCTTGTGTTTTTACAAATGTTGAGATGATATCTATTCCTAATGAGTCTGTAATAACTTGAAGTGCACTCATTGAATCTTTGGATTGGTCAAGTAAAAAAGATGTATCTGCTTTTATAAATGTAGGGTTTAACTCTTTTAGGTAAGAAAAATCACTTGATTCACCAGTAAAAGAGTTAATTCCAAAACTAAATCCATACTGCTTAAATAGTTCAACATACCCTTTAACCATAGCAGTATTGTGAATGGAAAAGTTATCAGAAACTTCAAAAGAGAGTTTGAAATTTAATGATTTTGCATGTTCTCTTAGGAGTGCAGAAAGATTCTCAAAAGCAAGAGGATCTCTAATGAACTCATTTGATAAACGAATAGAACAGATAGAGTTTTTAATCTCACCATGTTGCTTAGTGATAAGATCTCTTAATGCAACAATGTAAATTTTACTAACAAGACCTAGGTTAATTGCTGGAGCGATAAAGTCTCCATAAAAGTAACGTTTGTTCTCTCCTCCATCTATAGTAAAAGTCATAACTTTATGGTTTGTCTCTTTTGTTTTTGCATCCATGGTTGGCCAAAATTTTAGACTAAACTGTTTTTTACTGATAGCTTCTTCTATGATAGCTCTCCACTCCTCTTTACCCATAGCATCTTCATCATCTTTCTCTTCATAGATATATGTATTGCTTATTTCATCCATTTTTGCTTGTGTTAATGCATTGTCAGCACGAGTAAGTAGCTCACTGATTGTTACATTTGGTCTGTATCTGTACATTCCTATATCTAAGATAACACTATCAAGGTTTAAGCCATTTTGAGAGAGAAGGCTCTCATATTCTTTATGGATTGTATTTGCTATAGTGATGCTATTAGAAGCTTCACAGTTGGGAAGCATAATAGTAAACTCAGTTCCATTAACACGGGCGATTACACCATCTTCATACTCTTTACAAGAGTTCTTGAAAATTTCTGCTAGTTTAAAAAACATCTCATCTGCATCTTTTCGTCCAAGTGCTTGATTTAAAATCTGAGCATCTCGAATGGCTGCAAACATAATAGTTCCACCATTAGCTCTATTTTCAAGTGAGATTAAATCAGGAAGCTTCAGCATAAGGTATCGTCTGTTAAAAAGCTTTGTTATTGGATCATTATAGAGAAGTTCACGATTACGTTTTGCGGCTTCATTTCCTTTTTCAAAAATCTCTTCTACTTTTTTTACCATAGCATTCATACCTTTTACAACCTCTTTAAACTCAGTTGTATAAGGCTCTTTTTCTTGAATCAGGAACTCATTTTTCATAATAGCTTCTGCTTGGCGTTGAATCTCTTTAAGTGGTTTAAGAATAAAAGAGAGCATAATACTCAATATGATAAGTGCACCTACTACAAAAATGATAAAAAGGTATACAAGTTTAATAAACATTTTGTAAAGGGCACTGTAAACTATAGCAGTATCTCCAGCAACTTTTACTTCTCCAATGATATTCCATCCTGAAGATACATCCTCTTTTATGGTTTCTATTTCTATATTTGTATTGTTTATAAACCAAGCAGGAACACCTTCTACAGGTTCATTATCTACTTGTTTATAACTAAAATTATCACTTGTAAACTCTATTAATTTATAGTAGCCACTATCAAATGCAGCATCTATAACTGTGGTAACATGAGCCTCTTCATCAGCTGCTTCTGCAAGATGACTTGATAGTGAAGAGATATTGTTTACCGTAGTCTCATAGAGGCTTTCAATCATATCTTTTTTTGCAGATACATAGTTTATATACATAACTGAACCAAGCATTGTAATGATTATCACAGAGATAGCAAGTGCCATCTGTTTAAATAGGGTCATAGTTTTTTCCTTTTCATATTAGCTTCTAGTTTTTTCCATTTTTTAGACTTTGGACCTGTATCACCATTTATCATTTTAATTACTTTAATGAGGTCTTTACGTTTTGAGGCTGGAAGAACAAGTCTATTGTTGTTTCCTAAAATTAGGATATCTTTCCTACTTTTAGGTTTTGGAACTTTGAGGTAGGCTAAAACCATATGTGAGATTTTTTTACCTCTTTTGTCTTTATATATAACATAGGTAAATTTTAATCTTCTTGGGTCAACACCAAGCTCTTTTAAAATATAGTATTTAGCGATTGTATAATCTTCACAGTCACCCTTGTTTTTACCTACAAACTCATAAAGAGTAGCCCAATAATCGCTTACACCATAAACTTTTTTGTCACTTTTATATTTTATAAAATTAACCCAAGTGTTGACGAGGTTTAATTTTTTTATATCATCTGCACCTTTAAGTTTTTGGAGGAGTTCTTTATCTATTGCTTTAAGTCTGTTTTGAGCAAATTTTCCATATTTTTTACCCATTCGTGCTTCTATTTTTTTATTTATTAAGTCTGCATTTAATGCAGAGGTTAACAATAATGCAGATAAAAAAAACAGATAAAGAGATAGTTTCATAAGATATTATACTAAAACTATAGCTGTCTTTTATTAAAGCCTGAAGTTCCACTCTTTGCTGTAGTTGTAAAACCATCAGCATAAGGTTTTAAGTAGTGAGGAATGGCTCTTCCTTTTAGTTTCATCATATCTTGAAGCATTGTGTCTGCCACCTCTTGAGTATCAAGTTTTTTTATCTCTGTTAAGTAGGTAAAGATAAGTTCTCCTAGTCTCTGTAGTGAAATTTTCCATGTAGAGTCAGTTTTTTCATAAACCCATAATCCAAAAGCATAAAAGTTTTCAAAAACAGAGGAATTATTCCAAAAAAGAGGCATAGTCTCTTTAAAATTTCCACTGTTATAAGTTAAATCCCAGAATCTAGAAAATCGTTTCATTATTTGAATGTCATTAAAACTAAGTTGTGAATTTTTTAAGATATCATAGGGTGGTATCTCACTATAAACCATACCATGCTCTATGTCGTGACGAGTTATATGAGTACCAGAGAGTTTTTTTAGAATTCCTATTTGAATCTCACAACTACTTAATGAAACTAATTCATCTAGATTATCTCCAAAGCTCTTTAAACTTTCGCCCGGTAAGCCAACAATCAAATCTAGGTGTATATGTGCTGTTGTTTGCATCTCTAAAAATTTAATATTTTCTTTTATCTTATCAAGTTTGAGTTGTCGTGAAATATTATTTGCTATTTCAAGATTAAGTGTTTGTATTCCTATCTCTAGTTGAAGTGCTCCCTCTGGAAAACTTTTTATTTTTTCTCGAAGTGAAGCTGGAAAGTGGTCTGGTATAACTTCAAAATGAGCAAAGTAAGGAGGCTCTTTTTTTAAGAAAAAGTCTAAGATTTTATTTGCTGCTTTCATATTAAGATTAAAAGTTCTATCTACAAATTTAAAATTTCTTGCTCCTCTTTGCCAGAGTGTTTCAAACTCATTTAGAACTTCATCAAGGTTAAAAGCACGCACTTTTTCATCCATAGATGAGAGACAAAACTCACACTCAAAAGGGCAACCACGAGAAATTTCCACATAAATATAACGGTTTTTAATATCATCATCTGTATAAAATTTATAAGGAAGTTGCAGTGTTTTAAGGTCAGGAGCAGCCATTTTTATGATTCTTTCACATCTCTCTGCGTTTTGAAGAGATTTGCAAAGCTCATAAAAGGCAAGGTCACCCTCTCCTTGAATGATATAGTCTGCCTCATCATAATTAACTCTAAAGGGAAGATAACTAACTTCTGGACCACCAAGAATTATAGTGGTACTTGGAGATATTTTTTTGATTATATGAACAAGTTCTTTTACTTCAGTTGCATTCCAGATATAAACCCCTATCCCGATTGTATCAGGTGAGTTAAAAAGAAGCTTCTCTGCAATAGTCTGAATTGCATCGTTGATGCTAAATTCCATAATTGAAGTGTTTTTTTGAAGTGTTTGCATATTTGCATAGATATATCTAAGACCGAT
>Ga0256826_1001614_pt1 | contig 13968 bp, 12 predicted proteins | sample CV79metaG_FD_185975 | JGI IMG/M metagenome (GOLD analysis project Ga0256826, IMG submission 185975) | Hydrothermal vent microbial communities from East Pacific Rise, Pacific Ocean - CV79 | ecosystem: Environmental > Aquatic > Marine > Hydrothermal vents | place: Pacific Ocean: East Pacific Rise...
TGGCTCATGATGCAAGGAGAAAATGTTTACCCCTCTTTATGGAACGGGCGAAAAAAGAGTATAATATTGCCGGAAAAAAACAGTCCATGCGCAAGGACGGACAGGATATTGCTATAATTATTAACAGGATGCAGAGAAAGTAGGAGGAGCGGTTAGTTATTCGTATAAGTGTTTTATGATTTTTTATCCTCTCAATTTAGATATTTCAGATCAGCTTTGTCTGGTAATTGGCGGCGGCACAGTGGCCAGTCGGAAAATTTCCGGACTTTTGCCTTGTGGTGCACGAGTCAGGGTGATCAGCCCTGAAATTTGTCCTTCCATACGGGGAATGGTGGAAGAAGGTGTGCTGGAATGGAAGCAGCGAAAATTTATGACAGGGGATGTAACGGGCGCTAAACTAGTCTTTGCGGCAACAGATAATGATACCACCCAGACAAAAGTTGTGGAGGAAGCCAGAGCCGCAGGTATTCCGGTGAATGTGGTCACCCACCCCGAAAATTGTACTTTTCATGTTCCTGCAATATCCAGGCAGGGTGAATTGCTTATCAGTGTGACAACCGGTGGCGGAAGCCCTGCATTAGCTGCTCGGATACGTAAAGAGCTGCAAAAACATTATGGAGCTGAATATGGAGATTTTCTGCTCCTGCTTGCAAAAATTCGAAAGCAGGTTATACATTCCAGTGATTATTCCGACGAACATAAGCAGGTCTTTCAAAAATTAGTAAACAGTGATATTCTCGTTTGTATCAAAGAACAGAGATGGGAAGACTTGACGCAGCTCCTGCAACAAATTCTGCCGCCTGAGATCGATATAGTATCCTGTCTGGCAATGCTGCAAAATCATGGGGAAAAAGAGATGGAGACATTACATGTTGAGTGAAGTCAACTACCTTTTATTTAATGGTGTGTTGCTGGTCAGTTTTGTGGCTTGCAGCGTATACCTTGTATTTTTTTTCAGCCAGAAAGAAGCACTCAGAAAAATTGCCAGAATCATTTTTCTAACCTCCGGCGTTCTACAGACGTTGTATATCCTCTCCCGTTATATCATTGCCGGTAACACCCCAATCACATCACAGCATGAGGCGGTTACTTTTTTTGCATGGTCGGTGACCTGGGCCTATCTCTCCTTTCACTGGCGTTATTCGGTGCGAAATTTTGGCACGTTTGTCTCTGTTCTTGTTCTTATTATGCTGGTTGTTGCGGCATGCGCTTCCCGTGCCTTTAATCCTCTGCCTCCAGCCTTACAATCCATGTGGCTGCCGGTTCATGCCGGAGTTTCTGTTATGGCTTACGGCTTTCTGGCCCTGGCTTTTTGCGGCGGGCTTATGTATCTGCTGCAGGAGCGTGAATTGAAATCCAAGAAATTTGGTTTCTTTTTCAGTCGATTGCCGTCACTGGAATCCCTGGATCAGTTAAACAGCCACTGTTTGACAACCGGATTTGTTTTTCTAACCCTTGGTATTATTACCGGTTCCGTGTGGGCACGGCAGGCGTGGGGAACCTATTGGCAATGGGATCCCAAGGAAACGTGGTCTCTTATTACCTGGTTTTTGTACGCAGCTCAGATTCATCAGCGTTTGACTTATGGCTGGCGCGGAAAGCGTGCGGCAATAATGTCGGTGGTGGGCTTCAGTTCAGTATTATTTACCCTTTGGGGAGTTACATTTCTGCTTGGGGGAGTTCATAGCTATGCCCAGTGAGATGATTCTCCTTCTTGGGGTCAACCATAAGAAAACACCCCTTGCAATACGCGAAAAATTAGCCTTTTCAGGTGGTTATGACGAACCGTTACAGGTTCTTGGGGAAATTGAAGGAATTAAGGAATATTATCTTCTTTCCACTTGTAACAGAGTCGAAATCCTTGCTTCTGTAAAGGAAGGGGCAGATGTACAACTGGCTCTTTCCCGGTTTCTTTTCGGGGATGCCTTTTCACCAGAAGAATTTGTTAAATATCTGTATTGTTACCGTGACGCTGAGGCCATCCGTCATCTGTTTATGGTGGCTGCAAGTCTTGATTCCATGATTGTGGGCGAATCCCAGATTCTTGGCCAGTTAAAAGAAGCGTATCGCTATTCTGCTGAAAAGAAGTGTACCGGACCAATTTTAAATCGCCTGTTACATAAATCATTTTCCGTTGCCAAGCGGGTTCGTACTGAAACCCGGATTGGATCTTCTGCTGTCTCTATCAGTTATGCTGCAATTGAGCTGGCCAAAAAGATTTTTGGCAGTATAGAAAATAAAAAGGTGCTGCTTATTGGTGCTGGTGAAATGGCAGAACTTGCCGCCGAACATCTAGTGGGCAATGGCGCAAAGAACGTTGTGGTGTGTAATCGAACGCTGCAGCGTGCTCTTGATCTTGCTAAACGCTTTAACGGCAAGGCCGTGGGGCTTGATGAGCTCCTTGAACAGCTGAAAACTGTGGATATTATCGTCAGTTCCACAGGGGCACCCGATGTGATTCTGCATAAAGCCGATGTAAAGCCTGTTATGCGGGAACGGATGAACAAGCCCTTGTTTTTTATCGATATTGCTGTTCCAAGAGACCTGGATACTGCTCTGAATGACCTGAATAATGTGTATCTGTATGATATTGATGATCTCAATAATGTTGTAGAGATGAACCGGGCAGAGCGGGACAAGGAGTCGGTGAAGGCCAGTCGCATTGTTGACGAAGAATCGTTAAAGTTCAAGAACTGGCTGGCTGGTCTCGGGGTCACTCCAACACTTGCTGACCTCAGAGAAAAGGGAAATCTGGTGGTACAGATGGAATTGGAACGTACCCTGCCTAGATTGAAAAATTTAACTGCCAAAGAGCAAAAAATCATTGAAAAGATGGCTGCCTCCATTGTTTCACGATTGCTTCACGACCCTATGATTTTTTTAAAGAGCGAAGGTTGTAAAGATCATTCCACTCAGCAGGTGGATATCTTTCGCTCTATTTTTGCTTTGGAGAAGAAGAGGTGACATCGGAGGAGCGAAAAGAGGTGTTGGCCGATGAGTGGATTATTGTTCGAAATTCAGGTGAAATTCCAGAAATAACGTATCATTCGGCACTTCATTTTCTGGAGAAGGACACAGACGGTCCCGGCTTCTTGTTATGTGAGGAAGAAAGAACAGAATTGAAAGAGGCTGCTGTGCAGCGTTATCATGAGATTATTTTACGTGATATAGATATTGAAAATTTCCATAAAACACTCTACCGGGGTATTGAACGGACGATCTATAACTGGTCACGGTTCAGAGCATTTTGTGAACGTCAGAATCTTGATTTTGATGGGTTCCGGGAATCTGTTGCAACTGCTTTACTCCTGTTTCTGGAGCAGGGGCGTATCGCTGCCGGAGAGACTCTCCCTGCGCAGTTCCTGAATTGTGATCTCGATTCGTTGCAGGCTTTTGCCGAGGAGTTGAGGCTTGAGCAATTACCCTTGGGATTGGATGCTTTCACAACTCCTATACTCTAATGTTAACTTTGATAAACTCGTAAAAACCTGAATTTTAGATGGTTAAGTAAAAAACTTCATATTCGAGGAACGCAGATTTGTACCCCAGGAGCACTCCCTGTGGGTGCATGAGGAAGATGAAGAGTTTGTACGATGCCATCAATCTTAAAAGAGAAATAAAAGAATATGCCCTATGTAAACATTCGTGTAGCCGGAGAATTGAGTAAAGAACAAAAAAGTAATATTTGCAAAGGGGTCACTGATGTGATTGCCAGGGAAGCAAATAAGCCCCCGGAAGCCATTCTTATTTTCATTGATGAAGTAAAACATGAAAATATTGCCAAGGCCGGGGTATTACTTGAGCCTCCCAAATAACGTTGTATGGATACCAGACAACGCCTTGAGGATTTACGGCAGCAGTTAACGGAACATTCCCACCACTATTACGTCCTGGATAATCCCCAAATTTCCGATGGTGAGTATGATCTTCTTTTTCAGGAACTCCTGACTATTGAAGAACAAAATCCTGAGCTTGTTACTCCGGATTCTCCCAGTCAGCGAGTGGGAGGAGAAGCGCTTGATAAATTTGCACAAGTTGAGCACCGTATTCCCATGCTCAGTCTTGAGAATGCCTTTAATGAGCAGGACCTGTTTGATTTTGAGGATCGTCTACTCAGATATCTTCGTCAGGATGCAACACCGGCCTACATGGCAGAACCAAAGCTTGACGGGTTGGCCGTAGAGCTCGTATATGACAATGGAATATTAGTTCAGGGCAGTACTCGTGGCAATGGAAAAATCGGAGAAGATATAAGCGCTCAACTGCGGACGGTTCCTTCCATTCCTCTGCGGTTATTGAAAATGGATATTCCCCGTCTCGAGGTACGGGGTGAAGTATTTATGAGTCGTGAAGGGCTTGTAAAGCTCAATGAACAGCGGGCGGCAGCTGGAGAAGATCTTTTTGCCAATCCACGAAATGCAGCCGCCGGCTCTCTTCGGCAGCTTGATCCTGCTATTACAGCCAAACGTCCCCTGCAGTTTTTTGTCTATGCGGTGTCAGATCCAGCAGATACCGGATGTGCCAGCCAGCAGGAAATGTTTCGTTTTCTTGCTGATCTTGGTTTTCCCGTTAATGAACATATCAGGTTTTGTCCTGATATGAAAATTGCTGTTTCACGTTTTGCCGAACTCTCCGAAATTCGCCACGATCTTAGTTATGAAATTGACGGCATGGTGGTGAAGGTGAATGATTTTACCTTACAACGCCGTCTTGGTGCCAAATCACGGGCTCCCCGCTGGGCAATTGCCTGTAAATTCCCCGCCATTCAGGCTACCACCACCATTGAAAAAGTAGAATTCCAGGTTGGCAGAACTGGAGCCGTTACCCCCGTTGCTTTCCTGGCAGCAGTTGATGTGGGCGGAGTGTTGGTGAGTCGTGCCACGTTGCACAATGGCGATGAAATAGTACGTAAGGATCTGCATCTTGGCGATACGGTGCTTATTCAGCGGGCAGGAGATGTGATTCCTGAAATAGTGAAAGCCCTGCCGGAAAAGAGGAAGGATGGGGCACGTCCCATTACCATGCCTGATTCCTGTCCGGTTTGTTCCCATCCCCTGGTGAAGGTTGAGACGGAGGTTGTGATCCGCTGCGTTAATCCCCATTGCCCGGCCATGCGGCTTAGAACCCTGGTTCATTTCTGTTCCAAGGCCGGTCTGGATATTGAAGGGCTTGGCAAGAAAAGTGTAGAACAACTTTTTGCATTACACCTGGTTAAAGATCTGCCGGATATTTATACTTTGCAATTCGAGGATCTTGCAGAGCTTGATGGCTGGGGAGAAAAGTCTGCAGAAAATCTGCTCCAGGGTGTTCATGCTGTGCGAACACCTCCTCTTGCAAGATTCCTTGCAGCACTGGGAATTCGTTATGTTGGCGAGGTTACGGCGGCACTTCTTGAACGGACGTTTTTAAGTCTTGAAAATGTGCTGAAGGCGTCAAAAGAGGATCTGATTGAGGTTGAAGGACTTGGTGAGCAGGCGGCAGGCTCGATAGTTGATTATTTTAGCGATCCTGATGTGCAGAAAATGTTTATTCGTTTTCATGAGGCAGGAGTAAGGCCCCAGGTGATGAAGGTGGTGCAGGGGACGCAGCGTCTCAGTGATGAAGTATTTCTTTTTACCGGCAGTCTGCAAAAACTCTCCAGAATCGAAGCGAAAAAACTGGTAAAAGAGCATGGCGGACAAATTGCCAGTGGAATTACTAAAAAACTGACCATCCTTGTAGTTGGTGAAAAACCGGGTTCGAAATTGAAAAAAGCACAGGAAAAGGGAAAAAGAGTTCTCACTGAAGAGGAGTTTTTGCAGTTACTGCGGTGAAAACCAGTAGTGTTCGGTTAGAATATTGCAATACATTTGGTACGAATTTCTTGATTTGAAGTCCCCTTCTGTGGCAAAATAAAAAGAAGGAGGTCTTACCAGTGAGGAATAAAATATGAAACGTATTGTAGGATCGTATCCATTGTTCCAGTGCTGGTAACTACTTTTGTCGGGTTGGTTGTTTTACTGCCATTTGTTCTCGACCCCAATGATTACAAAGAGAAGATTGAATCTTTGGTGTATAAAAAAAATGGATATCAGCTACACATTCCCGCTGATATCGGCTTGCAGATAACACCTGGTCTTGATGTCCTGTTTTCTTTCGGACAGATCGAAGTAGCATTGGCTCCCGCCTTTGGTGCTCTCTCTTACGTTCGGAAGAGGTTAGGGGGGAGCTGTTTCTTATGTCTTTGCTTCGTGAAAAACGTTTGGTGATTCAGGGGATTAAACTCCATGGTGTGTTTTGTGATCGTATACGAAATAAAGCTGAAAAAGGGAATTGGGAACAGAGGAGAAGAAAACACAAAAAATGTTGGAGCAGGGACTGAAAAGTCTTTTGGGCAATTAGGGGCGTCCAGGTTTCTTCAATGCCCCGTAAACAGGGAGAAAGTATGAAGCGAATAGAACATGTGAAAACAATAGTAACACCAGTTGATTTTTCTGATAATTCCAAATTAATAGCAGAATCTGCAGTTTTTATGGCTGGAAGTTTCAAGGCAACCCTGATTTTTCTGTTTGTTGTGCAGAAATTTGAGGATTATTCAGGTTTTTTTGTACCACAGATGAATGTGCCCGATTTTGAACAGGATCTTTTCCGTCAGGCGGACGAGAAAATGGAATTATTTTGTAAAGAACTCGAATTATATGCCGCAGAACAGGGAATAGTTGAGATGGTGGGAAAAGTAGTCGTAGGGGATGTGGCTGAACAAATTGTCACTTTTTCCAATGAACAGGAACATGGGCTTATTGCTATGGGAACCCATGGATATAAAGGACTTGAGAAAATTATGTTCGGAAGTATTGCCGATAAGGTTGTAAAGTCAGCGGCCTGCCCGGTGCTGACAATTAATCCATATACATGCTGCCTTGAATAATTAGGAGGCTGTTCAGGAATGCATTTTCCCAACTCTTCGTTATTTGGAAAATTGTATCCTCGGAATAGTAACTACAGACCTCCTCAAATTATAGTATTTGCATTCGCGTCCTGTGCGTACTTACAGTAAGATAGAGTAAAAGTGGACAGTTACTGGCCTGAGTTTTCAGTTACTGCACACTGAGAATTGACAATTGAAAACTTTTAGCAACACAAAAAAATGGTGCAATGTGCCAAAAATTTAGTACTCCTTTAAAGCACCTTTACGATGTTGGAACTATATACCTGTGGTAAATTTTGCAAATGCCTCAATTTGAGAAAAAATGCCTGTTCTCGGACAAGCTTTTGGGGTATAGCTTCCCGTACCCTGGAATTGTGATAAACATGGAATATGCAAAAATCAGGAAACTTCAGAAGGGAAAGCAATTGAGCGAAAACTGGGACGGAGATACACAAGATGCATAGTTTATTCCTTTAACGAAAGTAGATTTTTACGAAGCTATCAACGTTGTAAAATTCGTTATTTTCGGTTGTTACCATTCCGTCACACCTGGACAACAGCAATTAATAATTGTGTCAAGCTGAACAGGTCATTTAAATCAAGGCTTTCATCTACAGTATGTACCCTGTTCATTCCCGTTGCAATAATGGCTGTCTTCAAGCCGTAACTATTTAAAATATTGGCGTCTGAACCACCGCCTGCCACCTGAAAATTGATATCGAAACCCAGGAGGTCACCTGCTTTTTTTACCCGCTTCACCGCAGGATCTTTGTCGCTGAGAAGCATGACCGGGTACTCTTTTTCCACAGTGATCTCAACCGACGGCTGTTTGTCTCCCCCGATTTGATTTGACCAGTTCTGAACCACATTGCGAAATGTTGTTTCTATTTCTCTGGTATAATCTTCCAGTTTTGCCGGGGAGTGAGATCGCACTTCTCCTTCCATGGTGATTAGATCAGGAACTATATTTGTAGCCACACCACCTTGGATCAACCCGAAGTTTGCAGTGGATTGTTTGTCCAGGCGACCAAGACGTAAATTCGCTATGGCTCCTGCAGCCAGACAGAATGCGGAAACGCCCTGTTCAGGATTCAACCCGGCATGGGCGGCAATACCATGTATTTCCACCTTTAATCTATTGGCAGCGGGTGCCCCCAAAATCACCCTGTTGATTCCAGTGGAGTCGAGGGCATAACCGGATCTGGCATGAAGCATTCTATGATCAAAATTCTTGGCACCAAGTAAACCGATCTCTTCACAAGTTGTGAGGAGAATTTCAATGGGGCCATGGTCAATTTTACATTCTTTCAACACTCTGATCAGTTCGATAACAGCCGTAATACCGGATTTATCATCTCCGCCAAGAATAGTTTTTCCAAGTGATGTAAAAGTGTTACCACTTCTTACTACCTGTATCCCGCGCCCCGGTTCCACGGTATCCATATGGCAGGCAAAGAAAAGAGGTTTTTTCACAACTGTGCCTGCAAACCGAACAATCAGGTTTCCGCAATCGGAACCAGTTTCCACTGCAGAACCATCCTCCACCACGGATTCGGCACCAAGCTCTGAAAACAGTCCCTTTAAATAGTCTGCCACTCTTCTTTCACTTCTTGAAGGCGAGTCAATTTCACACAAATTTACAAATGTGGTTGCCAGCCTATCCTTTTTGATCTTAAATTTTTGTGACATTATTTCCCTCTGTCTGTGCCAGAAGAACGACTGCATGACTGCTGATTCCTTCAGTTCTGCCTGTAAATCCCATTTTTTCTGTTGTTGTGGCTTTGATGTTTATCTGTTCTTTGCCAACGGAACATGCGTCCATGAGGATCTCTTTTATTTCCGTTATAAATGGTGCCAGTCTGGGCTTCTGACAAATAACGGTAATATCCGCATTTGAAAGAAGAAACCCCTTTTTCCGGGCAATATCTATTACCCTTTGCAACAGGTTAATGGAGTAAATATTTGCAAACTGCTGATCCATATCCGGAAAATGAGCACCGATATCTCCGGCTCCCAAAGCACCAAGAATAGCGTCACATAAAGCATGGGTCAGAACATCTGCATCTGAATGTCCGGCAAGACCCATTGTAAATGGAATCGTCACTCCGCCTAGTACCAGTGTCCTGTTTTCTGCAAAACGATGGGCGTCATAGCCGTGCCCCACACGTATGGTAGAAGTTGCATTTTTCTGCATAATTTTTTCCGCAATAGTAAGGTCCTCCGGACGGGTAATTTTGATATTGGTTTCTGAACCTTCCACCAGTCGTACCGGAATTCCGGCTAATTCAAGCAGCGATGCCTCGTCTGTTACATCACGATCCCCTGCTGTTGTGTAAGCATCGAGCAAAAGCTGCAGGCAGCAAGCCTGGGGAGTCTGTGCCTGCCAGAGACTTTGTCGATCCACTGTCGCCACGATACAGTTATTATCATCGCCCTTTTTCAGGGTATCTTTAACAGGAACAGCCACAATGGCTGCACCATGATCTTTTGCTGCCTGTACACATTTCCGGATAAGGTCAACGCCTAAAAGGGGACGGGCACCGTCATGTACAAGCACAATATCCACATCTGCAGTATCAAGGGTATCAAGTCCCGCTTTCACAGAATCCTGACGCCGTTTTCCCCCGGCAACCACCTGCACTCCATCGCCTGCCAGACCATATTTAACCAGGAGCTCAATTGTGGAATGGAGTCTGTCAGATGGCACAACCACAACAATATAATCAATACAATCTGTTTGCCTGAAGGTGCGAACAGTATGGATAAGAATAGGGCGTCCGGCTAGAAAATGAAACTGTTTGGGGTGATTTAAACCCATTCTGCTGCCGCTTCCAGCGGCAGGGATTATAGCGGCGATTTTAGACATACAGAACACGTAAGCAATGATAATTTGTGGAAAATTGCGTTTGGAAGCATCAGACAAGGTAACTATTCAGGAGTGCCCCCTGAATAGTTACCAGACAAACAAAAAATGACAGACTCGAAAAAAAACAAAATTGTGGATGGCTAAGTAAAAAACTTCATATTCGAGGAACTCAAATTTGATGGAGTGAGGCGTACTTAAGTACGTCGTAACGACAGCAAATTTGTAGTGACGAAGAAGATGAAGAGTTTTTACGACGCCATCAAAAAATGGAGCGGGTTATAAGCCGAATCCTGTACTCTTCTGCAAGAGCCATGATCATTTCACTGGGATGTCGGTCACCCGACACCTCATGCAACCTACCCGAAGACTTCAGGCGGGCAGCCTGTGGGACGTCTTCCTATTTGGTCTTGCTCCGGATGGGGTTTACCCTGCCCTCCGTGTCACCATGAAGGCGGTGAGCTTTTACCTCGCCATTTCACCCTTACCGAATCAACAAAGAGACGGCGGTATATTTTCTGTGGCACTTTCCGCCGGTCACCCGGCGTTCGCGTTACGAACCATCCTGCCCTGTGGAGTTCGGACTTTCCTCTCGGGTCTCACAAACCCGGGCGATCACGCACCCGCTCCAAAAGTGTATCATCTAAGTTCTGCACTTCAGAAAATGAATTTTTGCATTTTCTTTGCCCTTCGGGATTGGAAATTTCACCGAAGCTGCTTCGTTATCAATGGTTTGAAGTATGCTAATATGTCTGCACCATTGATGCATCGCATCTCCGACAAACTTGCCAATTGCAGAATTCAGATATCAATTATCTTTGTTTCTATTTTTCCTCAACGGCCTCATGATACATTATACGCTGACAAGTGGGACAATCAAGAGGTTTATCGCCACGCAGAAGTAGATTATACATCTGAGGTGGTATGGCCATAAAACAACCTTGACAGACACCATCCAGCACATTGACCACACCTAGTCCATTACGGTGTTGACGTAATTTATCATATTTTCTGAGCATCTGTGGTCTTATTTTTTTTGCCTGCCTTATGCGTTTGTTTCCCTGGGTTTTTTTCCGCTTGTTAATGGCAGTAATGGCCTTTTTCACTTTCTCTGTTTCTTCCATGAGAAGTTCTGTTTCACCATTAAAGAGATTTATATTCTCTTCAATTTCAGTGCTTAACTGCTCAACTTCTTCCATTATGGCCACAATCTTTTCTTCTTTTTCTTTTACACTCTTTTTTGCATCTTCAATCTCTTTGAGCAGAGCTGTCTGTTCACGTCCGGTTTGAACCTGCATCATTTTAGACTGGCGATCCTTCACATGAACCATCTCGTCGGTAACTTCAACTTCCAGAGTACGTCGTTCTTTTTCAAGATTCTCTATCTTCTCTGTCAGTGTCCCAATCGTAGCCTCACGTTCAGCAAGGTCGGAACTTTTACCGTCAAGCCCGTTCTGTTCCTTATGAATTTCAGCATCAATTCCATCAATCTGATGATCAATCTTCTGTAACACTGTGAGTTCAGCAATTTCTTCGTTCAAGATTGTTCTCCTATTTTCTATTAAATGATTAACCAGAGTTATATATATTTGATACACTCGTAAAAAGTAAAATTTTGGATGGTTAAGTAAAAAACTTCATATTCGAGGAACGCAAATTTGCACCCCAAGGGCACTTCTTCCAGGGCGTACTGACGAAGAAGATGAAGAGTTTTTACGACGCCATCATATTTGTAAATGGTGTCCTTTCTGTTGTTGTCTTATGTATTTTCACGTTCCAGTCCAATTCTTCGCCAAGCTTTGCAAGCTCACGTCCAAGAAGAGCCATCGCAGGTTTTTCTGTACTGTAATGGGTTCCGTTAAGGATACAAAAACCCGCTTCCTCAGCCCATATTGCGGTGGAGTGTTTGATTTCGGAGGAAAGGTAAATATCAGCTCCCTCATTGTAGGCACCTTCCGCAAGATTTGAGCCGCTGCCGCCACAAAGAGCGACTTTTTTTATTTGTGAGGGTTTTATGCCAGCCAGTTGTATGATTTCCGTATCCAATACCTGAAAAACACGAACCATAAACCGGGAAAAAGGCAGTGATTGCGGATAGTGGCCGATTCTGCCAAGTCCTGTGTTCGCTTCCGGAGTATTTCCTGCAGGGAGAAGGGGTTGGAGTTTCTCAAGCCCTAATAACGCACCAAGGGCGTCGCTGACTCCGGTTGCAGCACTGTCAAAGTTAGTATGACAGGCTATCACATTGATTTTATATGTTAACGCACGTTCGAGAAAGACACCGTCGGGGGTAGCGATGTTTACAGATGGAAATGGACGAAAGATACAGGGGTGGTGGGTAATGATGGTGTCAATACCAGCATTAATCGCCTCATCAAGCAGTGAAAGGGTAGGGTCAAGCCCTAGTAGCAGTGAATGAACTTCCCGCCTAGGATCGCCAATGAGCAATCCCACATTATCCCAGCTTTCCGCAAGCTTGAAGGGTGCAATCCGGTTCAAGCCATGGAGGAGATCAGTAACCTGTATTATCATGTCACCTCCGGGGTTAACCATCCAAAATCAGCCAATAAAAAAAGGTACAGCCCTGTGGGGATGTACCTTTGGATTTCAGGCTTCCTGAAACCGATTGTCTGAGCGGCTCCAGTAATGCGATATATGTACGGTGAGACCGTCGGCCTCTCATGTTTGAGGAAATTTCTTATACTATTCAAGGAACCTGGTCATTTGTGCAGATTCTGTGTGGAAATGGTGGGCGCAGCAGGATTTGAACCTGCGACCGACCGGTTATGAGCCGGTGGCTCTACCAACTGAGCTATGCGCCCTCCCGGCATCAAAACACACCATATAAAAACAGGATGAAACATTTGTCAATAAAAAAAAATCTATTCTGTGGAATTCTGCATTTTTGTCTCATTTTTATTGCAATGGGGATCGGTTTTCAATAAATGCGGATTGAAAGCCATTTCAATCCATTGTATAAATGGCAGTAGCTTATAGTTGTTAGGAAATTAAAATCACAAATCCACCCCGGTTATAAATCCCGTGATCTATAATAATCTACTGTTATTTCTCATAGCCATATTTCTCTTTAGTATGACCAGTGGCTCAACAGAGCCCGAGTTTCCCTTTTCGGTATCATTTGGTCTTTTGGCAGTCTTGCTCTTTTCCTACGACCTCCTTTGCAAACGCATCTTTGATAAAATTATTGACAAGGACTCAACACTTTATTTCCATTCCGAAAAAACACTTACCCTGTTTGCGCTCATCTTTTATGGACTCGCCCTGTTTAGCTGCAATATCCATTACTACCTTTCCCCCTTATCTTTTAGTGAGAAGTTTCCAGCATTTGTGAGTGTTTCAGGGCTCTTTTTTTTCTTATTCTTTCTAATTATCATGTGGCGGCGTGCACAGCCTGCCTATGAAAGCATCTTTACGAGCCATTACAACAGATTCGCTTTTCTACTGTTTAATATTAAAACCAACCTGCCCATTATTCTACCGTGGATTGTTCTTTCTCTTGCTTACGACCTGCTTGCCCTGCTGCCAATTCCCGGACTTACTGTTTTTATCCATTCCAAGAGTGGTGAATACATATCTTTTGCTCTGTTTTTACTTCTTATCCTGATTTTTTTCCCACCCATTGTTCGCAGACTCTGGGGTTGTACACCCTTCCCGGTAGGAGCACTACTTACCCATCTGCAGGATTTTTTTAAAAAGCAACATTTCTCAGCCAGGATATTTCTCTGGCCCTTGTTTGAAGGTCGGGTGATAACTGCAGGAGTTATGGGGATCATTCCGGGACTACGCTATGTGATGATAACGCCTGCGCTCCTGGAACACTTGAGTCTGGATGAACTCGACGCCGTTATGGCACACGAAATCGGCCATATTAAAAAGAAGCATATGTTACTCTACCTGCTGATTATTTCTGGATTTTCAGTTCTTGCCGGATTTATCCTGGAACCGTTCACTTTTTTCCTGCTCTCCCGTGAATCCTATTACACTCTTCTTCGTTTTACCGGGATCACGGCTGAAAACCTCCTCACTCTCTTAATGGCCGTTGTTGTCCTCCTCTTGATGATCTTCTATTTCCGATTTGTATTTGGCTATTTTATTAGAAATTTTGAACGTCAAGCGGATCTACATGTTTTTGACGCCATTGGCAGCAGTAAGTCCATCATCGCCGCCTTTGAAAAAA
>Ga0256826_1001615_pt1 | contig 13968 bp, 7 predicted proteins | sample CV79metaG_FD_185975 | JGI IMG/M metagenome (GOLD analysis project Ga0256826, IMG submission 185975) | Hydrothermal vent microbial communities from East Pacific Rise, Pacific Ocean - CV79 | ecosystem: Environmental > Aquatic > Marine > Hydrothermal vents | place: Pacific Ocean: East Pacific Rise...
TCCATTAATGGCTAATCAATTTATAAATATAGAGTTTGGGCATAGTGCACCGGCAAATGGGTATTCTAACGTTGTATTTAGTTATAGATGGTATGCACAAATAGGCTATGGCTTCACATTCTAAAGCTTAAATCATGATAAAAAGAATCTTTTTTTCCAATCGGGTTTTGTCCCCTTTTTTTCTTTAAATGAATCTACACCGTTATTTAAAAACACGAGATTATAAGTTACTATATTATCATTATGGGTATAAGTTAGGCTTCCTAAAGCTGATAAATAGGATTGATAGGAATAAATATTACTTCACTAGTGTCCACTAAAAGTTAGATTAAGTTCTTTGAAATTATTGTAAAGACAATGCATACAGATGATTATTTGACGGTGACGATTTAAATCGGCTATGTTTGTGAATATAAATTATTCACTATGAACGATGGCAAGTATGTTTTCGCACAATTGACTTCCTTTTTACCACAACGTGTTTTTGATAAGTTTGTATCAAATTATAATGGTAATAGATATGTTAAACATTTTACATGTTGGAATCAATTACTTTGTATGATTTTCGGTCAATTAACTACTAGAAATAGTTTAAGAGATTTAGCAGTTGTGATTAAAGCTCACAGCAATAAATCATATCACTTAGGCTTTGGAAAATCGGTTTCAAAAAGCAATTTATCAAAGGTAAATGAGAAGCGTAACTCTAAGATATTTGAAGATTTTGCCTATCATCTGATTAACCTTGCCCAAACTAAATTGACTAACGATGAATTTGAGATTAAAGGTAAAATTTATGCTTTTGATTCATCAACAATAGACTTATGCCTTAGCGTTTTTTGGTGGGCTAGATTCCGGAAAAATAAAGGAGGAATAAAGCTTCATACTTTATATGATATTACTACTAAAATCCCTGTATTTATCCATATTACAGAAGCAACAGTTCATGATGTAAATGCTATGGATTTTATTCCATATGAATCAGGTGCTTATTACATTTTTGACAGAGGATATATTGACTTCAAACGTCTCTTTGAGATAACAAAACTAGCTTCATTTTTTGTTATAAGAGCAAAGATAAACATGAAGTTCAGACGAATGTACTCTAATAAAGTAGATAAACAATCAGGAGTAAAAGTTGATCAAATTGGAAAACTAACAGGCTTCTATATATCACAATACTATCCATTAAAAATTAGAAGAATAAAATACTATGATTTTGAAACTAAACGCACCTTTATTTTTTTGACTAACAACATGGATTTAGCAGCAGAACAGATAGCTCTATTATATAAAAACAGATGGCAAGTTGAGCTGTTTTTCAAATGGATAAAACAACATCTAAAGGTAAAGTCATTTTGGGGTACAACAGAAAACGCTGTTAGGATTCAGATTTATACAGCAATAATAACATATTGTCTTGTATCAATTGTAGGTTATGAACTTAATTTAAAGCGTTCAACCTACGAAATTTTACAAATTTTAGGTATATCATTGTTAGATAAAACTCCTGTAAATGAGCTGTTTATAAATATAGATTGCAATAACGTCAAAGAACTAGAATGTAACTAGTTGTCACTCAGCCTGTTTTAAGTGGACGCTAGTGGTGGTAAATATATTCCTACTGCATTCTATTTAGCAAGAAAATAGAATTATGACTTTGTTATCTTTTGGTTAAGTTAATGTTATTAGAATCTATTATTGTTTCTGGAAATAATGTACTGATATTTAGTTATATAACCAAATATTTACAAATATTTGTAATTTGTGAATGTATGACTATGCATGGTCAATACAATAAAGCAATTGTTGTTCTTCTTTTTCCCAACTGAGGTCTTGTTGAGCAATGATTAAATTTTTTTTCCACAGTGCATATTGCTCCTGATTGCTAAACGATGAATTAATAGCTTGTGCTATATGCTTGGGTTGATGAGACTTAATAATTGTGCCAATTTGATAATCATTGATGATTCTTGATATTTCCACTAAAGGTGAGGCTAAAATGGGAATACTTGCGTGAATGTAATCGAAGAGTTTGTTAGGTAAGCTGTATCGGTAATTTAGATTTGTATCCTTATCCATACTTAATCCTAAATCAGCAATGCGAGTATAATTAGCTAATTGTTCATATGGCACTTTACCTGTAATCATAACTTTTTCTTCTAGTTTCAGTTCTATACGCATTTCTTTTAACTTCTCTATTACGTCACCGCTTCCTACAATTAATAAAAGAGCGTTATCAATGTATTTCATTGCTTGTACTAATTCTTCAGCTCCTCTGTCAATATTTATTCCCGCACCTTGCAAAATAATTATTTTCTTATCTATGGGTAGTGATAGCTCTTTTCTGGTAAGCTGAAGGCGAATAGGGCGTGGAATAGGGATGTTACGAACAATATAAAGCTTTTTGTGATATTCTTCTTGATAGATATTTGCGATAGACTGATTGACAGTAATGATATTTTGAAGTCTAGGGAAAAGGTATTTTTCTAATGCTTTCCAAATCTTTCTTTTACCGGGATTTTCAATAAGTTCCGGTACCTCACAAAAAAGCTCATGGCTATCGTAAATAAGTTTTGTGGATTTTAGTCTGGAAATTAAATAGTTGGGTAATAAAGTATCTAAATCGTTAGCATATAGGAGCTGTGGTTTGTTAAATAATAAGAAGAAAAAAAGCCTGATTTGATATTCCAAATAAAATAGAGGGCCCTGATTAAAGAAAAGCTTCATTCTTTTTGTGCTATAGGCTCTCTTTCCTATTTTTAAGCTTTGTGGCAATATACGGCCAATTAGTAAAACATCGTATCCGCTTTTTATCAATGTTCTACAGGCTCGGTCAACTCTTTGGTCGGTAACCAAATCATTAATTACAGAAACGATTGCTGTTTTTGTTTGTTTCACTATTTTATTTTAATAACTTTTTGTTTATCTACATTTTGTTCTCCTCTTACTTCAATAAGATAAATCCCGGATTGTAAACGATGCAAATTTAATTTAATTATATGCATACCGGCAGTTAGAATCCCAAGATCCTTAAAATATACTATATTCGATTGTGTATCAATGGCTCTTATTTCAATAGCTTCACTTTTTGTTAAACTTATTTCTATATTTGTTTGGCCGGTAAAAGGATTAGGATGTACAAGTATTTGATAATTAGTGGGAGGACGATAATCAATCCCTTCGGTATTACAGAAACTTGGGGCCTTGCTAGGTGTACCAAAATCACAACCTGCACGCCAATTATCCGGATCTAAGCTGTTCTGATAGTTTATCAACTCCAAAGTCCTATTGTTGGTATCTGTTTGAAAAACAGGCCAATTAAGCAAATAATGATAAGAAAGAATATTGCCTGCTTGCTGATATGGATTGAGAATAAAAATGATATCTTCTTCTTTTTTTAAATTGAAGCTATCTATTGAGATTGTTGGGGTTATTGTATCATGGAGCTGATAGAATAATGAAGAATTGGCTGTTAAAGTGATGTATGATTGTGATTCCAGCAGATAATTGGTGTCAATAAGTAAAGTATCTCCTTGGTGAATTAGTTTCCAATTGAGGAGTGAAACACTTCTGTTATTTGTATTGAACAGCTCAATCCAATCCCCTGTTTCGTTAATTGAATCCGATTGGTATTTAACTTCGGAGATGATGATAGATTCGGGTTGTATGCACCAACCTGGAGCTTGCAAAGGTGTGCCAAGGAAGCAATTTGCTTGCCAGTTATCTCCGTCTTCCATAGGCAAGTCTTCATTTGTTAATTCTATAGTGTAGCCGCTCCCGGAAGCATCATCGGGCCAAGGATTACTATTGGAATAACTAAGGCTTATTATTTCTTGATCGAACTGATTGCTTAATGAAATATTTTCCCCCGAAGCGGATAATCCAAATCTGGTGGGTCCATAAATACGATTATCTCTTGCTTGAACAGAAAAATAGAGACCTGTGTCTTGAACAAGAATTATCTTTTGATGTGCTGCCAATTCGGTCTCCTTCGAAAAAACAAAGTTATGTTTCGGATTACTGTCTTTAAAAATCCAATGTGATAAATTTATTGTAGAGTCAGAATTATTTAGTATTTCTACCCAATCACCCGAATTATATTTTTCGGTAGATTTATAATTTATTTCGGTAAAAAGTAACTCTATATTTTTACTACAATCATGAGGGGCTAAGGATGGGCTTCCTCCTGGGCAACCTAGTACCCAGTTACTAGCATTTTGATAATTATGATCAGTATCAACAAGCTCAATAGTTTTAGCAGTGTTTTCATTATCAGGCCATGGATTTTTTGATGTAAATGTAATGATGCTCACTCGTCTATCCAGATCATCCCAAAGGCTTATGGTTTCTGTTTGAGAGTTAAGCCCATATCTAAAAGGTCCAATATAACTGCTTACATCGGGATGTTCTTTCCTGAATAAACTAGTATCTTGTACTAAAACCATTCTCTGCTGAGGAGCAATTTTTACACCATTTGGAATCATCCATTTTTTATATGGTTTTAATCCTTTTACAGTCCAGTTACTCAGGTTGATAGTGTCATCTTCTTTATTGAAAATCTCAATCCAATCTCCGGCTTCTGCATTTTTAAATGAACGGTAATTTATTTCAGTAAATAGTATTTGTAAGGTGTCAGGGCCACCTGAAGGTGAAAAATAATGGGCTCTGATAGTATCGTGACTTTTCAAAAACCATTTTTTTATGATTCTACTTGAGTCAGCCAATTCTGGACTTGTTGGTGATTCCCATCCAACAAACTCGTAACCAGGATTCGGGATAGCTTCCAGATAAACAGGAATAGAATCAAAATATAGTCCGGTCCAGTTATCACCATTTATGTAAAGGGAGTTCAGCTTAATTCTACCGTTTGCTTGATTATTAATAGTAATAGTATCATTTAAACCCAAGTCATAAAACTCTCTTAAATCGTCTCTCATATAGGCGCTTCTTTCACTGATGAATGTACTTATTTTTGGAAGATAGAGATTTAACCAAGTGTCGTAATTTTTGTCCCATCTGGCTGCATGTCTTTGCATTTCTGGATTTAATACAGCACTCAAACTATCTAATAATGATTGATAGTTATCCGTCAAAAAAATAGTGTTCATAAGATCCGCAAAACGATTGATATACTGAATTTTGAATTCCTTACTTTTCATTAATTCTTGATAAAAAATTGCCAAATAGGAGGTGCTGTCTTCATGAATCCTCACCAATGAATTTTTATCAGCTGAATTATCAATGCTATATGCCATGGTAACATCTTGGTCAACAAGTATTTGTCTCCATTTATAACCGGGAGCATTCCAGAATTTAGTATTATGATGGGGCCAATCTGTATTAAAATGATATAGGTTCGATATGAGACAATTAGTCCAGCTCTCTACGTCAATTTCATCTTTTACATGTTGGTAGTTATAAGGAATGCTTAAGTCGTTATTCTTAATAAATACCATCAAATTTTCGAAATTATTTCTTTCGCCGCTAATAATTAGGCCGTTTTGTTCCAAAAGGTTTACACTGTCAGGTTTAACACCCCAATTGTCTTCAATATAATAACGATCTATTTTTTCGCGAAGATGATATATGCCCCAGTATTCACCATTTAAATATATAGTTGATGGTTGGCCGCTTTGTACATCAATGCTCTCGTTCCGCATGCGTAAATGAATAAGCAAATCTCTTAAATGAGTGTAGTAAAAATCATTTCCTGCATTTTTAAGCAGGAAGCGTTTATAGCTTTTAATACTAGGTTTACTGGTAAAAAGTGTGTGTTTGAAACGTGATACACTATAGTCAGACTTGGCATAAAACCCAAAACTTTTTTGGGGAATCATGCGTGTGTAATTTCCATGTATTTTAATGCCAGCATCCTGTTGCCATGATTGTTCTCCACTTGCCAAAAAATGTTGAATATGAGCCGGCCTTTCCCAGTTTTGCCAAAAATTTGCTTCAAAGTAGGGTGGGCTGTGAACAAAATGTGTACCGTAAGCATAAATTCCATCAGCATCATCCCAGAGGTTGTGCGGGTCAGTAATAATGGAGAAAAAATCTAAGGAGCAGCTATCATTGATAAAATAGCTATAATTAGATACTGGCCCAGGCAATAAACTATCAGAAAAATACCTGAACCGCAAAACTGTATTCGATTTTACATAAAAAGAAGAGTCGTAAATAGAGGAAGTATCGCGGGGTAGACTTCCATCAGTAGTATATTTTATTATGAAATTGGAAGTATTTAGGACTCCTATATTTACCGAATCTGTATAATAGCCCGATGGGATAAGCAATAAAACACTGTCTGTTATACTGCCTGCATGTGCATTTAATGAATTTTCTAAACCAGGACTTGGTAGTTCATATAATACTATAGAATCAGGAAATTGAGGATGAAGACCTGCAGATATATTAGTTGAAAGAGGAGGAGTTGAGAATTTGTAAACTTGCTGTCCTAAACTATCATAGATGTATATTTTTTCGCCATCTCCATTAATTTTAAAGTTGCTATGCAGAGGCAATTCATGAGTGCTTAGGAATTTAGGAATAGTATCAAATTGATAAATGCTATCGGAAATAGCAACCGAAAGCCAAGCTTTGATAACTTTTGGATACTGTTTCCAGAAATTATGCGTTTGAATGGCTAAAACATTTTTCCCATTCTTTAGTAAATTTTTGAAAAAGCGAGGTTCAATAATAAACTCCTCAGGCGGTTCTTCGGTGTCAATTTTGGAGGGATGAGCACTAAAGGCTGTCTTATTATAATGGGGGCGTATACCATCATGAACCATATTTCTTCTTAATACTTCGTAGCCATTGATATATGTTGTAAATCCATCATCGTAATAAGCATGTAAAATTACAGACAATATTTTTGATGTATCGCTAATGAAAAATTCTTTTCGTAAAAAAATACTTGGGATAGAGTCGGTAGTATAAGTTTGAACTTGTTCGTAGCCGCTAATACTGTCACCAAAAGCACCGTAGCCACTCAACCAATCACCATCTTCATAATCGTAATCGCTCCAATGGGAATAATCATATTCAGTAGTGTTTTCATCTGTTGGATTTTTATACTTCCAGAGGCTATCACCAAATACAGCTGTTTCCCAATGATTAATTATTTTTTTTCTGTCTTTTCCCGAAGCAAATACCAGTAGATATTTTTTTGGGTGTAGAAGTATTTTTGGAAATTGCCACTTAAATATTTCATTTTTATCATCGGTTAAATAATACTGTGATAAATCTAGGCTTATACTATCATCATTATAAATTTCTATCCAATCTTCGAAATCTAAATCATCATCGCATATTATATTTGTATTTCGGCTACAAACCTCATTTATTTTTAAAGAGGACTGTGCTTGTAAATATAGGCCAAGAGATAAAAGAAGTATTGTGAGGGGAATTCGCATATTAGTTATTTAAATGGCTATCTATTTGATGTTTCAGTATTTCGTATATATCTGTATTGTCCATAATTCCAGAGAAATTTTCAGCACCGGGGCCAAACGCAAAAATAGGAACCATTTCGCCACTGTGCTCATTAGCTGCAAAATTTGGGATATAGCTAAAACCATCTCCTTGCATCAAGCTGAGCCCTCCACATTCATGATCGGAAAGAACTACCACGAGTACATTTTTATGGCTTTGTGCATAATCCAAAGCCAATCCCGAAACTCTATCAAATTCTAATGTTTCAGCAACTTGGTTTTCTATATTCATATCATGACCACTTTTGTCTATTTGTGCTCCTTCAATAAAAAGGAAAAACTCTTTGTTTGCAAATAAGTTCAGTGCTTTTTTGCTCGATTGAAACAGAAAGTCATCTCTACCATCCAGCAAATAAGGTGGTAAGGATTCATACATCATTCCCATTGCAGGTAAACTTATTACTTTATTCATTTCTATAAGGGAATGAAAAATATGCACTCCTTTGTTTTGTAAACTATCTAATAGATTTAAATGATCCTCACGAGCATCAAAATGTTTTTGTCCTCCGGCTACGCCAAAATCAGGATATTCATGATAATAATCGTAGGCAATATCTTCATAGTCATGTCTATTTTTTCTATGAGAGAAAAGAGCAGCCATAGTAGCATCTGTCATAAAACTAGTACTAATGATGCCAGTATAATACCCTTGTTTTCTTAAATATTCATACAGTGTTTCTAGGTGATCTTCATTTGGATTTATTCCAATAAAGCCATAATTGGTTTTTACACCTGTCATCATGGAAGTATTAGAAGAACCGGATTCTGTTACTAATTTATTAGCTGTATGAGTGAGAACAAGGCCTGTATGAGGATAACGTTGCAAATTGAGTGAACTATTTGCGTACCAAGCAGCAGTAATTTGAGAAATACCCATTCCATCACCTAACAGAACAATAATACTTAATTTCTCATTTTGGTCAATTGGAATTACTTCCACTTGATTTCCACTGTTATTTTTACTGCATGAGTTAAATATTAGTATAATTAATACAAGGTAAGAAAGTATATTTGGTGGTCGTTTAATCATGAATTTAGTTTCGTCAAAAATACATGTTTTTATTAGGACAATAACATGACCTTAAATGGTTGTATGCTTTACAATAAAAAACAATAAAAACTGCTAAATTCGCAAAAAATAAGAAAGATGTATTATACCCTGGTTATTCTATTTGTTCTGCTCATGTTATTTGGCTTTTTAAGCGAAAGAACACTAGAGTATTTGAATGCAAAATATTTTCATTTGCCTATTCCAAAGGAGTTTAATAAATATTTTTCTTTAGATTTTCAAAATAGAAACTACAATTATAAAATAGCAAAGTATAAATATTCATTAATAGATTCAAGCACTAGTTTTTTGTTTACTTTTAGTATTTGGTATATGGGTGGTTTTGGGTTTTTATCCAATTTGGCATCGCACATAACCGATAATGAAGTTTTGCAAACTTTGTTGTTTTTTGGAATTTTGGGCCTTTTATCTATTATTTTATCCCTACCATTTACTTATTATAATCACTTTGTAATAGAAGAAAAATTTGGTTTTAATAAAATGACAAGAAAAACCTTCTTTTTAGATCAAGTTAAATCTGTTCTTTTGGTAATTGTTTTTGGAGGAGGCTTAATATCCTTAATAGTATGGGTTTATCAATCATTCCCTTTGCATTTCTGGTGGATTATCTGGATTATTATTTCTGTTTTTATGATATTTATTACTGCTTTTTATGCCCAATTACTTGTGCCTTTGTTTAATAAGCAAACAGAGTTAGAAGATAGCGAACTTAAACAAGCTATTCATAGCTTTGTGGGGAGTGCAGGTTTTTCATTAAGCCATATTTTTGTAATGGATGGTTCTAAGAGATCAAGCAAAGCAAACGCATATTTTACAGGTTTAGGAAATCAAAAACGAATTGTACTTTATGATACTTTAATAAATGACTTGGAAAATAGAGAAATTGTGGCAGTGCTTGCACATGAGCTAGGGCATTATAAGCACAAACATACTCTGCTAAACATGGTTTTAGGAATTGTTCAAACAGGTATAATGCTTTATGTATTATCATTGTTTATTAATCCAAACTCATCAATAGGAATGCACTTGAATAGTGTTGTAGCCATGAATCCAAATCTTCAAAAAGCTCATTTTTATTTGGGTTTAATAGGCTTCGGAATCATATACAGTCCTGTTTCTATGCTAATAGGAATATTGATGAATATGCTAAGTAGGAAATTTGAATATCAAGCTGATAAATTTGCTGCTAATCATGGTTTTGGTGATGAATTGAAATCGGCATTGGTAAAACTATCAAAAAACAGTCTCAGTAATTTAGCACCGCACCCTATATATGTTTTTGTAAACTACTCGCATCCTCCGTTAATAAGTAGAATGAGACATATGAATTAGTTGTCTTTTTTTTGTGGGGATTGCATTCTTTTTTGAGCTTGTGTTGCCAACTTTACTAGCGAATCTGCAAGTTTAATCCTGTTCTGTTTTAAGTAAATACTAGATAGTAAATAATAAGGTTCTGGAAATTGTGGAGCGTTGTTTATGGCTATTCCTAAACTATTTATTGCAAATGTTGTATCTTCAAATTTTAAGGCAGCAAGAGCTTTATAATAAAAAACTTTATCATGTTTTGGATTTATATTCGATACAGAATCAAATAAAGTATAAGCACCCAAATAGTCGCCTAAATCCCATAGTACTAGAGATTTACCAAACAAAGCGATATTATTTGTTCGGTTAAGCTTTAAAGATTTATTAAAATCGGTGATAGCCATTCGAGTTTCATTTAAGTAATATCTACAAAAACCAATATAAGCAATAGATACATCGTTTCTTGGATTTACTTGGGAAGAAGTCTGAAATTTCAAAAGAGCGGTTTGATAATCCTCCTGAAAGAATAATACTTTACCTTCATTCATCAGTTTTAAGTCTAACCTATCCGAATTATTACAGGAGATTGCTAAGAATAAGGATGCAATTAAGGCTATATTCATTATGTTTTTCACCATCGTATCGTTTCTGTTGTAAAATTATAAAAATAATATCATTTATCAAAAGGCTTTACAACAGCAGGGTTTGCGGGTTTATCAACATCTATTTGGTTATTTATCAGTTAAATACTTGACCAAAACTTGAAACATTAAACAGATTTTTATATTTTTGTTATCTTATTGGAATCATGTGGGAACTATAATAAAAAACATATCAATAATAATTATTTCTTTGTTTCTGTCATTTGATGCTGTATCTCAGTGTCAAGTTTCTTCAGATTTCAACGACTATGATATAAATGGAATGTCAACAACTATCCAGTGGAATTTGTTTTCAAGTACATCTGTTATTTGTAATTCATCAGATTGGCAACCATCTTTTTTCGTTAACCAAGATTCCTTGCTCAATGTAAAAATTACCGGTGATATTTATATCAGCTCTACTACCAATGATGATGACTTTGTAGGTTTTGTGTTTGGTTATAAAGCACCCAATTCGGGTACAATATCTAATAATAATCATTTTTATTTGTTCGACTGGAGGAAAAATGTTCAACATGCACCCGAGCAATATGGAGGGTTTCTTAGCAAAGAAGGATTCAATTTGTCCTATGTCAACGGAATTATTGGGAATGATCCAATAACTACCTATAAATATTTTTGGGGCCATGAAGAAAACGAATCTTTCTTGCCTATTGATAACCTTTACGGAAACAATTTGGGTTGGGATTATAATACTACTTATCATTTCGAATTGATTTATACGAGTAATAAAATAATTATCAGTATCAATAATCAAGAAATATTTAATATAGACGGTTGTTACTACCCAGGTCTGTTTGGCCTATATAGTTTTAATCAAACTGCAGTTATTTATCGAAATGTAAAATTTGAACAATATTACAGTATTACTTTGAATAATGAAAATGAAACAGCCTGTGAAGAAGTAGCCGTAGGATTTGATTTAATGGATACTAATTGCGCAAATGTTCCCGAAAGTTTAACAAGTTATTTATGGAATTTTGGAGACGGTAGCAACTTTTCAGATGATTTATCACCTCAACATATATATAACGATGCTGGAGAGAACAATGTTGAATTATATATCACTGACTTAAATTTTTGTACCGATACCATTAGGAAAACTATTTACGTTGAACCTAAAGCTGTTATTACTGCTCAACCTGAGGATGTAGAATGCTTGGTTGGTGATGCAATTCATTTTTCTGTAGAAGTTGAAAATGCGGAATATTATCAGTGGTATTTTCAGGAAGATGGTATTTCTTATTGGTCTAAACTCCATAATAATGGTTATTTTACTGGTGCCACAAGTCCTAATTTACAATTGTATAATGTTAGGCCATCACATGATAATATGAAATTTCGCTGTGTTGCTAAAGGTTCTTGTGAAAATCCGGTAACAACATCTTTTGGACAAATATTTATTAGTGATATTCCGGTAAGAGCACAATTAGGTAGTACAACATCCCATGTGTGTAGTCACGATTCTTCCATTATACTACTAAATCTTAAAGAGTTATATTTAATTCAGAGTGCCAGAATGTGCATACAATATGATACCAATCATTTTGTAATAACCAATCATACTTTCTATTTCCCCGACATTAATTTCAATTTTTATGTTGAAGATGGATTTATAAATATTGAATTTTCTCCTCATCATCCTATAAACCTGAATGAGGCTATTCTTGCTTCAATTAATTTTAAAACAACAACCGATTCTTCAGCTGTCTTTGAGTTTAATTGGAACAATGAAAATACATATTTCATAAGTGAAGTAGGAGATACTATTCTCAATATATTAGAAAACATGACTCTTCAGGTTAATTCGCCTTATCAATCAGGATTAAATGATACTATATCAATGTGCTCAGGCAGTCAATTAGAATTAAATGACCCAAATTTCACTACAATAAATTGGAGTAATGGAGATGAAGGACCAGTGCTTAACACCAATTCTAGTGGAGATTATTGGGTAGATTTGCTTGATGTTAATTCATGCGCAAGAATCGATACTTTTTATTTAAATGTTATCGAACAACCTGTTTCTCCAATGAATATCTCTCTTGATAAGCTCTATTATTGTGAATATGATCAAGAAATAAATGTTTTTGTTGAAGGAGGAAGAGGAGACTGTTTAAAATTAGCATATGTCGATCAAATATTGATTGATTCTATATTTGAAAACACAAACTATACTGTGAAGAATCCTGGTCATGATTTTAGTATAACCGCTTCTTGGCATAATAGCTGTGGTGATTCACAAAGTTTACAAATCCCTGTTCCTGTATACCCTTTGGTAGAGCCAAGCCTAACTATTGATGATAATAATTCAAGCTTTCAATTTGGGGAATATGCTGAATTTACTGTTCAAGCCAAAGGGATTGATAATAACCCATATTTTATTTGGAGACTCGATAATGTTATAAAACAAACAGGTGCAGATAAAATATTTGTTACTAATGAGTTGAAGCAAAATCAAAACCTTAAGGTGAGTTTGTACTCTGATGCACGATGCACTCTAAATGGAAATTATGCCGAGGCAGAAATGAAAATTAATTTACAAAACGAAACAGATTATTTTGTTCCTCAGCTTGTATTGGTAAATGGCTCTGCACGAAATAATGAGTTTAGAGTGATGTTTAGTAATGAAGATATTTATCATTTTATGCTACAAGTATTTGATATGAGTGGGAGAGAGGTGTTCTCTTCTAAGAATAGGCATGAAGCATGGCAAGCTTTAAATGTAAAGAATGGTTCATTTGGGATGTATACCTTTAAATTGAGGTATAGTCATGTGTATAATCCTTCTGAAGAGCAAATAATATACGCTTCAGGTAAATTTTTACTTAAAAAATAACAGAGGAGTTTTTGTTCTTACATCTATCTGTAAGTATTATTTCAAAATTAGAAACAGCCATTAAATATCATATTCATTGTTTGGTATGACACGACAAAGAGAGTAGAGTCGTTATAATGCAAAGCAATGTATATATGGGGTTATAGGAGATTAATTTAATGAAATAAAATATGAAAAATAGAATGTTTATTATAAACTCTGGAGTTATTGAAATAAATAGTCAGAATTAATTCTTATTTAATCAGAAATCATTCAAGAATTGACATTTATTTTTGCTAATTTGCAACATTCATATAAATATACAATTATGTATTTTTTTAATAATATCAAATCACTGTTTTTAATTTTAATCTTCATTCTCTTTAATTTTGCTAGCAAATCTCAAGATGCAGGAAGACAGGGCTTTTGGAAAGAAAAATCTGGTTTGAATACTATTATTGGCCATTATTCTAATGGTTTAAAGGACGGCCAATGGGTTGAGCAGAATAGGAACGGGATGATTATAAAAATTGAGAATTATAATCATGACAAATTGAATGGTTATTCATTAAAAATGACCGATAGGGGTTCGCTCAAAATGCAATCCTTTTATGTACAAGGTAA
>Ga0256826_1001616_pt1 | contig 13967 bp, 13 predicted proteins | sample CV79metaG_FD_185975 | JGI IMG/M metagenome (GOLD analysis project Ga0256826, IMG submission 185975) | Hydrothermal vent microbial communities from East Pacific Rise, Pacific Ocean - CV79 | ecosystem: Environmental > Aquatic > Marine > Hydrothermal vents | place: Pacific Ocean: East Pacific Rise...
ACCAGCTTCAACTAACTTTTTATATGTACCACCTGTTGAGATGATTTCATAATCATTTTTTACTAATGATTGACAAAATTCAACTATTCCAGCTTTATCACTTACACTTACTAATGCTCTTTTCATTGTTTACCTTTGTATAGAATATTGTTTGGATTTTAGCATAATTTGGGATGTTGTTCAAATATATATTATTATTTTTTTCCTAAACTTTGTTGATTTTGTTTGTTGGATACTATCTATTTAAAGATGAAATCATATCCAGATAAATCAATAACCTCATTTTTACTTAAATCGATAGTCATATCTGCATCTGTAATATCAGCATCATCATTAACATCTATATAAAGTATAAAATTATCCCTATCTAAAACAGCTTCAGCACCTTTTTTCTCTTCACTTAATGAACTTAAAACAGCTCCATAACCATTAGCTTCACCTAAATATTTTCCTCCATCAACATCATTATCGGCATCACGTACAACTTTTCTAAAATCAAATATATCTTCTCCACTCACAAAGTCATTGATAATATCAACTGTTGTACCACTAGAATTTGTAACTTTTTGAGGATTATAAGAATCTCGTCCAGGTCCTAATGTTATAACATCTGCACCATCTGAACCTTTATACTCATCATTTCCTGAATCCATATTTACAATGTCTACACCTTTTCCACCTATAAGTGTATCGTTACCTCTTCCAACATCAGCGATATTTTTAGCATCATCACCTCCTGATGTATCACCTAGTGCAATAGTATCCCATCCTGCACCAGTTGTAACTACTTGGTCTACCGTAGCACCTGCAATATTTACATCAACACCAGAATCACCAGCAGTTACTTTTGCAACACTACTTATCGCTTTATCTCCTATATCTAAAGGGGAGTTTCCTGAAATATTTATAACAGTTGCAGAATTAGCTGATTTTATAACCATTTTCATCGTTTTACTATCATTAGCAATAAAATTTAAAGTTTCAATGTTATCCATAACAACATCACCATAATCTATATCATCGCCATCACCCATCATATTTATATAGTATGTATCCATTGGATTATCTACTGTTTTATATCCACTTAGGGTAAGTGTTGTATCATCATCGTCATCATCTACATCAGTTGTAAAGGTTATATAAGCATTTGCTTCTAAACCTTTAAAAGCACTGCCATCTTTAAATGTATCTCCTAAAACAACCATCTGCATATCATCCATTTTTGTCATATCAACAGTTCCATCTAACTCATCCATAATGATAAAAAGAAGAAAATCATCAAAAGCTTCCTCTTGAACACCCTCTTCAAGAGTTGTTGCTATATCTGAATTAACAATAAGCTTATTCATCGCTCCACCATCACCATCTATTCTTGCTGATTGAGGGATAACACTTGCATCATCTCCTTTGATGATTAGTTTATCATCTCCACCCTCTAAATTTATCGTTAAGTTATTAAACATACGATGGTCAGCAGTTTGAATATAAACTGTATCCTCTCCTGCAGCTGTATGAATATAACTGATAGAAGCACCATCTTCATTATCAATATATACTTTTATATCTTTGGTAACATCATCTGTTGTAAGCTCTTGTAAAGCTTTAAACATAGTAGGCATAATACTTGAAGAAACACTTAAATCTAATGAACCATCATTCGTAACAACTATCTTTTGAATAGTATCTTTTCCCGCTGTTAATGCTATACCATTGCTTCCTACAACATCTATTCCTGCACTTAAAAGAGTACTTCCACCATCTGATTGGTCATATTCAAAAGTTGAATAGATAGATTTCATAATTGCATTTTGGGTATGATTTTTTTTGAAGTCTACTTTTACTACATTATAAGGATTTCCAACAAATGTTGTATCTAAATAGATAGTTCCTGCACTTCCATTATCAAAAGTGATTTTTTGTTGAGTTTTCTCAACTGTAAATTTTTCGATGTTACGTACATTATCTACTTTCCCATCAGAGCTACTCATCAAAACTGATATATGTTCAATTCCTGTTGCATTGGCTAAATCAAGAGTAGGGGGGTCAAGAGGATTACCACCATCTCCAGCAAAACGAAACTGAACCTCTTCAACATTTTGAATATTTGGAGATGAACCATCTGTTACCGTAGCTCGTAATATATCTCTTCCTTGACCTCCATCGATACCATCAATACTTTGCAGTGTTTCTTGATTTCCATTGACAACAAGACCTTCAATAACATCATATCCACCCATATCACCATTAATACCAATATGGTCTTCATTTACTGTTAAATTTTGTGTAGCTTCAGGATAATGCTCTTTCTCTTGGTCGAGGGCATAAATTTCTCCTTTTGCTATCTCTACTGTTAAAGGGTCATCTGTTATTTTATCTAACATATAATCTGTCCCTTTTCCTAAATCAGCATAATATTTTGAAACTTCTATTTTATTATCTATAACAGTTCTATCTTTTCCCTCTGCACTACGAACAAATTCGAGCCACATATCTTTTTTGAGTATAACACCATTATAAAGTTTATCAACCCATACTTTTTTTTCTGCCTCTTGTGAATCTCTTTGAAAAACATTTTGATAGAGTGCTTCTACAAAATCAGAATAGTTTTGATTATTAGGATATATATGTAAATCTGGAGGGATAGAGTGAGCAACATCTTCTATACTATCCATCTTCATAAAATTATCCATAATAGTATATGTCATAGCTTTATTTACAGTTGCAATATAAACTTCTGCAACATCTTTCGTTGTAAATTTACCTTTTTCTGGTTGCTGAATTATAACAGGGAGTGAAGTTGTATTGTTTGAGTTGTTACATCCATTTACACTAAGCATAAGTGCAGTTGTTATTAACGGAAAAAACATTTTTATATTAAAATCTTTCATTATTTCTCCTCAAATAATCTATATATGATTATATTATAACGCATTATCAACTAATATTTGCTAGAATGCAATTTATGAAATTAGATGATTATAAAAAAGCAGTAGAAAAATTAAACCTGTATGCGAAACATTATTATGTTTTAGATGACCCAATTACAACGGATGAACTTTATGATAAACTTTATCAACAAGTTTCACAATATGAAGAAAAACATCCTCAATATTTATTGAAAAATTCCCCAACACAAAGAGTAGGTGATGTTGTTTTAGAGAGTTTTACTAAAGCAAAACATCTCTCTCGTATGTGGAGTTTAGAAGATATTTTTGATACTCAAGGATTAGAAAAATGGCTTACTAAAACTTATAAATTAGATGAAAATATCTCATTTTATTGTGAACCAAAATTTGATGGAGCAAGTTTAAATCTTATTTATGAAGATGGTATTTTAGTACAGGGTATTACTCGTGGAGATGGAACGATAGGGGAGTTAATAACTCAAAATGTGAAAACAATTCAATCTATCCCTCTTACTATTGAGCATAAACAGAAGATAGAAATTCGTGGGGAGGTTGTTATATTTAAAGATGAATTTGAGAAGATAAATGAACAACGTTTTCAAGAGAGAGGAGAAGTTTTTGCAAATCCTAGAAATGCAGCAGCTGGAAGTTTAAGACAATTAGATGCTTCTGTTACTGCATCAAGAAATTTAGTATTTTTACCTTATGGGGTAGGTGTAGATAGTTTAGAGTATGTACTTTTAAGTGATAAAATGGAGTTTATATATAGTTTAGGTTTTCGTAAACCACCTAAAAAAGCTATTTGTAAGGGTTTTAAAGAGATAGAGGCTATATATAAAGAGATGTTACAAGAGAGAGATAGCTATCCTATGATGTTAGATGGAATGGTTATTAAAGTGAATGAGATAGTTGCTCAAATAGATATGGGTTACACAGTAAAAGTACCTCGTTTTTCCGTAGCATATAAATTTCCAGCAGTGGAGAAGATAACTACTGTAAAAGAGATAGTACTTCAAGTAGGGCGTACAGGTGCTGTAACTCCTGTTGCAATAGTAGAACCCACAGAGATAGATGGCGCTGTGGTTGAGCGTGCAACTCTCCATAATTTTGATGAGATAGATAGAAAAGATATACGTATTAATGATAAAGTTATTATTTTAAGAAGTGGAGATGTTATTCCTAAAATTATTAAAGTTTTAACAGAGGAACGTAATGGAGATGAAGTTACTTTTATTCGTCCTACTTTGTGTCCTGTTTGTGAAAGTGAACTTTTAGATGAGGGTGTTCTTTTAAAGTGTCAAAATCTTAGCTGTTCAGCTCGAGTTGTAAATTCTATTATATATTTTGCATCAAAACCTTGTCTAAATATAGATGGATTGGGGATAAAAATAGTTGAACTTCTTTTTCACTCTGGTAAAGTAAAAAGTGTAATAGACCTGTTTAGTTTAACCATTGAAAATCTTTTAGAACTTGACGGATTTAAAGAAAAACGTTCTCAAAATCTTTTAAACTCTTTAGAAAAAGCCAAAGGTTGTGAATATTGGCGATTTATAAACTCTTTAGGGATAGAACATATTGGAGAGGTTGCTTCTAAAACATTAAGTGAAAATTTTGGTACTCATTTTATTGATGCAACGAAAGAGGATATGATTGGTTGTGATGGTATTGGTGAAGAGATGGCTGAATCTGTTGTAGAGTTTGTTCGTGTAAATGGTGAAACTATTGAGAAGCTTCAAAATATTTTACAACCTCTTGAACCTATCGAAAAAGAGGAGGCTCAAGAGAACCAGTTTAAAGATAAAACGATAGTTTTAACTGGTACTATGAGTGAATCTCGAGGGGTTATTAAAGAGCGATTAGAACATCTTGGAGCAAAAGTTTCAGGAAGTGTTAGTAAAAAAACAGATTTTTTGATTTATGGTGAAGATGCTGGTAGTAAGTATGATAAAGCAGTGAAATTGGGTATTGAGTGTTTAAGAGAGAATGATATTAGCTATAAATCGGATATAAAATGAGATTAGATAACTATTTAGTAGAACAAAAATTGATTGCTAGTAGAAATAAAGCGCAAGAGATAATTAAAAACTCTTTAGTTCAAGTGAATGGGAAGATAGTTAAAAAAAGTTCATTTCAAATAGGTATGGAAGATAGAGTTGAGGTTGAAGAGCATAAAGAGTATGTTTCTCGTTCAGCATATAAATTGGCTTCTTTTTTAGAAGAGTTGGATTTAGATGTTAAAGATAAAATATCTTTAGATATAGGTTCTTCCACAGGTGGTTTTACACAAGTTCTTTTAGAAAATGGGGTAAGTGAAGTAACCGCTGTGGATGTTGGGAAAGAGCAACTTCATAAAAGTATCAAAAATAATCCCAAAGTTTACTCCTATGAAAGTTGTGATATTCGTAAATTTCAAACAGAGAAAAAATTTAATCTGGTAGTAAGTGATGTTTCTTTTATATCACTTCATTATATTTTAGATGATGTTGATAGGTTGGCTAGTGAAGATATTATATTACTTTTTAAACCTCAATTTGAAGTTGGTAAAGAAGCTAAAAGAGATAATCATGGTGTTGTCTTAGATAAAAAAATTATAGCAGTCGCTATGGCAAAATTTGAAAATGTTTGTAGAGTTAAAAATTGGAAACTTGTTTTAAAATCTCCATCGAAACTAACAGGTAAAGAGGGAAACTTAGAATATTGTTACTATTTTAAGAGATAAAACAAAAAAATTAATCTAAATTTAGATAGAATTTATTTCTAAATTTATTATGAAAAAATGCAAAAAGGTAAAATGATGAAAATAGTAGTAATTCAAGGTCCAAACTTAAATATGTTAGGTGTTAGAGAACAAAATATTTATGGTCCAATGAAGTTAGAACAAATTCATTCTCAAATGAAAGAGTTTGCAGACCAAAATGGTGTAGAGATAGAATTTTTTCAAAGTAATCTTGAGGGTGAAATAGTAGATAAAGTTCAAGAGTGTTATGGTGATGCTCAAGGAATTATTATCAATCCTGCAGCTTACACTCATACTTCTATCGCTATCCGTGATGCTATATCTGCTGTAAGTATTCCTACTATTGAAGTGCATATTAGTAATGTTCATCGTCGTGAAGAGTTTAGACAAAAGAATTTAATAGCACCAGTATGTGCTTCATCTATTGTTGGCTTTGGTGCATTTGGTTATCATTTAGCTATGATGGGTATTTTACAAATTATGAATGAGTTAAGAGCTGCTCAAGAAGCACAAATAGCTGCAAAAGCTTAGTTAGGTAAAATAGATGTATTTAAAACGCAAGCTTAGTGATACTCTTACTCTTTTTAAAAGTAAGCGTTTTAAATATAAAACTTTAAAAAGCTCTAAACGATATAGAGTTACAATAGGGATAGGTGGGAATGTTGGGGATGTTAAACGACGATTTGAACATCTTTTTGTTACTCTCCAAAAAGAGAAACGTATAGACCTTATACAAACATCGTTGATTTTGAAAAATCCTCCGTTTGGTTATAAACCTCAAGATGATTTTTTTAACTCAATAGTTGTTATAAAAACAGATATGCAACCACATACTTTTTTAGCCTATTTAATGAGATTAGAAAAACAGTTTGGAAGAAAGAGAAGTTTTGCAAATGCACCAAGGACATTAGATTTGGATATTATATTTTTTGACAAGAGAGTTGTTAAAACAGATAAACTTACTATTCCTCATGGAAGTTGGTCTCAAAGAGATAGTGTTGTTATTCCATTAGAGAGTTTAGAATGAAGATTTTAACTTTTACAGGGACTACCCCTTCTGAAGCTTTAAAAAAAGCAAAAGAGGAGATAGGTGATAATGGTCTATTGATAGAAACAAGAGAGCTAAAGAAAAGAGGATTGGGAAGAGCTGGACTTTATGAAATTATTATAGGTGTAGAGGAAAAAGATATAAAACCTCTTAAAAAAGAGGACACAAAGCGATTAATAGAGGAGAGTGAAGAGGTTTTATTTGATATATCTAATGCGGCAAAACAGATATCTAAAGTTTCTAAGATGGCATCTTTACCTCCTGAATATACAATGGTTCAAAATGAAAGAGAGAAACAACCAAAAGAGTTTACATCATCGTTGTTACAATCTTCAGCACCAGTAGTTCAAAAAGATGTTTCAGAACCTTTGGAGTTAAAAGAGATAAAATCGGAGATAGGAAAACTTACTGATAAAGTAAAACTTATTCAAAATATGTTTTGGGATGAAAAAAAACCTGAAACAGAAGAGATTATTCCTGCTGAATTTGCAGAGATATATAAATTAGCGTCACAAAGTGGTATGAATCAAGAGCATTTAGATGCTTTAATGAAGATGACACTAGAACATATGCCGTTGAAAATGAGAGAAAATTCAGAAACAGTAAAAAGGTATTTTCAAACACTTTTACGTAAAATCATTCCAATACGATTGGAGAGTAGACTCTCTTTAGGGCATAAAAAAGTGATAATGGTAGTTGGTCCAACTGGTGTTGGAAAAACAACATCCGTAGCAAAACTGGCTGCAAGATACTCATTTTTAATGGAACAAAAATATAAAGTTGGATTGATTGTTTTAGATACTTATCGTATAGGTGCAGTGGAGCAGTTGATGCAGTATGCAAGAATGATGCGTTTAGGAATAGAAACAGTAAGTGACCCAAGTGATTTTACATCGGCACTAAATGCTTTAGTATATTGTGATTATATTTTAATAGATACAATGGGGTCTAGTCCCTATGATAAAACTAAAATTGAAGCGATATATTCTTGTCTTGATGCAAATAATACAAATCTTGAGATAGAAGTTGTATTGGCTTTATCTAGTTCTGTAAAATATGAGGATTTAAAAATAACTTATGATAACTTTGAGTCTTTAGATATAGATACTATAATGTTCACTAAACTTGATGAAACAGTGGGGTTTGGAAATATCTTCTCTTTAGCATATGAAACAAGAAAACCAATTAGTTACTTTTCTATCGGTCAAGAAGTACCGGAGGATTTAGTTTGTGCAAGTAGTGAGTTTTTAGTAGATTGTTTACTAAATGGATTTAATAGGAGTAAAATACAATGAAGCATCAAGCTGAAAAATTAGAGAAGCTTGTCGCTTCTAAACATAATAAAACATCGAAAAAGACTCGTTTTGTAGCTATTACAAGTGGAAAAGGTGGTGTAGGTAAAAGTACAATTAGTTCAAATTTAGCTCTTTCTCTCTCAAAAAAAGGTTTTAATGTTGGAATTTTTGATGCCGATATTGGTTTAGCAAATTTAGATGTTATGTTTAATGTAAAAATCAAAAAAAATATTTTACATGTTTTAAAAGGGGAATCAACAGTTTCTGATATTTTAATTCCTATCACAAGAAATCTTATTCTTATTCCCGGTGAGAGTGGTGATGAGATATTAAAATATTCAGATATAGCTCTTTTTGAAAGATTTATGGATGAAGCACAAGTTTTAGATAATTTAGATGTTATGATAATAGATACAGGTGCAGGAATAGGACAACATATTCAGATGTTCTTAAATGCAGCAGATGATGTGATAGTTGTAACTGTTCCAGACCCGGCTGCGATAACAGATGCTTATGCCACTATAAAAACAATAGCAACGATGAGAGATAATATAGGTGTTATTATGAATCAAGTAAAAAGTTTAAAAGAGGCAGATGCTATTTTTGATAAAATAAATAAAGTAGCAAAAGAGAATATTGGGCATAAATTACATCTAAGATTTATAGGAAAGATTAATAACGATATAAAAGTTTCAAACAGTATAAAAAAACGAGAGTTATTTGTAGATACATATCCATCATCGCAACCAACAAGAGATATAGATTTGATTGCTGATGAGATTAGTTGTAATATTGAAAAAAATGTTTTAGTTACTAAAAGTGAAAGTGGTTTAACAGGTTTATTTAAACGTTTAACAAGATATTTTTAACATTTAAGAGAAGGGGTTTAGGATGTTGGGTGAGAATTTTGTACATTTTTTTACAGTTCAAGGTTTTTTTATAGGAATAATTTTTGGAATATTAAAGTCATTTAATGCAGAGAGTTTATTTATATATACTGCTCTTATTACAATATTTTTTTACCTATTTTCACACATAATTATCGCTCTATATTTTAAAACAATAACAACAAGAGCAACTTTTTTTCCAAGAGATTCTCATGAAAAAAAGCTAGATATTTTTGTAAAAGAGATAAATAAAAGAGAAAAGATAGTTGATTCAGCAGCAAAAATGACAGATTTAGTAATGAAACTAAATAAAGAAAATTCAGAGGGAAAAGAGGTGTAATGTTAAGCATATACACTCAAGATTTAAAGTATAAAGAGGATGAATTAGCTATTCAATATCTTCCAGCTGTTAAAGCGATGGCTTTTAGGTTAAAAGAGAGACTTCCTAGTTCAATCGATTTTTTAGACCTTTCTGCTATCGGTACAGAGGAGTTAATAAAACTTGCACGTAGATATGATGCAACACTAAATGATAATTTTTGGGGTTATGCTAAAACAAGAGTGTATGGTTCTATGTTAGATTATTTGAGAAGTTTAGATATATTGAGTAGAGCAAATAGAAAGCTTGTAAAAGCTATCAATCATGCTAGGGATGAGTATTGTTTGACACATGAAGATGAACCGAGCGATGAAGAGTTAGCAAAAATTTTAGATGAGAGTGTTGATAAAATTCATGAGGCACGTATAGCATCGGATATTTATACGGTAATGCCTATTCAAGACCAACTTCAAGTTGGTGATGAGGGTGCTGCTTTGATGAAAATAGAACGTGAAGAGTTGGTAAATAGTATAAAAAAAATATTATCTATTTATAGTGAAAGAGACCAATTAATTATACAATTTTATTATTTTGAAGAGCTAACATTAAAAGAGATAAGTGAAATTTTAAATATAACAGAATCAAGAATATCACAAATACATAAATCGATAATAAATAAAATTAAAGAGAGTTTAGGAGCTTAGATGGCAGATATACTTTCTCAAGAAGAGATAGATGCTCTTTTAGATGTAGTAGATGATGAGGGTGATGACCTTTTAGATAGTGAAGAAGACACAAAATTAACTATTCAAAAACAAGTTACACTTTATGATTTTAAAAGACCAAATAGAGTTTCAAAAGAGCAGTTACGAGCATTTAAAGGTGTTCACGATAAGATGGCTCGTTCGTTAGCTTCTCAAATATCTTCTATAATGCGTTCTATTGTTGAAATTCAATTGCATTCAGTTGACCAGATGACATATGGTGAGTTTCTGATGTCTCTTCCAAATCCCACAAGTTTCAATGTTTTTTCTATAAAACCTTTGGAAGGAAGTGGTGTAGTAGAGATAAATCCATCTATCGCTTTTCCTATGTTAGACCGTCTTTTAGGTGGCAAGGGTGAACCTTTTGATGCAAATCGTGAATTTTCAGATATAGAATTAAGTCTTTTTGAAACGATACTTCGTGTAACGATGAGTACACTCAAAGAGGCATGGGCACCAGTAATGGATGTTTTTCCAGTAGTTGAATCAAAAGAATCAAGTCCAAACATTGTTCAGATAGTTGCTCAAAATGAGATAGTTGTTATGGTAGTTATGGAGATTATTATAGGGCATAGTTCAGGGATGATGAATATCTGTTATCCTGTAATTTCTCTTGAACCAGTTCTTCCTAAATTAGCAAGTAGAGATTTGATGCTTAATGAAACAAATTCAAAAAAAAGTAGAAATACAGAATTGAAAATTTTATTGGGTGGTGCAAATATAAACGTTGAAGCAAATTTGGGAACAGCTGAACTTTCGATGGGTAGTTTGTTAGATTTAGAGGTTGGGAATATTATTCGGCTCTCTTCAGCAGCAGATGATATAGTGAATGTATCAGTAGATGGTAAAGAACGATTTAAAGCTGAAGTTGGTATACAAAGATTACGAAAATCGATAAAAATTACAGAGATAATTGATACAGAACACGATTCTGTTAAACGTGCATTAGAGGGTTTTGAATTTATTCGAAGTGAAAAAATATCAAGTGCAAAAGAGATAATGAGTCATGCTGATGAAAATGAAGAGGAAGAGGAGGAATAGAGATGAGTGATTTTATAAAACTATTTGAAGATGAAGCTGTTGCAACTGTTGAAGCATTGATTGGAGAGGCACCAACACTATTTTTAGATGAGGAGCAAGAGTTAAGTATCATATCAACAGTTGAAACTCCTGCCGTAATAGTGAATTTAGATGTAACTGGTAGTGTAACAGGTAAAGTTATGGCTGTATTGAAACCACAATTAGCTACCCTCTTATCTGATAAGATGATGGGTGAAGAGGAGAGTGATAGATATGATGTAAATGATGATGATATTGATGCAAGTAAAGAGGTTGTTTCAAATATTTTTGGTTCGATATCAAATAAATTATCTGCACAAAAAGAGCTTCCTATTATCTCCTTTAATGTTTCAAATATAGAGTTTTTTGCAGATACTGGAGAGATAAATTTAGATAAATTTACTAAAATGTATATTTATAAATTTACATTGGGTGAGTTTGAATCTCAACTAATGTTTATTATAGATGAAAATCTTACTAATGCTCTTTTTGGTGAAAAAGAAGAGGTACAAGAGAAGCAAGAACCAGAGAAAAAAAGTGAAACATCCTCTTCTGAATCAACATTGAGTCAGGATGAGATGAAAAACATATCTTTAATTATGGATGTTAAACTTCCTGTAAGGGTTAGAATTGGTAAAAAAAAGATGTTGTTGAAAGATGTATTAAATATGGATATAGGGTCAGTAGTAGAATTAGAACAGTTAGCAAATGACCCTTTAGAAGTTTTAGTAGATAACCACGTTATAGCAGTGGGTGAAGTAGTAATTGTTGATGGAAATTTTGGTGTACAGATAACATCAATAGGGACTAAACGTGAACGATTAAATCAATTAAAGGCATAATGTGTCAAATAAAAGAGTAGATTTAACAAAAAGATATACAAAAGATATTAAGTCAGCAGATGTCTGGAGTGTTTTTCGAATATTAGCAGATTTTACAAAAGGGTTTGATGAACTGGGGGAGTTAGGACCATCGGTAACTATTTTTGGAAGTGCTAGAACAGATGAAAATGATATATACTATAAAAAAACAGTAGAACTCTCTTCTATGTTAGCAAAAAAAGGTTTTAATATTATCACAGGTGGTGGTCCTGGTATAATGGAAGCCGCTAATAGAGGTGCAGTAGAAAATAAAAATATTGAGTCGATAGGTTTAAATATTGATTTACCATTTGAACAAGTATCAAACCCTTATACAACTAAAGATTTAAGTTTTGATTATTTTTTTTCACGTAAAGTGATGTTAGTGAAATACTCTATGGCATATGTTATTTTTCCTGGGGGATTTGGAACATTAGATGAGTTTTTTGAAGCTTTAACATTATCACAAACTAAAAAAATAACAGGAGTTAAAATTTTTGTTATAGGTGTTGATTTTTATCAGCCATTAATGGATTTTATAAAAGAAAAATTGGTTAAAAATGGTATGATAGATAAAACAGATGTTGAACTTATTCATTTAACTGATGACTTAGAGAGTGTTGTTGAAGAGGTTGAACTCTCTTTACTCAATCAGATAAAACTTTTAAAAGAGGCTGGTTTAGAAGAAACATCATATTATAAAATGTTAGTTTCATTTTTAGTCAATAGAATATAAAAAAAGATTTTTACTATGAAAAAAAGAAAAGTATTGGTGGGTATGAGTGGAGGGATAGATTCTACTATCTCTGCATTATTGTTAAAAGAGGATGGTTATGAGGTAGAGGGTTTATATATGAAACTCCATTCCAATAAAGATTTTCATAAAATTCATCTAGCTCGTGCGCAAAAAGCATCTGATTTTGTGGGTATTAAATTGCATATTTTAGACCTTCAAGAGGTGTTTAATGAAAAGGTTTTTCAGCCTTTTATAGATACTTATGAGAAGGGTGAAACACCTAATCCTTGTGCTTTATGTAATCGTAATCTAAAGTTTGGAAAGATGATAGAGTTTGCAGATAGTATAGGTGCTAAATATATAGCAACTGGGCATTACCTTAAAACTGATGGAAGATATTTTTATCAAGCTAAAGATGATACAAAAGACCAAAGCTACTTCCTTTTTTATGTAGATAAAGTTATTTTACCACGATTAATATTTCCATTAGGAGAGAGAAGAAAGAGTGAAATAAAAGAGATGGCAACTTCTATTGAGGGGTTAGAGTCATTTGCTTCTCAAGGGGAATCTAATGAGATATGTTTTGTAGATACAACGTATACTGACCTTTTAAAAGATTATGTTGATGTTGATAAAATTGGAGATGTTTTAAATAGAGATGGAGAGATAGTAGGAGAGCATAAAGGGTATATGCACTATACAATAGGAAAGAGAAAAGGTTTCACAGTAAAAGGTGCGCATGACCCTCATTATGTTTTAAGTATAAACTCTGATACAAACCAGATAGTTGTAGGAAAAAAAGAGGAACTTTCTTGTAAAAAAGTTATTTTAAATAACTTAAATATGTTCGATGATAGAACTACTTTTGAAACAACTGTTAAATTAAGGTATAGAACAAAAGCAGTAAAATGTAAAGTAGAGATAAAAGAGAATAAAGCCTATGTTGAGTTACAAGAAAGTGTCTTTGGTGTAGCGATAGGTCAAGCTGGTGTTTTTTACGATGAAGATAAGCTCATCGGTGGTGGTTGGATAGTATCTGTATGATAAACAAGATAAAATTAGATGATATAGAGTTAATAGCAAGAGAAGCTGGTAAAGCTGTAATGGAGATATATAAAAAAGATTTTTCCATAGAGTATAAAGAGGATAATTCTCCTTTGACTGAAGCTGATTTGAAAGCAAATGATATTATCTGTTCCTCTTTAGAAAAGCTCTATCCTTCTATTCCTATAATCTCAGAAGAAAATGCAGAAATAGATTTTGAGATTAGAAAAAGATGGGAATACTACTGGTGTATAGACCCCATAGATGGTACAAAAGAGTTTGTAAAAAAAAATGGGGAGTTTACGATAAATA
>Ga0256826_1001619_pt1 | contig 13957 bp, 12 predicted proteins | sample CV79metaG_FD_185975 | JGI IMG/M metagenome (GOLD analysis project Ga0256826, IMG submission 185975) | Hydrothermal vent microbial communities from East Pacific Rise, Pacific Ocean - CV79 | ecosystem: Environmental > Aquatic > Marine > Hydrothermal vents | place: Pacific Ocean: East Pacific Rise...
CCAAGACATGATCTCAATCGTTATCAAACGTGCTCGTGCAGCTGCACTAGTACCATATACTGTAACTCGTAAACAAGTTGTAGTAGCTCCATTCGAAAACCTTAAATAGGTCTCGCATAAGCCCTACTACAGGGCTTTATGAAACTTTTGTAACAGTTTTACTATGAATATGTATGTTACAGTGTGACACTACAGTTACAATTTAATCTTACCTCAATCTTCTCTTTACACTAAAATTCAAGTTATATAACAAAAAGATCTTTTTCAGAAAAAGCTTCAAATCGTAAGTATACCATCAAAATAAATTTGCAGTTTAGCAGTTTAGCAGTTTAGCAAACTAAAAGACAAACTACTAAATTAAAAAAAACTCGATGAATCATTTACCATGCACTATATTCAAAATGTAATGCTTAATTCAAGCTTCTAAGATAGCTAGTGACATGATACAGATGAGGATTATTTATAAATCCCTCTTTATCTTGTTATTAATAATGATTTGTCTGTTTATTATACGGATGGATCACATGACTGTAATAGTGTCTTTAGTTTTTTTCTGGATAGAGGTAAAAGTCGTGAATATCTAAGGAAAAAATATTTAAAATCTAATCTCCTGAGTAGAACTTCTGCTTAGAAGATAATTTTATTTTTCGTCCTTGCACCTATTAATTCCTATAGGAAGTTATAAAATATTATTATTCACGATAATCGATATAAAGTATTTATATTTGCAAATTAAAAGTATTCTTAATCAAAAATTAACTAAAATATTTCATATTGTAATGTATAGGAAAAAGAAACTTGTTAAGAGATAAAGATTTTTTAGAAGAATATAAAACTGGTATTAATAATATTGTTAATGAGTTTTACAAACCAGCATTTAGTGAGTCATACGAATATTGGAGAGCAGTTGGTTATTTCAGAAGCTCTTCATTAGAAGCATTTGGAAAAACACTTCAAAACTTTCTTTCTAGTGGTGGAAAAATTAGATTAATTACTTCAGTTGAATTAACAGAGAAAGATAGTGTTGCAATTGAGAAAGGTAGTAGTAAAAAAATAATTTGTGAAGATAGAATAAATTATATTATTGAAAATGAATTTAGAGAAGGAATTGGAGATGGTATTTCAAGACTAACAGAACTTTTAAGAATTGGACGTTTAGAAATTAAAATAGCAATTCCAAAAAACACAAAAGGTTATGGCATCTATCATGAAAAAGTAGGATTATTTTTTGATGATAATAATAATTATATTGCATTCTCTGGTTCTGCAAATGAAACTACAAATGCTTTTGAAAATAATTTTGAAAGCATAGATGTATTTACTTCATGGGAAGATAGTTCAAGAGCACTAAATAAAAAAAATCACTTTGAAACATTGTGGGACAATACTAACCTTGGATGTGATATATATAATTTTTCAGAAGCATCTAAACAAAAAATAATCAGATATGCAAAAGATTATAATGATAGCGGAGGTAAAGAAAGAATGAATACTCAATCAATAAATAAATTACCAGCACTACCAGAATGGATAGATATAAGAGATTATCAAAAAGAAGCATATGGAGAATGGAAAAATAATAATTATCATGGTATTTTATCAATGGCAACAGGAACAGGTAAAACTATAACTGCATTTAATGCTTTAATTAACTTATTACAAGAAGAAGAATACCTTGCAACAGTTGTAGTTGTTCCATATCAACATTTAGTTACACAATGGGCAGAAGAAGCAAGTGAGTTTGGAATTACATTTATTAAATGTTATCAAAGTAGTAAAAAATGGTCTGCACCACTTTTGGATGCTATTACAAGTTATACATATAAAGAACAGAAAAATATATTTATAATTACAACGACTTCCACTTATATATCACCTAAATTTCAAGACCCCATTTCTAAGCTAAAAAATCTTTGTTTAATAGTTGATGAAGCTCATAATTTTGGTGCATCTAAAATTCAAAAATTTTATCTTCCTAATGCTAATTTTAGATTAGGTTTATCTGCAACACCAGATCGATATATGGATGAAGAAGGTACTAGTGCTATGTTTAATTATCTAGGAAAAATAATTTATAATTTTTCTTTAGCTAAAGCAATAGAAATGAAGATGCTCACACCATATAAATATTACCCTGTTTTAGTTCACTTAACAGAAAGGGAACAATCAGAATATATAGAGTTAAGTAGAAAGATTTCTAAAATATCTATGTTTAATGATGACAGTAATGATGAAATATTAAAAACATTATTAATGAAAAGAGCTAAAATTATTTCAGGGGCAGAAAATAAAATTCTAGCATTAAAAGAAACATTAATTACTAATAAGTTAGAGGATAGTTCATTTAACTTATTTTATTGTGCAGCTAAAACCACTGGTGATGAAGATAATGCAATGCGAATGGTTGAAGAAGTGCAGTTATTAGTTGAATCTTTAGGTATGAATGTTGAAAACTTTACTGCAATGGATTCTCCTTCGCAAGAAGAACGCTCAAATTTAATTACACATATAAAAAAGCAATATATTAATGGTTTAGTTGCAATAAGATGTCTTGACGAAGGAGTTGATATTCCAGATGTTAGAAGAGCATTTATTTTATCTAGTAGCTCAAATCCAAAAGAATTTATACAAAGACGAGGTAGGGTTCTTAGAAAAGCGAAAAATAAAGAGTTTGCTGAGATTTATGATTTCCTTGTTGTTCCGTATGGTTATAATACAGATGAAGAGTATAAAGCAAATAAGAAATATTTAGAAAAAGAACTTATCAGATATCGGGAGTTTGCAGATTTAGCATTAAATAAGGCAGACTGTGAAGAACCACTAATAAATATAATGAGTGAATATCACTTATTACACATATAAGGAAATAGCATGTACCAAAAAAATGAAGTTCAAGAATTTATTAAAATTGTTTTTGAAATTATTGACAATAATAAGAATGAATCAAATCCTGTTAAAGTAAATCTAATAAAAAAAGAAGTTGAAAGAAAGGTGAAGAGATGATTCTACAAAGATTGATAATGACTGATTTTAGACAGTTTGAAAAAAGAAACCAGATAGACTTTTCTAATGTTGATAATAAACATGTAAGTATTGTTATAGCTTCCAATGGTGTAGGAAAAACAACAATATTAACTGCTTTAGTTTGGTGTCTTTATGGAGGAAAAAAACTTCCTTACGGCGATTTAACAGAACAATTTCTTAATAATAATACCTTTGACAGCCTAGATGAAGGTGAGCAGACAACAGTAGAAGTAGTATTGATTTTTGAAGATAGAAAATCAAAATATATTATCACTAGAAGTATTGTTATTACAAAAGAAAATTCAAAACAAGTCAATAGTTCTGTTTCTTTAGATGTTGTAATTGATAATGTAACTCAACATTATGCACAAGAAAAAATAGATACTATACTTGGACCAAGTATGAAAGAATATTTTTTCTTTGATGGAGAAGGAATTGGTAAACTAGCAGACTCTTCAAGACCAGACTTAGTACAAAAAGGTATTAAAAATGTTATGAAGATTGATACAAGAACAACAGCATTTGAGTTAATTAAAGAAGCTAAAAAAACATTTGATAAAGAATCAGCTAAAATTCAAACAAATAGTGGAATAACAGATATACCAGAAGAACGTATAGATAAGATTGATGATCAATTAGTTATTAAAAAATCTGCTCTTGAAAAAGCTATGGAAGATAGAGATACATATGAAAAAAAGCTATCAGCTATTGATAAAGAACTTATTCTAATTAAAGAAACAAAACCAAAAGTTGAAGAAAGAAAAAGATTTGAAGATGAACTTATATTGATAGAAAAAAGCCTTATTACTGCAAACTATAAGCAAAAAGATTTAGTAACAAAAAATGCATATTTAGCACTATCCTATGAAGCTTTCTCTAATGTATCAAGTATTATTGCAGAAAAACAAAAAAGAGGAGAATTACCTCTCATTGGCATAGGTAAACACTTTATTGAAGAACTTATGAAGGAACACCGTTGTATCTGTGGTGAAGAGTTAGTAGAAGGTGAATCCCATTATAAACATCTAGAAGAGATAATGAAAAGAGCAACAGCAAAATCAGAACTTGAAGGAAACCTTTCATCATTGGGTTCTTTTGTTGAAGCACATAAGTATGATAATAAAGACTTTATAACTAAATTAAAAGAGAGCAGACAGTCTATAAAAGAACTTCAAAATAAAAAAAGTAGATTAGAGCAAGATGTTGCTAGAATAACTGCGGATATTGATAAGTGGTTAGATCATGATAAAGAAGAACGCTTAGATTTAAAACGAACAGAAACTCTCACATCTAAAGACGATCAGATTAAATTACTTGCTCAACTTGAAATAGAAATAGAAATATTAAATTCTGACTTAAAAAAAGCAAAAAAAGATTTAGAGTTATCCCAATCTATATCAGAAGAAGTTTCTTTAATCCGTAATCGTATCTCGTTTTGTGAAGAAGCTATGTTAATGCTAGAAGAAAAAAATAAAGAAGAAATTGAGAGTATACGAATTGAATTATCGCAAAGGCTCTCTAAACGTTTTGATGCAATGCTGCATTCAGAGAAGAAAGTATATCTTGATGAGTCTTTTAGATTAGTTGTCGTAGGTAAAGATGGTAACATATCTGGAAAATCTAGAGGTGAAGCAAAGCTAATTAGTCTTATTTTTATTTCAACATTAATTGAGTTAGCAAAAGAGAAAGAAATAAGTATGGAAAGTGACTTTTTATCTACTGGTGCTGGCGTTTATCCGATTATAGTGGACTCTCCATATGGTGAGTTTGATGCAGTGTACAAAAAAACTATTTCAATTGCTCTTAAAGAGCTCTCTCCACAGGTAATTATATTACTAAATCAAGAACAGTGGAATGAAGATATAGAGAATGTATTTAGCGATTCGTTAGCTCATGCATATCGTCTTGTTGCTCATCGCCCAAAATTAAATTATTTAAAAGGCGATCGAAATCGTGTATTTTTCAATCGAAGAACTTTTGATTTAGAAGTTCAGGATGATAGAGAATTTACAACAATTGAAAAACTGGAGATCAATAATGAATCTGTTTGAAAAGAAAAGATTAGCTCGTTCAAAAGATAAAGACATGGTATTCAAGTTTTTAGATGCAAGATCTGAAAAAACAGGTTTTTTCTCTTCATTATTTGACATATATGCTTTTGCGACAGCACTCGGAGTTAAAAGAAGAAAACCGACTCCATTAAGTGGTCCGACAAGTGATCCAATTCAAATAATATATTTTACTGATGAGCAAAGAAAATTTATGGATATGGTTATTATTCATAATAGTAATGGTGATTTAGAGAAAATTGATAAAGCTAATGAAGAAACAGTAAAAGAAATGGTGACTACCATAGAAAGGTATGCTAATGGTGGACTGGAAATATTATTAAAAACAATTGAAAATCATCCAGAAAGTGCATTTGAACAGATATTACTTCTGCTAAATGACGAACTAACAGAAGAAATCCCGGATGAAGCGGAAGAAGACATATCATGGTAATAAGAAAAGAAAATGATGAAGATGCATATGCCTTACTTTTTGAATCATTTCGAGTAAGTCAAGAAGTAAAAGATTTATTAAAAGAAAAAGGGTTTCTAGAACAGAACAAAGGGATAGTTTTAGAATTAGCCAGATTACTCTTTTTAGCTGATTCAATTGAAATTGATGCTGATGAAATAGTTGTAAGAAAAAAAGTATCTCGAATAGAAGAACCTGTAATACCTGTAGATGATATTATCTATAGATATCTAATAAAAATAAAATATGACAAGCTGTCTGATACAGATATATCAAAGTTAAATGAACTACAGCAGTATCCCTCATATATAGAATTACATAAGTTATTAAGTCTTGCTATTGATCAACGAGTTAAAGTGAAAAATATTGCAAATGATATAAATTTAAAAATGTCTATAGATGAATTGGAAGTATTGTTACATAATGGATAAAGAAAAATTAAAAATCTTGAATAGTGATTCGCTATTAGAACTATATATAAACTTTTCAGATTTATATGTAAGTGAGGATTTTTTAATATTTGAAAGTAAGTTCTCTACATTTTACGAAAAGCCGAAACCACCAATTAAATATATTGATGAAGAACTTCTTAAAGTTTTTTCAGAACTTAAATCTAAACAGATGGAAGTATTAAAAAAGCGAATACTTGAAAATAAAACACTACAAGAAACAGGTAAAGAACTTTCTATCACAAGAGAACGAGTTAGACAAATTGAACAAAAAGCAATAAAAATATTGAATTTTTATGCTAAAGATTTAATTATTGATACTTTAACCGAATTGTTAAAGAAAACTATTCTGTATATTAAAGAGATTCCAATCAAAGATGAAAACTTAAAACTATTGTACTGCAGTTTCATATCTCATCCTGAATCAAAAGCAGGAATAATTTTTGATAAAGATCTTATGACTTTAGTCGAGAATTATGACTTTACATTTCAAGGGATAGTTTCAAAAATTGAATATGTTTTTCAAGAAACTAATAAATCTTTATTTAGTAAAGAAGATTTGACAAATTACCTTCAGTCAATATTTCCAAAACTATCTAATATTGAGCAAATTATTAATATTTTATTAGAAAAAGAAAAGCTAAAAAAGTTAGATGAAAATCAATATTTCTTTCATTATCTATATAAGCCAAAGCGACCTATGGTAGAATTTATTTTTAGTCATTATCCTGATGGGATTTTTTTACATCAGAAAATAGATTTTATTAGAGCTGAACTAAATAAATTTTTTCCAGGTGCTATTATTGAAACAGCTAAAAATAGAGGCATTGCCACTTCTGTAGGAAACTCTAAAAAAATATTTCTTTGGGACTGGGGTAAATATATACACATAAATTATATAAATCCTATATTAGAAGAATATGATTTTACTAATGTATTACACTATATAGATGAAAATTTAGGAGAAACACAAATTGATTTAAAGTTTTGTTTTGACAAGTACGAGAATGAACTGGTTGCTATTGGTATTATGAATAAATTTGCTTTACATACTTGTTTAAAATTGAAATTTTCAGATGACTATGCATATCAAGATTCTCCATGGATATCTAAGGCAGGCACAGAAAGAAGAAGTTTAAACACAACACTTATGAACTTATTAATAGAAGATAAAATTTATAGTCTTGATGAGTTGGTTTTGAGTATGAACACTACAAAGTTACGAGTACAACAATTAATTGATTATTCAAATGATGTTATTGCAGTAGATACCTTTAGATATAAAAATAGAAAATTTATAGAAATACCAGATAATTTAATTACCCAGTTAGTACAATATGCAAATAGTAAAGTTTTAGGATTAGAATTTTTCTATGTAGATCTTATAATTAATGCTTTCTCTGAACAATTCAAAGCTTATTCTGAATATGATGTAAGCACCGTGATTTTAGAGTTATTAAAAAAATGTATAAAAGATACAAATTTCAATGTTTCTAATACTAGAATTGTAAATAAAGACTATCTAATTACAAAAGATAGTTTAAACTTTCAGGTAATTATTAATAATTTATTATCAAATAAAGATATATTGTCTATAAATGACATCTCAAATTACTTTGCAAGACGAGGATTGTCTTCTAATTTAATTACTGCATACTTTACACAATCAAAAATTAAAATGATTGTTAGGTTAGATAGAGAAACATATACCAGTATTGAAAAACTAGGAATTAAAAATCACAATATAGAAGATATGAACTTATTAATGGAAAATATCATTGATTCTGAAACATCCATAGAAGATTTACTTCATACAGTGAAATTACCAAAAATATCTGTTGAGTGGAATAGATATATCTTTACAGATATGCTGTCAAATGAGAAATTTTCTTTTATTCCAAATAGAGAGAATCCTAGATATATTAGTAAAAAACAATAATAGAATATCTAATAGAATTAATTTAAACTTAAGAGGATAGTCAAATGTTTCAAAAGAGAGAGACACAGTGGATAACGATGATATATGAACTTAATTCAAGGTTCTGGAATGCTATTCAAAAACCAGTTTTTTTATTTTATTTTTCCTCTGGTATACTCCTTATTGGAGGAGTTGGAGTTTGGTTACCTTATCTTATAGATATAAATAAAAATCCTACAAATCATATAGATCTTCTTAATACTTCAAATTTACTGACATTTACAAGTGCCTTGATAGGAACTATATATGTTAATTCTACAATCAAGAGAGAAACTGATAATATATTAAAACAACCGGCTATTTTTTTTGGATTACTTGCCTTTATATTTTCAATATATGGGTATATTTCTCAACCAAATTCATCAAGTAACTGGACAATAGCAGGGGCATCTATTGCTATACTGATATATATCTTAATCAATGCGAGTGATCCCTCATTTGATAATGAATCTATATCATCATCAACAGGTTATGAAGAAGCTGATCCAGACTATCTATCAAACGGAGTTTCAAAATGATTAAGTATCCATATAGAATACCAGTAATAAAAGTAGAACAGCCTTTAGGTATATTTTATGCAGCATCAATACCTGCTGCTATTCTATTAGATGTCAGCTATACTATTAGGGCTGAACTTTTAGATGACGGAGAAAAAGATAATTTTCTTTTAGGAAGTCTGAAAAAAATAAAAGGTGGTCAAAGGATTACAAATATATCTAGATTACAACAAATTAAAAATTATACAGAAGAAGTAGATGCTAGTTTTCCAAATTCAATTATTTTAGGTGCAAATTATAATAAAAATGGACGGATGGAATATGATGAAAATATACGTTGGAAAATAATTAATGATAATGGATGTTTATACCTGGAAATACCATCATCTAAAAAAATGGCTTCAATTATTGATGGTCAACACCGTATATATGGTTTTAAAGAATCAAGTGCTAAGCATATTAATATGCTATGCTCAATTTATTTGGACCTTCCATTACCATACCATTCTGAGATTTTCACCAAAATAAATATGAATCAAAAAAGAGTAGATAAAAATTTAGCTTATAACTTATTTCAATTTAATATGAATGAGGGTGAAATTAAAACTTGGTCACCAGAAACGCTAGCAGTTTATATTGCTAGAATACTATTGGAGAATGAAAATTCTCCATTACATAATAAAATGCGCTTAGGACTAGCTAACTCGGAAAATACAAGTTCAATTTCAATGGCTTCTATTATAGATGGTATCGTATCGTTAATATCTACAGATCCTGAAAATGATCGATCAATTCTTCATAAAGTAAAACTGTCTAGTCGTACTCGCTCTTTATTATCTGAAACTAAAACAAAAGCACCTTTAAGATGGTTATATGTGAAAGAAAATGATAAAGCTTTATATCAGTTGATTTTAAATTATTTTAAAGCTATAAAAATAACTTTTTGGGATAACAAGGAAATTAATATTTTGCAAAAAACATTAGGTATACATGCTTTGTTTGATTTTTTAAAAGAGTTAATAAAGAATGATAATTCAGTAGAACATTATACAGATAGATATTTTATTGATTTGTTTATTGTTGCAAAATCATTAAACTTTAATGATCCATATTTGGGCACTCAAACAAAAGTTCGTTCAAGAATGAAAAATATACTTTTCATCATCTGTAAGATTAAGACTATGCATGAACTTAAAATTACTACAAACGAGGAAGAGCTATTAATCAATTTTTTAAAAAAAAATAGTTGAAAATATCTTTTTAATTAATCGAAAATTCCTGTTGAATCCATCCAAATATATCACTATTATCACGAAGGGAAGAGGTTAAAATGTTAAAACCTCTTTCACAGTGAAATTCTAATGCTTTTTCAAATTCTCTTTCTGTCTTAACTTGCTTCTCTTGTTTATTCGCAATTATAAGAGCCATTAAGTCATTATAGTCAGCTTGATCACCTGTAAGGTCTAGTTTTCCTTTCCCAGTAAGAACTTCAAGATTATAAGTCTTACCATTAGAAAAGTCTATTTTCTCTTTTAAGTTTATCTTCTCTTCAAGAGCTATTGAAACAGAAGCTGCAAAACGAATCGTTAACCATTTAGGCTCATTCTCAAAACCAAGTAGTCTAGCTATACGAGGTAGATGCTGTTCAGTATGTTCAGTAGTTCTCATTATGCTATCTCCAAAGTAGTTTGAGTTGCTCTATAATTAATTACATCACTTGTATCAACTTCTTCAACAGATGTAGCAGATCCAGCATTACTTAGTTTAAATGTTTGTGATATATGTGGAACTAAAGCTTTAAATCCATCATGCTTTAACTCACTTGGAGTTGGTAGTATGATAACCTGTTTTGAAACTTCAGGATAAAATTTATTTAATATAAGAGATTGATTTTTTTCATCAAGTCTTCCAAGTGGTGTATCAATAATCATTGGAATATCTTCTGCAATATATTCAGAAATTCCCCATATAAGAGCTGTAGCTATAATTTGTTTTTGCCCAGATGAACAAGATAGTATATCCATGGCATTTGTATCAACATCGTATAAGTTAATATTGAAGTTGATATCTAAATTGATTCTATCAGCTTCCCAATCTTCTTTCTTAAGTAGTTTAAACTTAATATTAATAGACTCTTCTAAGTTTGCTCTTTTATCTGTTTTAATTTTTTTCTTCATAATCGTACTTACCGCTATGATTGACTGGAGCGTTTTTATTTTAGTATTTGCAATATCATTTTTATGTTCTTGCATTGTAAGTTTACCTAGCTCTTTCCTTCGTTCTTTTTCTTTCTCTTGTAGTTCTAATATTTTCTCTTCTAGCTGTTCACATTTTACATTTTGACGAATAATATCTTCAGTCATTTTCATAGCTAAAATGAAATCACCCTCATACTCTTTTTTGTCATCAGCAATCTTGTTTTCAAGTGTAATGATTTCAGATTGAAACTCTTTAATGTCATGAGCATTATCTGAAAGATCGGTTAAAAGTTTTGAAAAATCTATTTTAGGAAGAGCATCAAACTGCTGTTCAAGTTTATGTGGATCAGCAAAAGAAACACTTTGGTTTTTATTACTCGATTGAAATACACTGTCAAATGCAGTAGCTACTTCATTTTTCGAATCTATGCTAGCTATGAGCTTCATTAGCTGCTCTTTTTTAATTACTAATACATTTGAGTCAATCTGAACCTTTCCACGATAATGAGCATCTATATCCTCTTTGAGTTTAGTTTGCAAAGAAGAATTCAGCAATAAAGGTAATTGAACTAATGTCACTTGTTTCATTGATTGAACTAAATCTTGTCTTTGACTCTCTACTGATATTAAAGAAGCTCTTGCTTCAGAGAGTGGTTTTTGAAAACGACTTTTTAATTTTTTGAGCTTATTGTCTATTTCTCTTTTTTTACCTTCAAGTTCTTTAAGAACAACTTTCTTTTCATGAGCAACGCTCTCTTCTGTAGTTACTATCTCTTCTTTTAGCTTTTCGTGAATAGCTTCCTTCTCTTCAACTTCCACTTGTAAGTCTTGATCCAATTCAGCTCTATTAATTTTACGAATTAAATACTCAGCATCACTAGCCATTTGATCATAAATATCAAGTTCTAGAACATCTTCGAGCATTTTAGTAAACTCTTTATGTGAAAAGTCTGCAATCGTTTGAATTTTTTCTCCATCAAAGAAGAAAAAACGAGCCATAGTAGGAGATATCTTTTGGTTGATAATATCTTGAGCATCATCTCCTTGTGCAAGTAATGCATGTTCATCATCATATAGCATTAAACTCTCAACATAAGAGTTGTCTTTAAAACTAAAAGTTCTTTCTACTACAAATATTTCATCATCATCTATTGTGACAATAATCTTAGCTTCATTCACTCCATCTAGTTTGGCTTTACGGTTAAGCATACCACTAAAGTTTTTACTACTATTACCTACAACAAAGTCTTCTTTACTTAGTATTTGATTACCAATAGTTAGTACATCTTTATTGATACCATGAAGAGCAATCTTAACAGAGTTTATAAATGATGTTTTTCCAAAACCATTTTCACCAATAATTAGAGCTACTGGCTCATCTTTGTTTTCAAAATCAAAACTCTTTAAACCGTAATATGAAAAGACATTTTCAATTGCTATGGACTTAAATCTCATTAACTACTCCATTCGCAAAATTCTCAACAAGTTTTTCCATATCAGTAAAGATTTTAGTTCTTTTTATTTGATGTCTATAGCTATGTTCTTTTTGCATTAAATCCTCAATCAATTTTACAGGTATATTATTATCTACACATACTAATTCTATAAACTTTCTATCTTCATCATTAAAAGATTTTACTGATTCGTAGTCTATAAGGCGACCAACATCATGAGCCATTTTAATAGCAGTTTCAAAGAAGTCTCCATCATGAAGCCACTCTTTTTGAATTTGAACTATTTCTTCATCTGAAATAAGTTTCTTTGTTCCCATTTTGCCAAGTTCTATTAATGATTTTTCAGTCTCTAGTAATTCTTTTAGTAATTCTTTTCGAGTAGATAGTAAAAAAGGACCGATAGATTTTTGACCATTTCTGCGACGGGACTGACGCTTAATTAGACCAAGACCTTTGCTATCTCTATAGCTCTCTAGCTTATTTCTAAAGTGATGCAGTGGTTCCATCCACTCATCACCCTTGTTTCTCATCATATTTTCCATAGACTTATCTTTACTAACAACGGTACAGACCCAACATCCAAATCGAGTTTTACCACATGAAGCAGCTTCTGGATTGAGAGCAATATTACAATCTGCTTCTCCAGAGCCTTTGTCATAGAGCTTCGTCATATCAGTATGTTCTCCCCAAGGAGCAGGGTTTTTCGCTAAATAGGTCCATACATCAGCATTTGTCCAATCTTTAACAGGAGAATAAACAAAAGCATTTGGAATTTCACTATGCTTTGAAAAGCCTCTATGGTTTTCATCTCTTTTTTCAATTGATTGAGCACGAGCTTGTGACTCATCTGATCGAACACCAAGTAGCATTAAAATAGATTCATTCTTGATAGTTAATGATTTTAAAAAGTTAGTAGCAGGTTTAATTTTTAGTCTATCTGTACACCAACGAAAAGTTTGATTTGGAGAAGGATAACCTTTACCTAAAAGTAATGCCCAAAAACTATCTGTTACTTTTGGCTTTAATAGATTAACTTCCATATTAAGATTTTCTTTTTTTATGTATTCTGCAATTGTATTTAGTTTATTACCCGTATAGTCTTCAATAATTGGCATTTCTACACCAGTATCAGAAGAAACTATATAAACTTTTTTTAACTCTTTTTTTTCTTTACGTAGTTCTAATAACATTTCTGTTACAAGTTGCAGTACGGTAGTCGAATCTTTACCACCAGAAAAAGTGACTACCCATGGACGAGTATCGGCTAAAAATTCTTTTTTCAATCTATCAATGACACTTCTTATCTTAGTTTCTAACATATATTTTGATACCTCTTTAATGTAATAGAATTATACTTTGTTAACTTTATATTATAATTATATTATTCCTGCTATTCCTATTGGAAGTTGATAAAAAAGTATATCGTAGATAAACTTACATAAAAATAATTCCTATTGGAAGTCTATGAATAAAGATGAATTAAACCAAGAAATAGCTGATTTACATAAAGAAATTGGATCTAATGTCCAAGATATACGAATATCTAATGGATTAACTCAGTTGAAGTTGGCTGAGGAGATAGGGCATAGTTCAACAACAATAATCTCACAAGCCGAGATAGGCTCGAAAAAACATTTCAATATAGAACAATTGTATAAAATATCTAAAATTTTAGGGTGTAATATTAAGGATTTTTTCCCTGACAGATAAAAATATTATTCTTTAGGAACCTTAATAACAATAAAGTCAAAAATAAAATATAACACAACTAAAACCATAAGTATTCCTAAAGTATTCCTATCATCATAATCTTCTTTATCTATTACTTTCAAATACC
>Ga0256826_1001620_pt1 | contig 13952 bp, 15 predicted proteins | sample CV79metaG_FD_185975 | JGI IMG/M metagenome (GOLD analysis project Ga0256826, IMG submission 185975) | Hydrothermal vent microbial communities from East Pacific Rise, Pacific Ocean - CV79 | ecosystem: Environmental > Aquatic > Marine > Hydrothermal vents | place: Pacific Ocean: East Pacific Rise...
TGGTTATGATTTTAATCAATATATTGGAGTTGAAGCTAGAGTATTAAGTAGTACACTAGAAGAGAATGGAGCTAAGATAAAAAGTCATTATGGTATATTCCTTAAACCATCTTATGCCGTGTCAGAAGATATTAATGTTTATGCACTTGCTGGTTATGGTTCTACTGAAGTTGGTGATGATATTAAACTTGATGAAGATGGTTTTGCTTGGGGTGTTGGTTTGGAGTATGATTTATCAACAGACTCTAAAGGTGATATGGAGTATCCACGAGAATTTGACGGTCAAGCAGATCAAGAGAAGGGTCTAGGATTATTTGTTGATTATGAGAAGTTGTTACAAAAAGATGGTATGCCAGATATGCATGTTGTATCATTTGGTGTTACTTACGACTTTTAGTATAATAGATTGATATAGCATTTTGTTATATCATCTATATTTGTTTATACAGTAGATATATATAGGTGATAGAGTTTAAATAAAATCACATAAATTTAATTATTTTAAAAAAGGGTTTGTATTGAATATTACAACAGAGAAACTAAATGAAGCAAATTTTTTAATATCAGCAACTATAGATAGTAGCGATTTGGATTTAACTATAAATAGATTGGCAAAAGAGGCATCAACTCAAATGAAAGTTGATGGTTTTAGACAAGGTAAAGTACCAGTAGCTATTGTAAAAAAAATGCACGGTGAAAAATTGGCACAAGATGCAGAATCTGAGGCAGTTCAAGATATTCTAAAAAATGGAACTAGTGAACTTGGTCTTAATCAAAATGAAATTATTGGTCAGCCAACATTTAAAAAATTTGAAAAAAATGATAATGCTATTGATGTTGAAATTGAAATATCAATTAAGCCTAATTTCTCATTAGATGGTTATAAAGATGTTGCACCAACTTATGAAAAACCAGAACTATCAGATAGTGAACTTCAAGAGAGAATGGACAGTATTATATCTGATTCAGCACCATTAGAAAAAATATCAGAAGATAGAGCAGTTATTGATGGGGATATGACTAATATTGACTTTGAAGGTAGTATTGATGGTGTTCTTTTTGATGGTGGAACAGCAAAAGGATTTGCTTTAACAATTGGTTCAAACCAGTTTATTCCAGGATTTGAAGAGCAGTTAATTGGACTGAAAATGGGTGAAGAGAAGGTAGTTAAAACAGCTTTCCCTAAAGATTATCACTCAAAAGAGTTAGCAGGTAAAGATGCAGAATTTAAGGTAACATTAAATGAGATTCAAGAAAAAGGTAAAGTAGAGCTTACTGATGAATTAGCTGGTAAATTCCTTCAAGATGAAGAGAACCCAACTGTAGAGATGCTAACAGAGAAGGTAAGAGAGCAGATTATTAAAGAGAAATTATCAAAATTATATAATGATGAGTTAAAGCCTAAGTTAATTGAATCATTAGTTCAATTATATACATTTGATTTACCAAATAATATTGTTGAACAAGAGTTAGATGCAAAATTAAATGCAAAAGCTGGAACAATGAGCAAAGAAGAATTAGATGGTTATAAAGATGACTCTTCTAAAGTAGAAGCTCTTAGAGAGACTCTTAGAGAAGATGCAAATGATAGTGTAAAAGCTACATTTATTGTGGATGCTATTGCAAGAGAAGAGAAAATAGCTGTAAGTGATGATGAAGTTACTCAAACTATATATTATGAAGCGATGATGAGTGGTCAAAACCCACAAGAGACAATAGAGTATTATCAAAAAAATAATCTTATTCCAGCTATTAGAATGGGAATGATTGAAGATAAACTATTTTCAAAACTTCTTGAGTTAGATAAGTAGGGGCTAAGATGAGTTATATACCTTATGTTGTAGAGCAGACTGGACGAGGTGAGAGAAGTTATGATATATACTCTCGTCTCTTAAAAGATAGAATTATCATGCTAACAGGTGAGGTAAATGATGCAGTTGCTTCAACTATTGTTGCTCAACTTCTCTTTTTAGAGGCACAAGACCCTGATAAAGATATATATTTCTATATTAACTCTCCTGGGGGAGTGATAACAAGTGGTTTATCTATGTTTGATACAATGAATTATATTAAACCAGATGTTGTAACTATATGTATTGGTCAAGCAGCTTCAATGGGTGCATTTTTGTTATCAAGTGGAGCAAAAGGTAAAAGATATGCTCTTCCAAATACAAGAATAATGATTCATCAACCATCAGGTGGAGCTCAAGGTCAATCAACAGATATTCAGATTCAAGCTAGAGAGATTCAAAGATTAAAAGATGTTTTAAATACAATTTTAGCAAAACAGACTGGTAAAACAGCCAAAAAATTAGAAAAAGATACAGAAAGAGATAATTTTATGTCTGCTTCTGAAGCTCTTGAGTATGGTTTAATTGATAAAATTCTTACAAAAAGTTTAACTTAAGAGATTGAGATGATAAGAGATATTGTAGTTTATCCAGATAAAAGATTAAAATTGGTCTCAAAGAGTGTAGAGAGTTTTGATGGTTCTTTACATTCTCTTTTGGATGATATGTATGAGACTATGATAGCCAAAAATGGTGTTGGTTTAGCATCTATTCAAATAGGAGTGGCACAAAGAGTTCTTATTATTAATATTCCTATTAAGAGTGAAGATGAAGATATTGAGTTTCAGCCTGTAGATAATACTTTAGAGATTATAAACCCTATATTTTTGGAGCAGAGTGGTTGCACAACATATTCTGAGGGTTGCTTAAGTGTTCCTGAGGTTTTTGAAGAGGTTGAGAGATTTAAATATGTTAAAATAGAGTATCAAGATAGATTTGGAGAGACTCATATTATTGAAAATGATGAGTTTTTATCTATTGCTCTTCAGCACGAAATTGAACATCTAAATGGTCATCTTTTTATAGAAAAGTTATCTTATATTAAACGAAAGAAGTTTGAAAAAGAGTGGAAAAAAAGGGCAAAAAAAAGTTAATAACCTTTATTTCTTTGTAATATATTCTATGTTAGAATTGATAAAAATATTTTGGAGTATAAATTATGAATATTTTAGTTTTAAATAAAAATATTGTTGTCTCAAAACTAATCTCTTTATCAGTAAAAGAGTTTAATGTTAATATAACAGAGGTAGAGTCTTTATCCCAAATAATAAAAAAAGATGAGTATGATATTATTTTCATAGATGATAGTAGCTATGATAATAGAACAATTGATTTAATTAACGAGACTATATCTCCTATAAAAATAATATTATATAGTGATGAAACTTATAATCAACAAGAGTTAAATTATGATTTTAAGATAAAAAAACCATTTTTACCAGTAACTATTATTGAGCTTTTAAATGACATTATCAAAAAAGATACAAATGATTTGAGTGATTCAAATGATTTATCTATACTATTAGATTATGATGATACAAAAAGTGAAGAGCCTGTGGAGAAATCCAACAAAAATCAGGGAGATAGTATAAAAAATCTCTTAATTGATGATAGTTTAGATGATATTGATAATGATATATTTGAAGATAAAGATTCAAGTATGAATAATATTAATGGAAATGACTTGTTAGAGCTATTATTAGATACTAAGGTGGATGCTTTAAGAGAAGTTTTTGCAGGAGCTAAAATTAATATAACTATAGAATTTCCAAAGGATAAGAAGATATGACAGGAGCTATTCTTGTGCTATCTGGCCCTAGTGGAGCAGGAAAGAGTACAATTATAAAAGAGAGTTCAGATAGTATAGGTAGTTACTACTTTTCTATCTCAACAACAACAAGAGAACCACGAGAGGGTGAAATTGATGGAGTTGATTACTATTTTGTATCAAAAGATAGTTTTGAAGAGGATATAAAAGCAGGTAATTTTTTGGAGTATGCTACTGTTCATAATAACTATTATGGCACATCACTTGTTCCAGTTCAAAAAGCCTTAGAAGATGGTAAATTGGTAATTTTTGATATAGACATACAGGGTCACAGATTAATTAGAGCAAAATTAGGTGATATTACAACCTCTGCTTTTATTACTCCTCCTTCTATTGGTGAGTTAGACTATAGATTAAATATAAGACGCACAGATAATCAAGATATAATATCTCAAAGAATTGATAACGCCAAAAAAGAGATAGAGGCTATAAATGAGTATGATTATGTGATAATTAATGATGAGATTAAAAAGGCATCAGAGGAGTTTACTCTTATAGCAAATGTATCAATATTGAAACAAAGCAGAGCAGAGTTGAATGATTTTATTATACATTGGCTAAAAACAATTAAAAATTAAAATTTTTAAAGTATAATACAATTAATAAAATTAGATATTTAAAGGATTTAATATGGGTATGCCAAGTATGCCAGAGTTAATAGTAGTATTAGTAATAATAATGCTTCTTTTTGGAGCAAAAAAAATACCAGATTTAGCAAAGGGTATGGGTAAAGCTATTAAAGGATTTAAAAAAGAGATGGCAGAAGATGATGTGGTTGCTTCTAAAGAGATTGACCAATCTGAAACAAAAAAAGAGAGCGTTAAAACAGCAGATGTTACGCCAACTCAACCTTCATCAGAAAAAAAGCAAGATGCTTAATAGTTTTTGAAAAATAATTAATATATGAATTTAAAATCAAATATATCTATAATTATAGAAAAAGCTCTTGATAAATGTGATATATCTGCTGATGTAGTTATTAATGAATCAACAAAGCCTGAGTTTGGAGACTATCAATATAATGGTGCTATGCCATTAGCTAAAGTCTTTAAACAAAATCCAAGAGAGATTGCACAAAGAGTAGTTTCTCAAATAGAGATAGGTACTATTATAACAAAAGTAGAAATTGCAGGAGCAGGATTTATTAATATCTTTTTAAATAGAGATTGGTTATCTAAAAATGCAAATATTGCACTTAAAGATAAGAGATTATCTATCTCTAAAGTAAAAGAACCTTATAATATTTTAATAGATTATTCTGGCCCAAATATGGCAAAAGAGATGCATGTTGGACATCTCCGTTCAACAATTATTGGAGATTCATTAGCTAACTTATCAGAGTTTTTGGGTCATAATGTAATTCGTCAAAATCATGTTGGAGATTGGGGTACTCAATTTGGAATGTTAATAGCATATCTTGAAGATATTGCTCAAGATTCTACAGATAATTTAAAAAATTTAGAACAGTTTTATAAAGATGCTAAGAGAAGATTTGATGAAGATGAAAACTTTGCTAATAAAGCAAGAGAGTATGTTGTTAAGATACAGCAGGGCGATAGTCACTGTTTAAAATTATGGAAAAAATTTATTGATATATCTTTGCAACATTGTGAAGATGTTTATAGTAAGCTGGGAGTTTCATTAAGCAGAGATGATGTACGAGCTGAGAGTTTTTATAATAGTGAATTAGATAATATAGTTAAATTCTTGGAAAGTAAATCTTTAATCAACACAAGTGATGGAGCTAAATGTATCTTTTTTGATAATAATGATACACCAATGATTATTCAAAAAAAAGATGGAGGCTATCTTTATGCCACAACTGATTTAGCAGCAATTAGATATAGAGTAGAGAGTTTAAAAGCAGATAAAATTTTTTATGTTGTTGATGCTAGGCAGTCATTACATTTTAAGCAACTATTTGAGATAGCTTTAAAAGCTAAGTTAATAGATGGTGTGGCTTTGGAGCATATCGCTTTTGGTACAATGATGGATAAGTCAGGCAGACCATTTAAAACAAGAGATGGTGGAACTGTAAAACTTGTTAATTTACTTGATGAATCCATATTAAAAGCTAAAGATGCAATAAATAAAAGAGAAAACTACTCTGATGATGAGATAAATAAAATTGCCCAAATTGTTGGTATTGGAGCAGTAAAATATGCTGATTTATCAATTAATCGTGAATCAAATTATATATTTGATTGGGATAAAATGCTTAGTTTTGAAGGTAATACAGCACTCTATTTACAATATGCTTATGCTAGAATAAATAGTATATTAAAAAAATATGATGGTGATATTGAGAGTTGTAATATTGCTATTGGTGATGATTTAGAAGAAAAATTGGTTTTGACTCTGTTAAAATTTGAAGATACTCTACAAAGAGTACATAGTCAAAGTAAACCACACATTCTGACTCTTTATCTGTATGATTTAACAACACTATTTATGAGATTCTACGAGCAGAATCCTATTTTAAGAGATGACATAGCAGAAGATATTAAAAAAAGTAGATTAGCAATATCTTCTTTTACTGCCAAAACTATTAAACAAGGGTTAGAAATATTGGGTATAGAGGTAGTTGATAGATTATAAGATAGGAGAATATTATGAAAATAGTTATAGTGATGTCTATTATTTTAGTTACAATAGCAATTATATTTTTTAAATATAAAAAAGAGCAAGATAGAGTAAAAATGGGAAAACATATGATAATGTTAGGTATCATTTTGATTTTTATGCTATTTACTATTTTAGCAAGACCAGTACCCTATATACTGTTTCCATATCTATTATTAATTCTTATCTCTTGGGGTTCTTTGTTATGGTATATATTTAAGGATAAATATCATCTTGCATTGCATATGTCACCAATATCTATTATTATTTTATATCTACTCTCTAGCTCTGCAGATATTTTAAGTTTTTAGATATTGCTATATGAAATATTTTATCTTTAAATCTGTACTTCTTTTTTTACTTCTTCTACTGTCTCTTTATGGGGTACTAGAGTTGTCTTATCTCTTTATATCCCACCCAGCAGACCATAAATATGGTGAATATCTGTGGCTCGTTTTGATATATTTTATAGTATACTTTTATCATAAATTAATGACTAAAAGAATGGTAACTACTACTGAATCAATTACTATTCTAAAGGCAAATATTATATCTGCATTTTTTTCATTCTCTCTTATTTTTATTACAAAAGAGTCAGATGAATACTCTCGTGCTATTATTGTTCTCTTTTTTATTGTAACAATGCTCTTTCCTATTATTGTTTATTTTATAAAAAGGTATTGTTTAAAAAATGATTTTTTAAGAGAGAATATTCTTGTGGTTTGTGACAAAAATAGTATATCCAATGTCAAAAATTGGTTAGTATATGATAATGCTTTTGGATTTGATATTAAAGATATGATTATTATAGATACATTCTCTCAAACAAAGATATTAAACTCTATTGATAAAACAATCAAAGAGAGGGAATTTTATTCTGCTGTAATTGCTATAGATAGTGCATTAACAACTGAAAGTCTGCACTATATTGATTATATTCAAGAGAGAATAAATCGGGTTATTGTATTGCCTAAGATGTCATCAATGCCACTATTTAATGCTGAAATCATATCTTCTATTAATCATAAAGGTTTAGCCTTTTTTCTTAAAAATAATCTTTTAAATCCTATTGATATTGGAATAAAAAAGATATTTGACTATATTGTCTCTATGTTTTTAATTTTAATATCTTTTCCATTTTTACTTATATTATATATAATTGTATTTATCTCAACAGATGGTCATCCTATATTTAAGCATAGAAGAGTTGGTAAAGATGGTAAAAGTTTTAATATATATAAGTTTCGTACCATGTATATAGATGCAGAAGCTAGATTAGAAGAATTATTAAAAGATAATAGTGATTTAAAAGAGGAGTGGGAGGCAGAATTTAAGCTTAAAAATGACCCAAGAATTACAAAAATTGGTAAATTTTTGAGAAAGACCTCACTTGATGAGTTACCTCAAATTATAAATGTTTTGCAAGGGAAAATGTCTCTAGTTGGTCCACGACCAATTATTAATGATGAAATAGCCAAATATGGTGAATATTTTGAATATTTTAAAGCTGTAAAGCCAGGAATTACAGGTCTTTGGCAGGTAAGTGGACGCAATGATATTGATTATAATGAGAGAGTCCAGCTTGATGTTTGGTATACAAGAAACTGGAGTATTAGTTTGGATTTAATAATTTTAATTAAAACATTTGTGGCAGTTTTATCAAGAAAAGGCAGTTATTAAAATAGTATACTTTTCTTGTTTTTATACTAAGAGAAATTATCACTTTTAAAATTAGTTTAATCTTATTTAAACAGTTTATTCTCAACTAATGCACATATAATATGAGCTATCATAATATGAGACTCTTGCACTCTTGCTGTATTTGTTGATGGCACAGATATAGAGTAATCGCATAAATCTTTCATCTTTCCACCATTTGTATTAGTAAGTCCAATAGTAATAATATTTTGTGATTTTGCTTGTTTTATAGCTTTAATTATATTTTTTGAGTTACCACTTGTTGATATTGCAATAAATATATCGCCCTTTTGACCATTTGCTTGAATTTGTCGTGAGAAAATCTTATTATATCCATAATCATTACCAACAGCAGTAAGAATACTACTATCGGTTGTTAGAGCAATTGAAGATAGTGCATCTCTATCAAAAGCAAATCGTCCAACAAACTCAGCAGATATATGTTGAGCATCTGCCGCACTGCCACCATTTCCTGCAATAATGGTTTTATTACCGTTTCTATATGCTTTTATAATCTTTTTAGAGATTTTTTTTATTAATTTAACCATTTTCATATCATTATGGATAGATTGCTTTATCTCAATAGACTCTTTTATCTGTTTTTCTATAAATTTTGTCACTTTTTTTGTGCTTTTCTAAAAGATGCTAGTTTCTGATTCTCTGGATTATTCATAAGTGCTTCCATTGAATTATTTTTTATTATCTCTTTTGGACTCTTATCTTCTTCAATAAGAGGAGCATGATTTATAACTAGTGGAGTATTATTATCAATTATTAGATGTAATATATTTAAGATTGGGATTTGTAAAACAGAACCGATACTTTCACTTCCAAAACCAGCCTCAAAGGTTAGATAATCTTTGTTAATTGAAGCACTTTCGTAAGTATATCCTGATAATGAGAATATGATTTCTGAACCAAACTGCTGGTATATATCATTAGGTAACATAGGTGTAAACTCTATATTTTCTACTCTACATAGTATAGAAAAATATTTATTTTCATTAAATAGCAGAGCGATTGTATCGACTAAACATTTTTGCATAATCTCTTTATACTCTTTAGATTGAAATATCTCTTTTGACATGATTTATCCTTATTTTGACTTTATCTATTATTTGAAATCCTATCATAGCATTCATTAAAGCAAAGCCATAAAATTTTTCTATATCATCTATTTTTATATCTTTTTCAGTTAAAAAATTATTTTCTAAAAGTCTCTCTCTTACAGTCCCTTTTAAAAGTGGAGTTTTTGGTGTTATCCAATTTTTCCCATCAAAAAGTGCAATATTTGCAATTGTTGTATCTTTTAAAAGAGAATTTTTTGATATGATGACATCGTCATATTTTGGATTATTTTTAATAAGAGAGTTTAACTTATCCCTATTTTCATATTTATAACTATACTCTATATCACTATCTATAATAATAAAATTTTTTTGTTCTCTTTTCTTATATGGTATATACTCTATCTTTAGAATATCACAACTATAGACTACTCTACAACGATATAATTTATTATCAGGAGGCTTAATATAATCAGCCAAATCAATAATTTTATTATAACCAAACAGCTCTTTTTTAGAGAGATTAAAGCGTCTATTATGATACTCTATATTCTCTATTACACCGTTATTAATTTTAATTGTTTCTAAGAGATTCTTATTTTTACTTCTTATAAGATAACTCTTTCTCTCTTTTGATAAGTGCTTTAACTCCATTATACATATCTTCTACACACTCAACTTCGCTCACACCAAGTCGTCTTTTATTACTAATATCAAAAATTCCATCTTTGCTATCAGAGTGTTCTCCATCAACTCCTCTAATTTGCAGATTATATCTATTAGCAATCTCTTTAAATTTACTCATATCTTTTGCAAGATTTGGCAGTTTTATATGAACACTTGCTCTCATTGCTGTTCCAAGATTCGTTGGGCAACTTGTGATATATCCTAGATGTTTACTATATGCAAACTCTAATTTCACTTCAAGTCTCTCTATTGCTTTAACTAATCTATTAAAGACCTCTTTTATATCTCCACCTTTTTGCATTGATATAATTCTAAGTTGGTCTTCTTCATTTATCCATAATAAAAATGTTTTATCAGAGTTATGAAAAATTCCTCTTCCATCACCCCAATCTCTGTTTAATCCAGCACTTTGTAAAAATCTATCACCCTCTTTAAATAAAAAGTGATTTTTTATAAGAGTCTCTTTATCTTTGGAATTAATACTATTTAAAGAGTAATATTTACCCTTAAGCTCTCCATCAAAAGATAGTAAGATTTTAGAAATATCAATTTCAATCTTATCTCTAAGTTCTTTTGAGATTACTGTTCCTAATGGGATATTTTTAAGATTTCTTGCTACTCTAATTCGTGTAGATATGATATACTCTGAATTAATATCAAGATTAGGAGCATCTAAATCATTAATATTCATATTTGTTTTATGATTATCATCTTTAGAAAATCCATGATAATCTTGAATTATTTTATCAAAAAGAGGTGCAAAAGTCTCATAAGACTCTTCATCACCAGCATAAGCACCAATACCACTATCCAGATTTTCAATACCTGAGTTTATTACATCAAATAGAGTATATCCATTTGATGTAACTCTATCTTTTAGTTTCTCAAAAACATCTTCTGTAAGATACTTAGCCATTAAAGAGTTAGAGTTTTTTAACTCTTTTGGATATATAAAACTATTTTTCATTATAATTCCTATTTTTTTATAACAGTTCCCACACCATTATCTGTAAAAATCTCTAATAAAAGAGCATGTTCAACTCTTCCATCAATAATATGAGCTTTTTTTACTCCACCGTTTACAGCCTCTAAACAGGCATCAACTTTTGGAATCATTCCACCAGATATAATCTCTTTTTTCTTTAATTTTTTAATCTGTTTTTTTGTTAATGTATCAAACAGTTTTTTATCGCTATCTAACACACCTTGAGTATCGGTCATAAATATAATTTTTGAGGCATTTAAACTCTCTGCTATTTTACTGGCTGCTAAATCTGCATTAATATTAAACCCAGGGTGTCCTAATTCATCTCCAGAGGCAATTGGAGCAATTACAGGAATAAACTTCTCTGCTAATATATTATGAATTACACTGTTATTAATCTCTTTTATATCACCTACAAGCCCATATTTTCCATTTGCCTTTGCCGAAGCAGTCATAAACTTTCCATCTTTACCAGTTAATCCTAATGCTTTAGCTCCATGCATATTTAATAAATTAATAATCTCCTTATTGATTTTACCTGATAAAACCATCTCCACAACTTCCATAACCTCAGGAGTAGTAACTCTTAAGCCATCTACAAATCTACTTTTTATCTCTAATTTTTCAAGAAGTTCATTAATCTTTTTACCACCACCATGAACAATAACAGGTTTTATTCCCATCATATATAGTAAAATAATATCTTGAGCAAATTTATCTTGTAACTCTCTATTTATTTGAGCAGAACCACCATATTTTATAACAAAAATTTGGTCTTTATACTTTTTTATATATGGTAATGCTTCAAGAAGTAGCCTAACTTGTTCAATATTTTTTTTCAATTTATATATCCTTTATAATTGAAATACCTATCTAGGTATTCCTCCACCATTCATCTGTGTCATAATATCTTGCATCTGTTTCATACCATTTTTGCCAGATAATCTTTTTGCCATTTTTGCTGCACCTTTAAACTGTTTCATTACACGATTTACCTGTACTTGTCCCATTCCAGAACCTGCTGCAATTCTTCTTTTTCTGCTATTTGTAAGAAGGTCAGGGTTCTCTCTCTCTTTTGGTGTCATTGATGAAATCATAGCTTTGATAGATTTTACTTCTGAAGAGTTTTCCATATCAAAGTCTCCAAGTTGTTTTGCCATACCACTCATTCCTGGAATCATTCCAAGCATAGATTTCATTGAACCTAGCTTTTTCATCTGTTCCATCTGTGCTACAAAATCATTAAAGTTAAATTGACCCTTTTTGATTTTTCTACTAATATGTTTTGCCTGTTTTTCATCAATAACTGCTGATGTCTTTTCAGCTAAAGATTCTAAATCTCCTTGTCCCATTAGTCTGCTAACAATTCTATCTGGAATAAATTGGTCTAAATCAGGCATCTTCTCACCTGAACCAATAAATCTTAATGGCACACCAACTTGACTTGACAATCCAAGAGCCACACCACCTTTACTGTCTCCGTCAAATTTACTCAATATTACACCAGTAATTCCAACTTTCTCTTTAAATGTTAAAGCTGTTCTGATTGCATCCTGACCAGTCATTGCATCAGCCACATAAAAAAGTTCATCAGGTTTAGCTATATCTTTAATTGATTTTAATTCATCCATTAGCTCTTCATCAATAGCCAATCGTCCAGCGGTATCAATTAATACCACATCATACATCTCTTTTTCAGCTTTAAGCAATGCTTCTTTGATTAACTCTTGAGGTTTTTTATTTTCATCTGCTACTAAATCAATCTCAATTTGAGCTGTAATTTGTCTAAGCTGTTCAACTGCTGCTAATCTTTGTAAATCTGCTGCAACTATTAAAACTTTTTTCTTTTTTTGCTCTTTTAAAAAATATGCTATTTTACCTGTTGTTGTTGTCTTTCCACTTCCTTGAAGCCCTATCATTAACACAACTGTTGGTGGCTTAGATGCAAATACAAAACCTTGATTACCCTTTACTGTAAGAAGTGTTGTAAGTTCATTTTTTATTGCCAAAAGGAAACTATCTTTACCAATACCTCTATTTTTTGTCTCTTTTTCAACAACAAGTAGAAGCTCTTTTACTACTTTGTGATGTACATCTGCTTTTAGAAGTGATTTCTTTAATTCTGTTAGAGCTTTTTTTAGTGCTTTTTCATCGTCATTAAAACGAATTTTTCCAATAGCATTTTTAAAACTATCTGTTAAAGTATCAAGCATAATTTTCCTTTTTTTATTAATTTATATTTTATGTTATTATACAAAAATTCCTTATATATAGGCTTTTATAGACCTTCTAAATTATAAAACTCAATTTCTAAATTAGTAAATTCAAAATTATCATAATCACTACTATTGTAATCAGATATATCAGATATGATTGTAAGAATATTTTCACCGTCTTTAAAGTCACCTTGTAAAAGAGGTATTGTATAGAGAGTATAAGAGCCATCTTCTTTTGATGGAGTAATATTCCATGATTGATTATTTAAGCTGATAGTATTATTTAGCTCTGAACCTTTAGCATAAAATATTAAGTTCGCATTATGGTAATTAGATTCAATTTTTGGTATCTCAAAGGATGTGGTAAATGAAGTTCCCTCTGATGATGAGATAAATTGTGAATTAAAATTATCAGTTGAGTATGAACTATCTCCTAATTGATGAAGTGATTTATCAATCTCTATAATAACAACATTCTCTTTGATTCTTTGCATATTTAACTCTAAAATATCATCGTCTAACTCATAAACTCTAAATGTTTTTGATATAGGTATGTAGTCATTTTTATATGTAGTAATTACTATTTTATCATCATCTTCTAAAAGATTCAAATCAATATCAATCTCAACATCTCCATTTTGATTAGAGAAACTTTTATAAAATTTCTCTTTATTTAAATGAATAAAACTAACTTTAACTTGTACATTTTTAAGTTCATCAAAGTTATTAAAATCTTTTATATTAGCTCTAATTTTTTTTATATTATTACTATTTTTAGCAAAAAGCTCTTCACCTTTATCTATAATAATAGTATTTTTAACCATACTTTTACTAATTGCAATACTATTTTTCTCTTTATCTATATTACAAGAGTCATCGCTTTCACTACATCCAGTTAATATTATTGCAACTATAGAACTATATATTAATACTTTATTCATTTTATATCCTAGTATATCTTTATTAATTAGAGTTATTTTACAATAATAGTAATAAACA
>Ga0256826_1001621_pt1 | contig 13950 bp, 13 predicted proteins | sample CV79metaG_FD_185975 | JGI IMG/M metagenome (GOLD analysis project Ga0256826, IMG submission 185975) | Hydrothermal vent microbial communities from East Pacific Rise, Pacific Ocean - CV79 | ecosystem: Environmental > Aquatic > Marine > Hydrothermal vents | place: Pacific Ocean: East Pacific Rise...
TATACCCTTTATGCTCTCCTACAACCTTACCATCTTTATTTAAAACTTCACCTATACTATCCACAGCAACATAATCTTTTAAAAGATCTGTATATGTTGTTTCAACAAAACAGATCTCATTTGATTCACCCTGAGATGCAAATGATTCTAAACCTTCAATAGAACTTGCCATCTCTTTAATCTCACTCTTTTTTCTCTCACCTAAAGGAAAAATCAATCGAGGTAAAACTATTTTATCTACATAAAATAAAAAGTAACTTTGATCTTTTGTATCATCTTTTGCTTGATAAAAATATTTACCATCTGTTTTAAGATAGTGACCTGTTGCTATATATTGAGCATCTATACTATCGGCAAACTCTATCATCTTTCCAAATTTTAAATTACGATTACACAAAGCACAAGGATTTGGAGTTTCCCCTTTTGCATAAGTATCTATAAATGGTTGAAAAACTTTTTCTGTAAATATATCTTGAAGATCAAGAATATGTAGCTGAATTCCTACAAACTCAGATGCTTTTTTAGCTCTAGCAAGATGAATCTCATGAAAACTAGGATTAGCATGAAGTTTCATATATAAACCTTCTACTTCATAACCAGCCTCTTTAAGCAAGAGTGCAGAGATAGTTGAATCGATCCCTCCACTCATTCCTATTAATACTTTTTTCTTTTTCATATTCAATCTTTTTTATATTCTATTAACTAAAAATGATACTAAAGATTGATAATAAGATGTATTTTCTAATCCTGCATCTTTTAAAAGTTTAATCTGATTTAATAAAGATTTTTCAATCTCTTCAACTACACACTCTAAATCATCAGTTAAATGAATCAACTCTATATCATCTTTATCAATCATCTCATTTACAACTAATCTAGTTTTTATAAACTCTATCAATGGTTGATAAAAATCAACTCCAACCAAAAATATTTTAACACCTGTCACTTTTTTTGTTTGAACTAATGTTAAAGCTTCAAAAAGCTCATCTAAAGTCCCAAATCCACCAGGAAATACAACATAAGCCATAGAGTATTTAACTAACATAACTTTTCTTGAGAAAAAGTAATCAAAACTCAACTCTTTTGTAGTATATGGATTTGCTATCTGTTCAAAAGGTAGATCAATATTTAAACCGATAGATTCAACTTTATCACTCTCTTTTGCTCCTTTATTTGCTGCTTCCATTATTCCAGGACCACCACCTGTAATAATATTAAAACCTTTATCTGCTAACATCGCAGATAATTTAACTGTTCTTTTATAATCACTACTCTTTTTATCTGTTCTAGCACTTCCAAAAATAGTAACAGATGGACCTAATTCTCCAAGTTCATCGAACCCTTTTGTAAAATCTGCTAATATTCTAAAAACACTCCAAACATCCGCTGATTTTATATCTTTTGTGTATCTTTTTGTTAAATCTAATCTTTTTGACATATTAAGACTTTAATTGGTTTAATCGTTCTCTTCTAGTCCCAATTGATGTTATTTGAACACCAAAATTTCCATCAACTATAACAACTTCACCCTCTGCTATAACATGATTATCGACTAAAATTTCTAATGGATCATTTGCTAATTGCTCTAATTCCACAACAGAACCTATATCCATATTTAAAACATCTTTAAGTAACATTCTCTTTTTTCCTATCCGAACACGAACAGGAAGCTTTACATCCATAATTAATGAAATATTTTTTATCTCATCTTGGGTAAGTTTAGCATCTGTTGATGTTGTATCTGTATTGTGTTGTGGTTCACTCGCTTCTTCTGTTTCAGGAGAGCCAAACAGAGCATTTCCAAGATTTTCATCAATAATAAACATCAGTTGAGATTCTACACCCTCCATAGTATATTTATATATATACATTCGAGTAAACTTATCTAAACTCATCTCCCCTGTATCAGAAACAAACTCAATATCTGTAACATTAAAAGCGACAACAGGTAACTCTTTTTGAGCTGACAATTTATTTGACATAGAACCAAATATATTTGATACTATCTCTTTTGTAGCATCAACATCATCTTCATTTACATCCTCTCTATCACTCTCCTCTTCTCCCATCATCTTATCTGATAAAAAAGTACTCAATTTAGGTTTAAGAGCTACTATTAGTTTACCATCTACACTTCCTGTTATATCTAACTTAACTATAACAGCAGGAGTTTCAACAGTTGAGATAATACTTAACTCCTGCTCCTCATCTAAAAATAGTTTTGGTGCTTCACCAACAAGGGCTTCAACAGTCGCAACTGTCTCATCCTCAAATAGCTTTATAAAATCATGCATCTAATTCTCCTCATCCTCGTCATCTTCATCATCAAGATCTACTTGACCCATTATCTCTTTTGCACTTGATATTTTTTCATTACGAATAAATTCAAATCCTTCTAATGCTCTCTTCACTGAATCATGTTCAGAATCTATAATCTCTGTTATCTTAATAGATTTTCGTAATCTTTTTATTCCTATTTCAGCTTTAAAGCGCTCTTTTCCATCCACTGAAACCTTCACTATATCGTCAGCTGCAGAAGAGAGACGAATAATATTACCAACCTCTAATTCAAGTAAACTATTCATTGTTAATTCAGCATCACCTAAATTCACTTCAACATTAATATTTGCACCACCCAATAAGATTTTAAGCTCTGTATTTCTACTCTTTTTTGTACTTGTCTCATTTAGCATTAAATCTCTACTAGCTAATTTTGGTAAAACAGGTTCAAGAGATATTACAGGATAACATATATTCATCATTCCAGAACTATGACCAATAATTATCTCCATAACAACCATAACAACAATCTCATTTTGAGCTACAATTTGTACAATATTTGGACTAGACTCTTTTGATTCTATTACAGGGAATACATCCATTACAGGGGCCCATGCCTCTTTAAGTGTACTCATTGTTACTCTTAAAATTGTTTCAAATAAACTTAATTCTATATCTGAAAACTCTCTATTCGCATCAAAAGGTTCACCTTTTCCACCCAACAAACGATCAAGCATAGGAAAGGCAATAGATGGGTTTATCTCAACCACACCACTCCCTTCTAAAGGTTTAATAGAAAAAACATTAAAACTTGTTGGATTAGGAAGAGACATCAAAAACTCTCCATATGTCATCTGATCTACAGAATGCAGTTGAATTTCAACAATAGAACGCATTATAGAGGAGATCTGTGATGCTAAAGAACGTGCCATCTTATCATGCACACCACGAAATGCACGTAACTGCTCTTTTGAAACTCTATTTGGTCTTTTAAAATCATATAAAGTAACCTGTTTTTGAATACTTACTTTTGCTTCTTCTTCACTTTCAAGAAGAATATCATCACCCTCATCGTCAACTACATCTAAAAGAGCATCTATCTCTTCTTGAGAAAGTATATCTGCCATCTAAGCTCCTAAACTCTCTTTAATTTTATTTATTATTGATTTATGAATTTGAGATATTCTTGATTCTGTTATCTTTAAAATTTCACTTATCTCTTTTAATGTTAACTCTTCAAAATAGTAAAATTGAATAATTAACTGATCTCGTTCACTATACTTAGACAAAGATTCTCTAATACTATTAACCATCTCTTCTCTCTCTATCTTTAATAAACTAGCTTCTTCATCTCCAACTTGAAGTTTATCATGAATAGGCATAACAGTATAAATATCAGATGCAATCCGAGCCTCGTGAATTTTTTCTATACTCTCACCAATTATCTCTGCTAACTGCTCATCAGAAGGAAAATCTTCATGCAATAAACAATATTCATCCGTAGCATAATTAATAGCCTTTATAAGCTTTCTATTTGATCTACTTAAAATATCTAAACTTCTTAAATAATCTAACATAGAGCCATAAACACGAGTTTTTGCATAGCCCCAAAAATTATCATTTAATGTAACATCATATTTCCGAGCAAGTTTTATTAACTCTTCTGTACCTATTGCTGAAAGATCTGAAAAATCGATAGAACTAGGAAGACGTTCTTTCAATCTAAAAGCCATAGCCTTTACTGCTGGAAGATATTGAATAGCTAATTCATCCTCTTTATATTTCAAATCTTGAGTGTATATGCTTAACATTACACCTATTTTCCTTCCATATTTTCTTGATTTAATTTCACTACTAAATCTGTCATTTTTGATGCAGAATCAACTATTTTTTCTCTTTTGTTAATCTCTTTTACAAATATATCTAATTTCTTCTCATGTGTATCACGAGGGAAAAATGTAGCTCTAGTTGTTATAGTTTTAAAATATAGGGCGATAATAATATGTGAAAATAGATAGAAAAAGATTGTAATCAATCCTGTATAAACAAATAGGCTCTCAGCATCGAAAGATTTTAATACTCCAAAAATTATTCCTACAAAAAAACCCTGTACTGTAAAAAAATGAACAAAATTTTCACCTACCATAATCTACTTCCTCCCTCTTTTAAATTCTAAAAATATCTACTTAAACGTTTAAATAAACCTGTTAAACCACTTTCATGTTTTGTAACCAAACTATTTTTTTCTATATTAATACTAATCTCATCAGCAATTAAATCTATATCTCTTGTTGGCTGTGAAGATGGATAACTATCTACAAATAACTCTCGTTTTTTTATTGAATTTGAAACTTTTGTATCATTATTTATCTTACCAATTAATTTTAAATGAAGATTATGTCCTATATTTTCCATAGCAACTTTATTGATTTTATCAAAAATAGCATCTGCCTCTTTCAGACCCTTCACCTGATTCATAATAATACCTATATTATCTCGCATAGTTGCTATGGTTTTAATAGTTGCATAAGCATCAGTAATAGCGGCTGGATCAGGTACAGTTACAACGATGACATCATCGGCAGCATTTAAAAACATCTGAATATGTTGTCCTATCCCTGCTCCTGTATCGATAATCATAACATCCAAATTATCTAACACTTGTGCTTCATCCATAAAACGTTCAAAAAGAGCAATATCTGAATATTTTAATATTTCATCTCCACTCTCTCCTGGAATAAGAATTAAATTTCGAGTAATAGGAATTAAAATATCTGAAACAGTTGCTTCACCCTTTAAAACATGTAAAATATTCTTTTTAATTTTAACATTAAACATTACATCTAAATTAGCTAAACCTATATCAGCATCAAAAATACCAACATTAAAACCTTTTTTGGATAAAGAGAGTGCTAAATTTGAACTTATTGTACTTTTACCAACTCCACCTTTACCACTTGTAATAGCTACAAAACGAGTTTTTTTAGATGTCTTATTATTTTTAGAAGCTACAAGCTTCTCTAATTTTTCAGCTTGATGCTTCATTGTATTTTACTCCTATTAAATCCATTTAGTAAACAATCTACTAAAAATTCACTACTTGCACAAACTAGGTCCTCAGGGACTTCTTGGCCTATTGAAAAATAGCTAATCGGTTTTCGTGTTTCATATGCTAAAGAAAAAATATTTCCAAAGCCTACTGTTTCATCAAGTTTTGTAAACATCATAGTATCTACACCTAAAGATTCAAAATTATCATATGTTATTTTTAAATCTTCATATTTTACAGAACTAGGCAGAACTAAAACAACTTCAACCTCTAAATTTGTATTATTTGCATCTAAACAGGCATAAATCGCTTCAATTTTTGTTTTATCATAAGGACTCGAACCCATAGTATCAATCAAAATATAATCACAATAAGCTAGTGAATTTAAAGCTTCTGTAAACTCACTAGGATCACTTACTGTTTCTATCCCCATTCTCATCATTCTAGCATATTGCATCAGTTGCTCTACTGCACCTATTCTATATGTGTCTAAAACGACTAACCCTACTTTATATTTTTGCTCTAATAAAAAAGAGTACCTTGCTGCTAATTTTGCAACTGATGTTGTTTTACCAACACCTGTTGGACCAACTAACATAATCACTTTTTTTCTTCCTGATGCTAATTTGTTTTCAAGCCTAATTGGAATAATCTTTCTCAAAAGTGTTTGAAAATATCTTTTTACTGTTTCAGAATTTTCTCTCATTTTTAGTGGCATATGTTCTAATGTCATTTTCATCAAAGCATCTAAATGTTCTTGATTCATTCCACTTTGTGAAGCTAATTTATATATTTCAGCAAATTCAGCAGGAATAATATCTTCTGTTTCAGGTTTTTTTTCATCCCAAAACATATGCTGAATGAGTTTAACTTTATCTGTTAATTTACCTATCTCAGATTTTATCTCTTTGAGTTCTAAAGGTTCCGTTTCTACTTTAACAGGTTCAACTACTTCTGTTGATGAAAAAGAACCTATACTTTCCTCTCTAGGTTTCTTTTTTTCCTGTGTATGCATACGATATTCTTCAGGAAGAGATGCCACTTTAGATACATTAGAAATTTGTTGAGCAGCTTTAGATATATCAAAAAGTATATCCTCACTCTCCTCTATCAAGCGTTTAGAATCCTCTTTTTTTAAAGGCTTTATATCACTCTCTTCAACACCAATAATAATCTCATAAAGTCCTGCTCGACCAAGAGATTTCTTTTTCAATTCTCTTGTTTCTATTAATAAACCTTTATCACCTATCTCCGCTTTTGCCTTTTTTAAAGCCTCGGTTGGAGTAGTACCAGTAAATGTTAAAATCTTCATTTCATACTCTCTAAAGGGATTACAACACTCTCTCTTTGAGACCAACTGGAATGTGGAATAGTAAGTTTATCAGTTTTAATAACTCTATTATCAAAAAATATAATATCCAAATCTAATGTCCTTGGTGCATTTGCAAAGCTTCTTTTTCTTCCAAATCTTTTTTCCAATCTTAAAATATAATCTAAAAATATATTTGGCAACATATCTGTTTTTATAACAACTATTGAGTTAAAAAAATCATCTTGAGATTTATAACCAAACGGAGGATTTTTTAAAATCAACGATGTTTGTAAAAGGTCTATACGTTTCTCTTTTTTTAGCACTACAAAAAGATGTTCAAAACGTCGTTTTACATCTCCTACATTTCCACCTATTCCAACCGTTACTCTGTAACGTTTGGAACTTTTAACATTCGTATATGGGAAACGCTTACTTTTAAAAGTACAAAGAGTAGAATTAAGTTTGCGTTTTAAATACATCTTTATCTATTGAGCTTTTGCAGCTATTTGTGCTTCTTGAGCAGCTCTTAACTCATTCATTATTTGTAAAATACCCATCATCGCTAAATGATAACCAAATGCACCAAAACCAACAATAGATGAAGCACACACTGGAGCTATTAAATTCTTTTGTCTAAACTCTTCACGACGATGAACATTACTAATATGCACCTCAATAGTAGGAATACTTACAGCAGAGATAGCATCACGGATAGCAATAGAAGTATGAGTATATGCTGCTGGATTTATTATAATCCCTTGAGCATCACCATAACACTCTTGAATTTTATCCACTATTTCACCCTCAAGATTACTTTGAAAAAATTCAATCTCTACACCATTTTGGTCTGCAAACTCTTTCATTTGAGAATGAATCTGCTCTAACTTCATTGGACCATAAATATTTTGTTCTCTAACACCTAACATATTTAAGTTTGGACCTTGAATAACTACTATTTTCATCATTATACCTTTTTTTACTTTTTCATAATAAATTTAGAAATAAATTCTACCTAAATTTAGATTAATTTTTTTGTTTTATCTCTTAAAATAGTAACAATATTCTAAGTTTCCCTCTTTCCCTGTTAGTTTTGAAGGTGATTTTAAAATAAGTTTCCACTTTTTAAGATGACAACTATTTTCAAATTTCAACATCGCTTCTTCTATACTTTTTTTATCCAAAACAACACCATGATTATCTCGTTTAGCATCTTTACCAACTTCAAATTGTGGTTTAAATAAAAGAATTATATCTTGTGTTGCTAACCTATCAACATCATCTATTATATATAATAAAGAGATAAAAGAAACATCACTTACAACAAGGTTAAACTTTTTATCTGTTTTAAAATTCCTAATATCACAACTTTCATAAGAAAAAACATTTTCTCTCTCTTTTATATTTTTATGTAGTTGATCACGACCAACATCAACAGCTGTAACCTCAGAAACTCCATTCTCTAACAGAACTTGAGTAAATCCACCTGTTGAGGAGCCTATATCTAAAGCAATTTTATCACTTAAATCTAACTCTATTTCCTCTAAAAAATAACTGAGTTTAAATGCTGAACGGGAAACATACTCTTTATGCTCTTTTAAAGTTACTTCATCATTTTCAGAAATTTTAAAAGAGCTTTTTACCACTATTTTATTATTCACTGATACAAAAGAATTTTTAATCATCTCTTGCGCTTTATTTCGACTTCCAGTTAACTTCTTCTCTACTAAATAGTTGTCTAATCGCATTCATAGTCCATATTATAGATAATTTCACTCTCTTTTAAACACTCAACACCTAACTTCATAGCTTTATCATATTTACTACCAGCATCTTCTCCATAAATTAAAAAATCTGTTTTTTTACTGACACTGCTTGAAACTTTTGCACCAAGGTTTTCTAAACGCTCTTTGATTATCCCTCGTGACTCACCCATAGTTCCTGTTAGAACAACTGTTTTATCTTTAAACTGATTTTCACAAATTTCCTCTCGCATAATCGGTTCCACAGGTTGTAAAATAGATTCTAACTTATCAATAGTTTCCCTATTAACCCTTACAAATTCCAAAATAGATTCAGCCATCTCGGAGCCTATTCCATCACAAGATATAAGATCCTCTCTTATCGCTTTGGTAAATTTAGAACCAAAACTAGCACTTAACATTTTAGAAGCAACTTCTCCAATATGTTCTATCCCCAAAGAGTTTATAAATCTCCAATATTCACACCCTTTTGCCTCTTCAATAGAGTTTAAAAGTTTTTTTGATCTTTTTTCTTTAAATCCATCCAATTCCAATAAAGACTCTATATTTAGTTTAAAAAGATCTAAAACAGTTCTTACTTTGCCAGAATTGAAAAGAAGTTCTACTATTTTTATTCCTAAACCATCTATATTTAGACATGGTTTAGAAGCAAAATAGATAATTGAATTTACAACTCTAGCAGAACATAAAAGATTTTGACATTTAAGTAAAACACCCTCATCTAAAAGCTCACTTTTACAAACAGGACAGGATATAGGTCGCTTAAAAGCAGGGCTATTTTCCTCTCTTTCATGCAGTAAAACTTTTACTATTTTAGGAATAACATCACCGCTTCTTAATATAATCACTTTATCATTTAAACGTATATCTTTACGATCTATTTCATCAAAATTATGAAGTGTAGCTCTCTCAACAACAACACCCTCTATCTCAGTTGGTTCTACTATTGCAACAGGTGTTACAGCCCCTGTTCTTCCAACTTGAAGTACAATATCTTTCACGGTCGTTATCTTTTCAATAGCAGGAAACTTATAAGCAACTGAAAAACGAGGTACTTTTACTGTATAACCCATATCTATCTGAGAAGCTATCTCATCTACTTTAATAACCATACCATCTAACATCATAGGATAACTATCTCTATCATGTACCATCTGTTTATAGATAGATTCTATCTCATTAAACCCTTTACAAATAGCTCTTTCTGGTGGTTTTCTAAACCCTAGTGAATAGATAAAATCCATTTTATCACTTAAAAGTTTATGCTTTAAACTATTTTCACCTACTCCATATGGTAAAAACACAAGATTTCTCGAAGCTGTTATAGAAGCATCTAACTGTCTTAAACTTCCAGCAGCAGCATTTCTTGGATTAGCAAAAACCTCTCCTCTCTCTTTAAAACGTTGTGTATTTATTTTTTCAAACTCATCTTTAAATATAACCACTTCACCACGAATTTCTATCTTCTCTTTATAATCAATAGTTAATGGTATAGAGTGTATCGTTTTTACATTTTGAGTAATAAGTTCTCCTATACTTCCATCACCACGAGTTATACCTTGAACAAGTATCCCATTTTCATAAATAAGATTTAAACTTGCTCCATCAAATTTTGGTTCACAATAAAAAGAGATGTTCTCATCAAGTTTGTATGTTTTAATGAGCCATTTTTCTAAACCTTCACTATCAAAAATATCTTCTAAACTCCACATTTTTGAGAGATGTTGAGCTTTTTCAAAGCTCTCTGAAACCTCATCTCCAACCCTTTGTGTCGGAGAATTTATTAAAATATTTTGAGGATTTTCTTCTTCGTAGTGCATCACCTTTTGATATAATTTATCATATATCTCATCTGTTGTAATAGGGTCATCTAAAACATAATAATGCTTCGCATATAGATTTAATTTTTCAACTGCTTTTTTATAATCATCTAATTTCATAAATCGAATTCTAGCAAATATTACTTGAGAATGCGTTATAATTTAACCAGATATAAATAATTTGAGGAGAGATTATGAAAAATTTTACTAAAAAACTATTTTTTATACTACTTCCCAGCATACTGATTTTAGGTATGAATGGTTGTGGTAGTAGTACCGATGATACAGTAGTCCCTGTGATTGTTGAAGAGAAAGGAGAGTTTACAACAGAAGAGGTAGCAGAGGTATATATTGCTACTGTAAATAAAGCTATGACATATACTCTTATGAACAGTTTTATGAAAATGGCTACTATTGAAGATGTTGCACACTCTATAAATCCAGATTTAAGAATCTATCCCAATAATCAAAACTATTCCGATTTTGTAGAAGCACTCTATGTAAATGTATTTGGTAGGGCTTCTCAAGAGTTGGAAAAACAGACTTGGGTAGATAAACTTTATAATGGTGTTATCTTAAAAAAAGATATGTGGTTAGAGTTTGTTCGTAGTGCAACAGGACGAGATAGAGTTGTTATAGATAATAAAATAGAAGTTTCAAAATATTATGCAGATTTGGGAAAAGGAACAGATTATATTTTAGATAAAGTTACAGATGATCCAACAACAGTAGAGATTGCAAAAGCTGAAATCTATGCACTTGATCCAGAAGATGAATACTATCCAGAAGCTACTCATAATCTAACAGTAAATGAAGATCATATTGGTATCTCTGGGGATATGGGTGGATATGATGTTATTGAAGGTCTTGTTGTTAATGGAAATACAGAGACTCTACAAACTATTGATGGTATAGATGGTGGACAAGGAAGAGATATTCTTCGAGCAACTGTAACCGATGGTTCTGCTGCCACTATTAAAAATGTTGAAGAGGTTGAGTTTCGTTTTGCTGGTTCAGGTGATTCGATGGAAGCTCCAACTATCGACCTTCAAAACTCTAGTGATATTGAAAAAATATCTGTTCTAATGAGTACATCTGAAGGAAAAGTTGATAATGTTAGAAATATAGAAGATTATGTTGTTGCAAAAACTCAGCAAAAAATAACATTTGATAATGGTATGGCTCCAACAATCTATCTCGATACATCTCTTGTAGGAAGTCCCTATAATCTTGTAAAAATAGATTTCAAAAAAAATAAATCTCAAAATGCTATTATTAACTCTGTATATTCAAATTTTGAATATGATCAATCTGATGGAGGAAGTACACTAGTTAGTGCAGGAATAGATGTAACAGGTAGCAATGCGATAGCACTTACAGCAGGAAAAGATACAATTCAAAAAATTGTTGTTACTAATGATGGGTCATTAGATTTAAGTGTTTCTTCAAGTATTATGCCAACTATGTTTAAAGCTTTACAAGAACTTACAACAGATGCGGTTACCAAAGATATAAAAGTCTATATTGACAATGAAGATGGTGCTTCTATCGGTTATATTCATACAGCAGCTGGAGCAGATACAATCTATATCCAAACAAAAGATAATCGTATGCTTAATAATCTTACTATAAACTTAGAGGGTGGAGATGATCAACTTATCATAAAGGGTGATGATGCAAGTGTTATCCCTCAATCAGCAAGAATAGATGGTGATGGGGGTGCAATGAATAAATTAATTGTAAATTCAGATATAGCAACAACTCTTGAAGAGGGTGTACAAGAGGAAGCTTTTGATGATTTTTTATTATTTATCATTATGGATACTTTAGATGGCACAGTTGATATGACTAAAATGGATGATATGCAGATGGTTGTGTTAGGTGATACATTTGAAGATGGAAGTGCTTTTAAAGGTTTAGAAGCAAATGCGTATATAACTTTTACAACAGATGTTGATGATGACGATGATGATACAACACTTACTCTTAGTGGATATAAAACAGTAGACAATCCAATGGATACATACTATATAAACATGATGGGTGATGGTGATGATATAGATTATGGTGATGTAATAATGGATAATATAGAAACACTTAATTTTATCGCTAATGATAGTAAATCTCTTAAAATGGTTATAGAATCCGCAAACTCTGCATCTGTTATTAATGTATCTGGAAACTCCTATTTAGATATAGGAGATAAAGCGATAAGTACAGTAGCAAAACTTACAGCAGGCGATTCTGGAGTAGATGCGAATATTGCAGGAGCAACAGTAGATCAAGTAGTAACAACTGGTGCAGGTTGGGATACAATAGCATTAGGTGATACTGCTGGAGCAGATGATTCTCAAAATACAGCAGATTTAGGACAAGGTAACGATACTCTAACTGGAGGAAAAGGTACAGATATTGTAGATTTAGGCTCTGGAAATGATGAATATAAAGGTTCTGATGGTACAGATGTTATCATTCTTGGTCCAGGACGTGATTCATATAATCCACAAAAAGTTACCAACTCTAGTGGTACAACAGTTGATGTCATTAAAGATTTTATTAGTGGTGAAGATATTTTTGATTTTCGAAAAGTTGTTCGTGATGCAGATAATGATGAAAGTGGTGGAGAGTATCTAGGCGAAGCTAATGGATATGGTGCTGTATTAAGTTCATTAAGTGAAGAAAAAACAGGAGCAGAAGCTGTTTTAGATAGAGATAATTTTATACTTTACATAGATGTAAATGATGATGCAGATATTACGGATGCAGATATGACTATCGATTTAAGTACAAATGAAGTTATTGATCTTTCTGGATATGATTTTATATTTGAGTAAATAAGAGAGAATAACTCTCTCTTAAAAAATATTCGTAATACTTTGATTCAAAACAACCAATCCATTTACTAATTAAATCCCTTTTTGTATATACTTTGAATTGAATAAATAGTTGTACTAAGTAAGATAAAAAATTAGTTAGCTATTTAAATTCAATATTAGATTTAGATATGCAAAATATACAAACTATTCCAGAAAAAATACTTTTTCTTGGATATGAGAATTCACCTCTTATAGATTGGCTTTCAAATATTGGCGAACAAGTAGTTCAAACATCAGACAAAATAGAGTTGTCTTTTTTAGAAAAAAAGAACTTTACATTTTTAATTAGTTATGGATATAGATATATCATAAAAAAAGAGATTCTTGATAGATTTACAAATAAAGCAATAAATTTACATATTTCATATTTACCTTGGAATAAAGGTGCTGAACCTAATTTTTGGAGTTTTTTAGAAAATACACCAAAAGGTGTCACTATTCATTATTTAGATGAAGGAGTGGATACAGGTGATATAATAGTTCAAAAAGAAATTTTTTTTAATTCTGAAAATGAAACTTTGGCAACATCATATGAAAAATTACAATCTGAAATTCAAACATTGTTTAAAAAAAATTGGAATAATATAAAAAATGGATATTCTAAAAGATATAAACAGATAAATAAAGGTACAACACATAAATTAAGAGATAAAGAACCATTTAAATATTTATTAACAAATGGATATAACACAAAAGTATCAATTTTAGAAAAAAGTAAAAAGTGATATTTATATAGGTTGAACAGCATATTAAATTATGCTAAAATCTATCTATTATTTTATATACAAAGGTAAAAGATGAAAAGAGCATTAGTAAGTGTAAGTGATAAAGCTGGAATAGTTGAATTTTGTCA
>Ga0256826_1001622_pt1 | contig 13943 bp, 10 predicted proteins | sample CV79metaG_FD_185975 | JGI IMG/M metagenome (GOLD analysis project Ga0256826, IMG submission 185975) | Hydrothermal vent microbial communities from East Pacific Rise, Pacific Ocean - CV79 | ecosystem: Environmental > Aquatic > Marine > Hydrothermal vents | place: Pacific Ocean: East Pacific Rise...
ATTCTATTCAGTCTAGCTATAAAGTTAGCAGTATCATCTAACTCTTGACCATCAAAAAGTTTTGCTTGGTCAAAAAGAACATGAGTTGCATCACTAATTAAATTTTGATCACTTGATTCTTTAAGTTTTATAATTAATTCATGGTTAGGATTGATTTGAAGAATTGGAGCTGGATCTGGCGTTTCACCACCCTGACCCATCTGTTTCATCATCTGTGCCATCATATAAGCTGGATCTTCCTTATCTATCTTAAGAGCTACTGGCGACTCAACTAAATCTGTAGTTGTTTCTACTGATTTTACACTTTCGCCTAAAATATCTTTGAACTCTTTTGTAAGTCCCTCATAAGTTTTAGAGAGTTCCTCTTCAACTTTTTTCTCTTCTTCATCTGCTTCAAATTTTGCATCACTTACATGAACAAGTTTGAACTCTTTGTACTCTGTTACCATTGGGAAAATAATAGTATCTACTTCTTCATTAAGTACTAGTACATCTATATTACGAGATTTAAATTTTTCTAAAAGTGGTGATGCTTTTAACATCTCAACAGAACTTTTACCAGTGATATAGTAAATCTCTTTTTTCTCTTCGTCTACACTTTTAGCTATCTCTTCTATAGTCGTTATCTCATTAGAGTTTAAGTGGTTAAACTGAAGAAGCTCTAAGATTTTTTCACGATTAGCGAAGTCATTATAGAGTCCCTCTTTAAGAACATTACCAAACTCAGCATAGAAAGTTTTATAATCTTCTGGGCGTTTTTTCATCATTTTAGAGAGTTCTGAAAGAACTTTTTTTACTGATGCATTTTTAATTTTATTCATTACTGCATTTGATTGTAAAATCTCACGAGAAACATTCAATGGTAAATCTTTAGAATCAATCACACCACGAAGGAATCTTAAGTAAGTTGGCATAAGCTCTTTCTCATCATCAGTAATGAAAACACGGTTAATATAAAGTTTAATACCTGTTTGATAATCAACTCTATATAAATCCATAGGTGCTTTAGATGGAATGTAAAAAAGTGTAGTATATTCAACTGCACCCTCAGCTTTGTTATGCATCCATGTTAAAGGCTCTTCACTTGAGTGTGCGATAGAGCTATAAAAATCTTTATACTCATCATCACTAATATCTTTTTTAGCTATAGTCCAAAGTGCATTTGCACGGTTAATCTGCTCATTTTCAATCTCTGTACGACTAGGCTCAACTTCCTCTTTCCCTTCATCATCCATTACAGCTGGAATATGTTTTTCTTTGTCCATAAAGATTGGGAATGGAATATGGTTTGAGTATTTTTTGATAATAGATTCAATTCTATGTGTTTCTAAGAACTCATCTTCATCATCTTTAAGGTGCATCACTATTTGAGTACCATGACCTTCCATAGTTGCATTTTCTAACTCAAAACTACCATCACCTGTACTTGTCCATACAAATGCTTGATCTTCACCTGCTTTTTTCGTTGTTACTTCTACTTTATCTGCAACCATAAAACAAGCATAAAAACCAACACCAAACTGACCGATTAGGTTAGAATCTTCTTTTTGATCCCCTGTTAAGTTCTCTAAAAATGCTTTTGTACCAGATTTAGCAATAGTACCAAGGTTATTCATAAGGTCTTCCTCATTCATACCAATACCCGTATCTTTGATAGTTAAAGTTTTTCCCTCTTTATTTGCTACTATGTCAATTCTTGGATTAAATGAAACTCCCTTATATTTTTCGTCTGTTAAAACTAACATATTTAACTTATCTAAAGCATCTGATGCATTTGAAACTAACTCACGAATAAATATCTCTTTGTTTGAATAGAGTGAGTGAATCATTAGGTGTAAAATTTGATTTGCTTCTGTTTGAAACTGATGTTTTGCCATTATTTAAATCCTTATATAGTTATATTTACAAAATAATAGCAAAAAAAAGTTAATAAAATTATACTACTCAACTAACTTTAGTGAAGATGACTAAGGTTAGTTGAGTACAGACTAATTTCAAGTTAAAAAAAGTAAAGATTCGTTATTATCAGCTCATGCAAACAAATTTTATAGATATGATGGAAGTAACTCCAAAACTTAAAACAAAAAAATGTCAATTAGTCTCTTTCTTACTTCAACTCTTTTTACAATATACCATTTACATCATAGGTATAGTCGTATGGATAATGTATGATTATTTTATAGGAATAGGTATCTTTTTACTTAGCTTCTTAGTCATGGGCATCATAAAATCCTACATCAGAAATAGCGTTATACCTAAAAATCAGCAAGAGTATAACTATAATGACAAAGGAATAGCCGACTGGTACACAGCCCGAGAACTTTGTATAGAGATAGAAGAAGAGTAATATGTAAAAATAAAGTCATAATTAACCCCACTCTTGCTATGATGTCGAAAATTTAAAGTTAAGTAAAATATCATGGCACTAATAGACCTCCAAAATATCTCAAAACACTACTCAGCACAAAAAATTCTTACCGAAGTCAACTTTCATGTTGATGAGGGTGAACGCATCGTTATTATCGGTAAAAATGGAAGTGGAAAATCTACTCTTATGAAGATAGTCAATGGCTCACTGATGCAAGATGGTGGAAATCGTATCACTAAAAATGACCTTGAAGTGAAGATGCTTGACCAGCGTCCAAACTTTATAGAGGGACATAATGTTCGTCAAGCTGTTGAGCATGGACTTCATGAGCTCAACTCTGCAAAAGAGCGTTATAATGAACTTTCACTCCTTTTAGCTGATGATTTTGAAAATAAACTTCTTATAGATGAACATGAAAAACTCTCCCGTTATATTGAACATCATAATGCTTGGAACTTAGATGATAAGATAGAACGCATCATTCAACACTTTGATTTAAAAAGATATGAAGATAAACCCATAGATCTACTAAGCGGTGGTGAACAACGCCGTGTTGCACTTGCATCACTCCTTCTACAAAAGCCAGATATTTTACTCCTAGATGAGCCTACCAATCATCTTGATGTTTATATGGTTGAGTTTTTAGAGGAGCTCATCTTAAAAGAGAAATTTACTCTTGTCTTTATCTCACACGATAGATACTTTATAGATAGAATTGCAACAAAGTCTGTCGAAGTTGATGATTGTGCCTTAAAAGAGTACAGTGGTGGTTACTCTAACTACCTCACTCAAAAAGCAGAATATATCCGAACTCTACAAAAACAGCATGATAATCTTTTGGGAGTACTCAAAAGAGAAAATGAGTGGTTCGCGCGTGGTGTTCGTGCAAGACTTAAAAGAAATGAAGGAAGAAAAGAGAGACTTATGAACCTTCGTGAAGAGGCAAAAACAAATCCTGCCAAAATTCGTAAGATGTCTGTAGAACTTCAGCGTGAAGCTAAACACTTCAACCGTGATAAAAGCATCAACAAACAAAAAATGCTCTTTGAAGTAGAAAAGGTAGGTTTAACTCTTGGGGACAAAGAGCTTCTAAAAAGCTTTACAACACGCATACTTCAAAAAGATGTTATTGCCATCGTTGGACCAAATGGTAGTGGAAAATCAACACTACTCAAAGCTCTTTTAGGTCGTATCGAACCAACAATAGGTGCTATAAAAAGAGGTGAATTTAAAGTTGGTTACTTTGACCAGCATCGTGAAATGCTAGATGATGATAAAAATCTCATAGAAACTTTTTGTCCTCATGGTGGTGATAGAGTTCAAGTAAGAGGAAGTGACCTTCATGTTTATGGTTACTTAAAAAACTTTCTTTTTCCTCGTGAATTTTTAGATAAAAAAGTAGGAATACTCAGTGGTGGAGAGAAAAACCGTGTAGCCCTTGCCCTACTCTTTACAAAAGATGTAGATATTCTTATACTTGATGAGCCAACAAACGACTTAGACATTCCTACTATTAATATTTTAGAGGAGCAACTGACAAACTTTGCTGGTGCTGTTATCATTGTAAGTCACGATAGATACTTTGTTGATAAAATTGCTAAAAAACTCTTTATCTTTAAAAGCGATAAAACCATAGAAGAATCACATCAGCAGTATAGTGAGTATCTTGAGTTAGAAAAAGAGCTTCACGAACTTGATGCGATGGAACTCTTAGCATCACAGAGCAAACCAAAAGAGCAACAAACACAAAGAGAAAAACCTAAAACACTTAAACTTACTTTTAAAGAAAAAATGGCTTTAGAAAAACTTCCACAAGAGATAGAAGAACTTGAAGAGCTTATTGAGAAGAAAAATGAGTGTTTAGCAGATCCAAAATGTTATGAGGAGATAGGTATTACAGCACTTGCATCAGAGTTAGCTAAGATAGAAGAGAAATATGAAGAGAAAGTTGAAGAACTTTTAACGATTCAAGAGAAAGAGGAAGAGATAAACTCTTCAAAGTAAGATAAACTATCTTACTTTTGAGCCTCTTTTAAAGAGTCTGCTATTAGAAATGCAAGTTCTAAAGATTGATCTGCATTAAGACGAGGATCACAGTGAGTATGGTAACGAGAGCTTAAATCCTCTTCAGTTACAGTAAAACTACCACCAATACACTCAGTAACATTTTTACCTGTCATCTCTAAATGAACACCACCACCAAAAGTACCTTCAGCACGGTGTACTTGAAAGAACTCTTTCATCTCTGTAAGTATCGCGTCAACAGGACGAGTTTTGTAGTTGTTTGAAGATTTTATAGTATTTCCATGCATAGGGTCACATGACCAAACTACTTTCATACCTTCACGCTCAACTGCTTTTATAAGAGCAGGAAGACCATCACCAACTTTACCAGCACCCATACGAACGATAACATTCAGACGACCCGCTTCATTCTCAGGATTTAGTTTTTGACAAAGTTTTACTAAATCTTCAGGATCCATACTTGGACCAGCTTTTACACCTATAGGATTTTTTACACCACTAAGGTATTCAACATGCGCACCATCAAGTTGACGCGTTCTATCTCCTATCCATAGCATATGAGCAGAAGTGTCATACCACTCATCAGTTATAGAATCTTTACGCGTAAATGCCTCTTCATAAGGAAGAAGAAGCGCTTCATGTGAAGTATAAAAATCAGTTTCACGAAGTGTTCTATAAGTTTTAGAAGTAACACCACATGCTTCCATAAACTTTAAAGATTTTCCTATCTCTTCTGCTAGCTGTTCATACTTTTTCGTAACTTCACCTTGGTGTGCAAAGTCGAGTGTCCATTTATGAACTTGATGTAAATCAGCTAAACCACCTGATGCGAATGCACGAAGTAAATTTTGAGTTGCTGAAGCTTGATTATAAGCTCTTATCATTCTTTCTGGATCTGGAATACGAGCTTCAGAAGTAAACTCTGAACCATTGATAATATCTCCACGATATGAATCAAGTGTTACATCTCCAAGAGTTTCACTATTGCTAGAACGAGGTTTTGCAAATTGCCCTGCCATTCTTCCAACTTTTACAACTGGCAAACCACCTGCATAAGTCATAACAACAGCCATCTGCATCATTGCTTTAAAGCTGTCTTTAATGTTATCTGCATGAAACTCACTAAAACTCTCAGCACAGTCACCACCTTGAAGTAAAAATCCTTTACCATTAGCAACATTTGCAAGTTGTGCTTTTAAAGAGCGAGCTTCTCCAGCAAAAACAAGTGGAGGATAGTTTTTTAGTTCTTTTAAAACTCTATCTAACTCAGCTTGATTTGGGTAAGTTGGTTGTTGTAAAATCGGTTTTTCTCTCCAACTTTGTGGACTCCAAGTACTCATGTCATAACCTTATATATTATATTTTTCAACATTTTATCTAAAAAGAGATAAAACTGTTATTATAGTTTGCTAAAAAAGCTATAAAAGTTTTTTTTATGCTTAAAAGAGTATAATTGCAAAAATATCATAAATTTTATTTTTTATTCTATTAAATATATTTTGGAGCTTATACTTACAATGGATATAAACTACTTTGACTTAGTCAGTGCAATAATCATCTTATTACTTGGACTTAAAGGAATTTTAAATGGCTTTTTTAAAGAGGTCTTTGGTTTAGTTGGCATTATCGGTGGTGTCTTTGTTGCATCAAGGGTAGCTGAACCAGTAGGTGAATACCTTAACAATCTTATATTTCATTTTGGCAGTTCAGCAGCTGTAAAATTTTTAGGTTTTTTAACAGCTCTTGCACTTTTTTGGTCACTTATGGTTTTTTTAGGCTACACATTTAAAAGGCTTAGTGCATTAAGTGGACTTGGACCTGTTGATAAAATTTTAGGGTTTGTTGTTGGTGCAAGTAAATTTTTTCTTATTGCATCTATACTGGCATATAGTGCTTCAAGTATTAAAGCTCTCGAATCTACACTAGACTCAGCTTTAGAAACAAGTGTGCTTTTTCCAATTATGAGTGAAACAGGTGCATTTATTATGAAAATGGATCCTGCAAATATAAGTGAAAGTATAAATAGCACTATCGAATCAGGAGAAAAAGCCATGAAGGAAAATGCTACTAATTTTCAAACTGAAGCGATAAAAGAGCAGATGCAAAATATTAAAGAAGAGCTTGCAGAGCAGATAGCTAAACAACAAAAAGAGAACTAGAACTATGTCAAATGTAAATACAAACTTTAATGATAGAACTATAGAGTATGAACAACTTTTAAATGATTTTAAAGTACTGTTAAAAAAGAATAATTTGAAATTCACTATTCAAAGAGAAGTTATTCTTGAAACACTCTATAACTCAGATGAACACTTAACTCCTGAAGGTTTACATCATCTCATTCAGGAAAAACAGCCTGATTTAAAAACAGGAATAGCAACAGTTTATAGAACGCTAGCACTTTTAGAAGAGTCAAATGTTGTGACTTCTCTCTCTTTTGGAGCACAAGGTAAAAAATACGAACTAGGTGCAAAAGAACATCATGACCATCTTATCTGCACCGAGTGTGGAAATATTACAGAATTTGTAGATGATGAAATAGAGAAGCGTCAACATGCAATAACAGAAGCTTTAGGTTTTAAAATGAGTGACCACTCAATGCAAATCTATGGCATTTGTTCAAATTGCCAATAAACTAAAATAATAAAGAAGGAAAATTATTGATTTTTGAAAATAAATTTATTCAACAAAGAATTGAAAAAGCAAAACTATTAAAAGAGGCAGGATATAACCCTTACTCAAATGAGTCAAAAAGAAATACAACGGTAGAAAAGTATTTAAATGTTAACTCAGATATTATGGATAAAGAAGATAAGCGCGATGAACATCGTCATTATATTGTGAGTGGGCGTATTAAACTTCTTCGCATTATGGGTAAAGCTTCTTTCGTAAAGATAGAAGATGAGAGTGGAATGTTACAAATCTATGTAGCAAGAGACAACCTTCCAGAAGGCTTTTACAATGATATGTTTAAAAAGAACATTGAAGTTGGAGATATTATAGAAGTTGGTGGATACCCTTTTGTTACAGGTAAAGGTGAACTTTCACTTCATGCTGATAGTTTAACTATTCTTACAAAAGCCATTAGCCCTCTTCCTGAGAAGTTCCACGGAATTACAGATAAAGAGATTCGTTATAGAAAAAGATACCTTGACCTTATTATGAATGCTGAAGTAAGAAAAACTTTTCAAGTTCGCTCAAAAGTTATTAGCTTAACTCGTCATTTCTTTGAAGAAAAAGGTTTCTTAGAAGTAGAAACTCCAATGATGCATCCTATTGCAGGTGGTGCAAATGCAAAACCATTTGTTACACATCATAATGCACTTGGAATTGATAGATACTTAAGAATAGCACCTGAACTCTACTTAAAGCGTTTAATCGTTGGTGGATTTGAAGCTGTTTTTGAAATTAACAGAAACTTTAGAAATGAAGGTATGGATGCAACGCATAATCCTGAGTTTACTTCTATAGAATTTTATTGGGCATACAAAACATATAAAGATTTGATTGATATTACAAAAGAGTACTTTAAATATCTTTTTGAACACTTAAATCTTCCAACAATTCTTCCTTATGGAGATATGGAAGTGAACTTTGAAAACTTTCAAGAGATTCCACTTATAGAGTCACTTACAACTATTGGTGGTGTACCAGCTGAATCTTGTAATGATAAAGAGTCTATTATTGCTTATCTTAAGTCTAAAAATATCTCTGTAAAACCAGGTATGAATTTAGGACAACTTCAAGGTGAACTTTTTGATGAATTTGTTGAAGAGAAGCTTATTGATCCTACTTTTATTACAGAGTACCCAGTAGAGATATCTCCACTAGCTAGAAGAAGTGATACAAATCCTGCTATTACTGAAAGATTTGAACTTTTTATAGCAGGTCGTGAAATTGCAAATGCTTTTAGTGAGTTAAATGATCCTATAGACCAACTTGAAAGATTTGAAGGACAAATGGCTGCTAAAGATAATGGTGATGATGAAGCTCATGAGATGGATAGTGATTTTGTTGAAGCACTCAGCTACGGTATGGCACCAACAGCTGGTCAAGGTATTGGTATAGACAGACTTGTGATGTTATTGACAAATGAGCATAGTATTCGAGATGTACTCCTTTTCCCCGCAATGAAACCTGTTGCAACAGAAGAGAAAATAGACGAAGAGTAAAACTTATTTAGCGTAAGATAAAGCTTACGCTAAAAAGTCTATACTTCTAAAAAGGTCTCAATATGAACACAAAAACTCTTTTTTTTCTCCTCTCTCATTTTTTATTAACTACTCTTCTCTCTGCAAATTTTGTAATTGGCACAAAAACTTTTATTACAGATGGTGAAGATTTCACTATGTGGATTGCCCTTTTTGGTCTAGGTGTGGTCAGTCTCTTAGCACTCTTTTTATCCTCAGAACAGACAAAAATGTTTAAACAAAAATATGAAGAAAAAGAAGAAGAAGAGAAAAAAATCCATCAAGCTCAAGATAGTTTGATTTCTAAGATTGGTGAAGACATCTACGGTATAGCAAAAGATAAAAAATCTTTACAATCAGAAACACAACTACTTTCCATAACAACAAACCTTATAGAGTTTCTTAAAATCAAATCTAAAAAAGTCACAATTGAAAATGAGCATCTAAAGATTCCCAATCTTCTCAACGATATTTCAGGAACACTCAAGTCAACAATAAAAGAAAAAAATTTAGAACTTATCTATAATATTAGTCCTGATATACCTAAATATATAATTTCAGATACACTCAATCTTAGTAAAATTCTTACAAATATTCTCATTTTTTGTGTAGAAAAAGAAGCAAAACAGATCTGTCTTGAGATAGATATAAATAGTATTACTTCAAAAAATGATCAACTTTTTTTTACTATAAATCCTCACTTACAAATTGATGTTGAAAATGGAGACAATATATTTGCATCCAAGTATAATGAAGAGAGTGATTCTTATGAAAGTCTAGGACTCTTTATAGCAAAAGAGTTATCTCTACTTATGAATGGAGACCTCATAGCTAGAAATGATGCGAATCATAACTTAGAGTTTGTACTCAACATCCCTTACTACAAAGCTAAAGAGGGTAAAAAACCAGTTAAAACCAAAGAGAGTAAAAATATTTTACTTGTCGAGTCTTCTCAATACTCAGCAGAACATATAAGAGATATACTTATCTACCTTAATCATAAAGTTACTATTATAGACCAAAAAGAGTATCTTTTTGATTTACCTATATTTCATAAATTTGATATTATTTTTATGGAAGAGAGACTCTTTGTTGATGATGTAATGATGGAACTACAGAAAATCACGACACAACTTGTTGCAACATATAATATTTTTCATAAACCTAAAGAGTTTGAAAATTCTAAAATTGCAGATATGAAAGTCTCTAAGCCATTAACTATTTGGCAAATTTCTGATATTTTAGAGCAGTTAGCTCAAGATAAAATTGATAAAGAGTTTAAAGAAAAGACATCTGTTATAAATTCTGGAAATATTCTTGTTCATAGAAACTCTTTTCAAATAACAAGAAATGTAACTCTTAATAAATTTATACAGTTTAAAAACAAAAGAGTTCTTTTAGTAGAAGATAATCTTATTAATCAAAAAGTATTTGTTGGTATGCTTGGTAAATCTCAAATGTCTATTGAAGTCGCTAACAATGGAGCAGAAGCATTAGAAATATTAAAAAAAGATAGGTTTTTTGATATAGTTTTCATGGATATAAATATGCCTGTAATGGATGGTTACACTACCGCTTCCAAGATTAGAGAAGATGAACGATATGATGATATTCCTGTAGTTGCATTGAGCGCCTTAACATCTAATGATGAAATAGCAAAAATGTTTACCTCTGGTATGAATGGATATATAGCAAAACCTCTTAAAAAAGAGATTTTATTTACAGTTTTTTTAATTTTCATAGAGAATACTACTGTTCCTCATGCAAAAGATATCGAGTCAGATGATCATAAACTTTATAAACTTGATGGCTTAAATATTGAACTAGGTATATCAAAATCTGCCTATAACGAGGTCTTCTATAAAGAGATACTTATTGAGTTTAAAGATGCATATAGTGGCAGTGACAAACAGTTTGAGAAAATACTCAATGACTTTAGATACGAACAACTTAAGATTTTATGTTTAGATATTAAAGGGCTAAGTGCTACTATTGGTGCGGAAAATATTCATAAAACTATGAGAGATATTATTAAAAAAATTGCATTTAAAAAATATGAGGCTATCCCAGATCTAATAAAAGAGTATAAAGTTGAACTAAAACGAGTTAATAGTTCAATAGATAAATACTTGAACTTATAAGTTCAGTATTTTATTATTAAAACTTTAGTATAATTGCCACAATTTTAACAAGGAATTTTATAAGATGAGTTTTTTAAAAGAGTATGATAGTGAAGTTTATGATTTATGTGAAAAAGAGTTAGAGCGTCAAACAGACCACTTAGAGATGATTGCATCTGAAAACTTTACACTTCCTGCTGTTATGGAAGCAATGGGTTCAGTTTTTACAAACAAATATGCAGAGGGTTACCCTGCAAAACGCTACTACGGTGGTTGTGAGTATGCTGATGGTGTTGAGCAGTTAGCTATTGACCGTGCATGTAAACTTTTTGGATGTAACTATGCAAATGTTCAGCCACACTCTGGAAGTCAAGCAAATGGTGCAGTTTATGCAGCACTTCTTAAAGCTGGTGATAAACTTCTTGGTATGGATTTAAGCCATGGTGGTCACTTAACACATGGTTCAAAACCATCTTTTTCTGGTAAAAACTACTCTAGTTTTACTTATGGTGTTGAGTTAGATGGTCGCATCAACTATGAGAGAGTTTTAGATATTGCTCAAATTGTAAAACCTAAGATTATCGTATGTGGTGCTTCTGCTTATGCTCGTGAAATAGACTTTAAAAAATTCCGTGAAATTGCTGATGCAGTTGGTGCTATTTTATTTGCTGACATCGCACACATTGCTGGTTTAGTTGCAGCTGGTGAACACCCTAGCCCATTCCCTTATGCAGATGTTGTAACAACAACTACACATAAAACACTTGCTGGACCTCGTGGTGGTATGATTATGACTAACGATGAAGATATTGCAAAGAAAATAAACTCTGCTATTTTCCCTGCTCTTCAAGGTGGACCACTTGTTCATGTTATTGCAGCTAAAGCAGTAGGATTTAAATATAACTTGTCTCCTGAATGGAAAGAGTATGCTAAACAAGTAAAAGCAAATGCTAAGATTCTTGGTGAAGTAATGGTGAAGCGTGGTTACGATGTTGTTTCAGGTGGAACAGATAATCACTTAATTCTTGTATCTTTTGTAGGTACAGATATTAGTGGTAAAGATGCTGATGCAGCTCTTGGAAATGCTGGTATAACTATAAACAAAAATACTGTTCCAGGTGAAACAAGAAGTCCATTTGTTACTTCAGGTATTCGCGTTGGTTCAGCAGCACTTACATCTCGTGGTATGAAAGAACAAGAGTTTGAAATTATTGCAAATAAAATGGCAGATGTACTGGATGATATTAGTAATACAGAACTTCAAGCTACTATTAAAGAAGAGATGAAAGCTTTGGCTCAAGAGTTCGTTATTTATAACCAAGCAACATACTAAAAATATAGGATTAGCTATGACTTCTATGGATCTAAAACTTATTAAAATGGTTAGTGACCACTACTGGATAAAAAGAGATACCGTAGTTGACAAGCTAAATTTTAAGGGTAGGACTTTTTTTAATAAATTTGAAAAAGTAAATGAAACTCTCTCTCAATCTATTATTAATAAACACCTAAAAGGTGATGTAACAGTAGCACACTCTATTGTAAATAAATTTAATAAAGTTGAGAATATTGTAATCGATTATAATGGTCGAGATCCTGAGCGTTTTTATCATAAAACACAACTTCTTCTTCGTGAAGAGGGATATATCAACTTTACAGCCTATAAAACAAAAACAGATGGTCACCTTCATGTTTATATACATAAAGGGCATACTACACTTCAAGAAGCTGTTCAACTTGGTAAAATGATAAGTATGAAACTAGCTTCTAAGCAACCAAAACAGTGGAGAATGTTTCCAAATGCAGATATGCCAGATGAGTATAATATACTTACTCTTCCTTATGAGGTTTATGCAAAAGAGCGTGGAGCTTCTTGGTCAAAACATATGTGAGAGCCGTGAATAAAATGCCAACTTCTTGGTATTTTTAGACTCGAATCAAAGAAGATATGCAAAGCATCGACTGCGAAGTATTTCTAACTTTAAACCAAACAACCCAAGAACAACCAATGCAGGAGAGAGAAAATGAATGAAAACAACGAACTTAATGATATTATTTTAAATAAAACTTCATCAACAAATTCAAATAAAAAAATAGTTTTAGCAGTAGCAACACTTGGTGTTGTTCTGATTATAGTTATAATGCTTATGAATTCATTGAGTTCAGATGGGACAGATAACCTACCTCAAGCTGTTCTTCCACCTGAACCTCAATCCCAAGTTATAAATGAGATTGAACAAGAACCTCTTTTTGAAGATATTGAAGTTGAAGAGGAAGAAGATACTACAGATGCTGACTTAGATAGAATTGCACAGAAACTAAAACAAGAGAGTCTTGATGCAGTGGAAGAAGAACTCGAAGAAGTTATAGTTGTTGAAACTCCTAAAGTTGAACCTAAAAAAATAGTCAAAAAAGTACAACCAAAAAAAGTAACTCCTAAAAAGCAAACTGTAGTAACAACTGATTTATATTATGTTCAAGTTGGTTCTTTTTCAAAATATGAACCAAATAAAAAGTTCTTAAACTCCATTTCTAAACTAGGCTTTAATTATAAATATCATAAAGCAAATAAAATAAATAAAGTACTAGTAGGTCCATTTAAAACAAAAAAAGAGGCAAAAAGTGCAAGACGAGTTCTTCGTTCAAAAGTTGAACCTGGTGCTTTTTTAGTAAAACTATAACGAGTATAAAGTAAGGCAAATTTTGATATATTCTAAACAATTTACACAAGACCAATTAGCACCAATAGCTGTTTACACTCAGCTAAAAAGTATGTTTCAAAATGAAATCACCTATCTTTTTGAGAGTGCTGGAGGAACTGAAGGTAACTACAGTATTATATGTATAGGTGCAAGAGAAAGACTTCAATATATAGAAAATCAGACTATCTATACAGATAAAGATGGGAAAAAAGAGATACAAAAAACAACTCCTTTTCTCTTCTTAAAAGAGTACTATAAAAATATAGATAAAGAAGTCTATAAAGAAGCTACGAAAGAACTCAATGTTGGTTATGTAGATGGTTTCATAGGTTATATTGGTTATGATATGGTTAAAGTTTTTGAGCCTAAACTTGGTTCAAGCATGGATAACCTAAAAGATGAACTCCATACACCTGACCTCGATTTAATACTTCCAAAAATGGTTTTAATCTACTCTCATAAAAATCATAAAATCACTCTTCTTTCAACACTTCAAGAGTATAGTGAAAAATTTATGCAAATCCATGATAATCTTAAA
>Ga0256826_1001623_pt1 | contig 13937 bp, 12 predicted proteins | sample CV79metaG_FD_185975 | JGI IMG/M metagenome (GOLD analysis project Ga0256826, IMG submission 185975) | Hydrothermal vent microbial communities from East Pacific Rise, Pacific Ocean - CV79 | ecosystem: Environmental > Aquatic > Marine > Hydrothermal vents | place: Pacific Ocean: East Pacific Rise...
AAAGTAGAACAATAGATTCTATTGTTGCAGAGGTTACCAATATGGTAAAAAATGGTTACTTTGATTTTTCATTTGTATCTCAAGACTCATCTTCATATATGCTAGACTTTAAACAAAAAGATGGAATAGAACAGCTAATAGATGCAGTTGAAAATATACCTGGAGTTAAAAGTGCTAGAATATTATATCTATACCCATCAACTACTAGTGTGGAACTTATAAATAAAATAGCTTCTTCAAAAATATTTCATTCTTATTATGATATGCCATTACAACATAGTACGCAAAATATGTTAAAAATTATGAAAAGAGGAAAGGGTGTAGAAAAGCTAAAAGAGCTTATGGATGCAATGAGAGATGTTGAAGATGGATTTGTAAGATCAACATTTATAGTTGGACATCCAGGAGAAACACAAGAAGATTTTGATGAGCTTTGTACTTATGTAAAAGAGTATGGGTTTGATAGAGCAAATGTATTTTCATATAGTGATGAAGAAGATACAAGTGCATATGATAGAGAAGACAAAGTTCCACAAGAAACTATAGACAATAGAGCTGAAATATTAGGGGCTATTATTGCACAAACTACAAAAGAAAGCTTAGAAAAAGAAGTTGGTAAGACAGTTCAAGTAGTAATAGAAGGTGTAAGTGATGAACATGACCTACTTTTAAGTGCTAGAAAACTTTCTTGGGAGAGAGAAATTGATGGTGAAATATATATAAATGATAATGAATTTGATATTGAAATAAAATATGGTCACCTATACAATGTATATATTAGTGAATTAGTTGGAAATAAACTTATGGGAAAAGTTTTAAGTACTGTAAAATAAATGAACTATAATATACAAGGTTTTATAAAACTAATAGAAGATCATGCTTTTGTAGAAGCTCACGAAGTATTAGAAGATGATTGGAAGACATTAAAAAAACTTGGTGATAAAAAAACAGCTAAGTTTTTACAATCACTTATAAATGGTGCTACATCTTTGGCTTTGTATAAAAAAGGAAGATCTGAAGCTTGTGTAAAAGTTTGGGGAGCATTGCAAAGAAATAAATATTTAATAGATGAGGTAAATATATCAAATAAGCAAGAGTATATTTATACTATAGAATTACTAGAAGATTATTATAAAAGAAAAGAGACTTTATTTAATGTTGCTTAATTTTATATTAGTATTAAATCTTATTTCTTTAACTGTTTTAAATGCAATTGTGTTTGATCCAGAAGATTTAAGTAAATATTCTCAAGATCCAACAACGTATACCAAAAATATAAAACCACTAGATATTCAATTAAAGAAAAGATTATATAAAGAATTTATGACAAGTTATTTTTCTCCTTGGAAAATAAGCAAAATGCCAATAAGTAAAAAAAGTGCAACGTGGGGTGAAAACTATAGTAAAATGAAAGTTTATGGTGAAAATTATAGACTTATTACTCAAAAATGGTTTACCAATGTTATTGAGCTATCAAATATGGATTCATTTGACACTATACGACAAAGAGCAATTACTGTAAGAAATGCAAACTTAAGACTTTTCCCTTCAGATAAACCAATATTCAAAGATTATAAAAGAGCAGGAGAAGGTTATCCTTTTGATTATAATCAAAACTCAAGTGTAAATATAAATTCACCACTTTTTATATCTCATTATTCAAAAGATAAAGCATGGGCATTTGTAAGTACTAGTTTTGCATCAGGATGGATGATTACTAGAGATATTGCAATAGTAGATGAAGATGTAATTAGAAAATTTAAAAATGAAGATAAATATTTTGTGGCAGTAAAAGATGACTTTCCTATATACAAAAGTGGAGTATTTAAAGACTATATAAAATTAGGAACAATTTTCTCTTTAAGAAATAAAAAATTAGCTATGGTTATAAGAGATAATACTGGTAAAGGTTATATTTCAAGAATTGATAATAATAAAAATATAGTATCTTTTCCTATTAAATTTAATAAAAATAATATAAATAATATTATAAATCAATTAATAGATAAACCTTATGGTTGGGGTGGTTATCTTGGGAATAGAGATTGTTCACTCTTAACAAAAGATGCATTAACTCCATTTGCATTTCCTATGAAAAGAAACTCTTATGCCCAATTAAAAAATGGAAAATATATTTCATTTGAAGGTAAAACTAATAAACAAAAGAAACAATATATTAAAAAATATGGAGTTCCATTTTTGTCACTTATTTATATCAAAGGGCATATTGCATTATACCTTGGAGTTAAACATAATGAACCAATAATATTCCATAATATGTGGGGTGTAAAAACTATAAAAGATGGACAACAAGGAAGATTTATCGTAGGAAAAAGTGTAATATCAACTCTTGAAATTGGACAGGAACTCAAAAATTATGATTATAAACATAATATTCTTTCAAAAGTAAAAGGAATAGTAATACTTAGTAAATAATTGTGAAATATTTATTACTTAGTTAATAAATAATTTTACACTTTATAAAATATATATTCTTTTTAAGTTACAATATATCCTAATAAAAAAGGATATAAAATGAATAATAAATTAAAAAAAGCTTTCTCTTTAATCGAATTAATATTTATAATAGCACTTATTGCGATAATTGCTTCTATTGCTATTACTAAACTTACAAATATCACAACCAAAGCTAGTATCTCATCTATAAAACAAGATATTAACACAATAGTAACTTCATGTAAATCATATTACTTAGTAAATAATACACTAAATAAAATAAGTGATGCAGTAAGTTTGGATAGCAGTGTTTGGGAGATAAGTGATTCAAAAGTAGTATATAAAGATGGTTCAAATGAATGTATAGATATAATGTTAAATAATAATAAATTAGAGCTTAGCATTAAAAATAATGCTGGTAATACTTGTAATGAGTTAAAATCAGCAGGAATTGATAATATAACATATAATTTAAACTAAAGGTAAAAAATGAGTAAAACGAAATTAGCATTATTTGGTATGGCAGCAGTTATGGTTATAATTGTACTTACAAAAATAAATAATATTCCAGTATTAGATGAAAATGTAAAAAGTAAATGGTCACAAGTAGAAAATCAATATAAAAGAAGATTTGACCTTATTCCTAATCTTGTAAATACTGTAAAAGGTTATGCAAAACATGAAAAAGAAACACTAACTGGTGTTATTGAAGCAAGATCAAAAGTAGGACAAATAAATATTGATGCTAATAACTTATCAAATCCTCAAATGATGGAAGCATTTAGTAAAGCTCAAGGTGGATTAACTTCAGCTTTATCAAAACTTATGTTAGTTGTTGAGAGGTATCCAGATTTAAAAGCAAATAAAAACTTCTTAGCCTTACAATCTCAACTAGAAGGAACAGAAAATAGAATAGCAGTTGCAAGAAAAGATTATATACAAAGTGTAAAAAAGTATAATATTGAATTAAGATCATTTCCAAGTAATATAGTAGCTGCAATTTTTCATTCAGATGCACAAATAATTCAAACTTTTAAAATTGCACAACAAGAAAAAATAAATCCGCAAGTTAAATTTTAATTTATGAAACAAATATTTTTAATATTTATTTTTCTTACGGTAAATTTATTTGCAGAGATTACATTTCCTAAATTAACAGGACAAATAATTGATAGTGCAAATATCTTAACAATAGAACAAAAGAATAATATTGAAAATATATTAAAAAATCATGAAAATAATACAAGTAACCAAATTGTAGTAGTAATAATAAAAACGTTAGATAATAAACCAATAGAAGAATATGCATTAGAACTAGGAAGATATTGGAAAATTGGACAAAAAGAAAAGAATAATGGAGTTATTTTACTTATTTCTATGAAAGAACATAAACTTAGAATAGAAGTTGGTTATGGATTAGAAGGTAGCTTAACAGATAAAATTTCACATGAAATTATTGAATATATTATAAAGCCACAATTTAAAAAAGACAATTATTATAAAGGTATTCTTTTAGGAATAGATAACATAATAAATGCTATAAAAAATGAGTATATATATGAAGAAAAAGATAATTTAAATAAAGAAGATAATACATCATTTATTTTCATCTTTGCTTTTGCATTAATTATCATAATGGAAGGCCTAACCAGTTTTACAAAAAATAAACATTTGAAGAATTTGACAAAAACTATTGTTTTTTCAGCAATTGCATATATGGTAAGTTCAGAAATATTACAATTAGATGTATTAATATCATCAATTATTTCAGTTTTTGTATTTGGATATTTATTTTTAAAACAATTAACGAGCTTAAAAGATGAGGATATTAATCAATCTGAAATATATAATGACAAATTTGGAGTTAATAATTCATCTTCTTCAAATGATATTTTTTCATCATCAAATACAAGTATTTTTTCTGGATCAGGAGGAAGCTTTGGTGGTGGTGGAGCAAGTGGGAGTTGGTAATGTATATAAATAAAGAACAAAAAGAAAAAATTAAAGATTTAATAAAAGAAGTTGAAGATAATAGTTCGGTTGAGTTACTAGCTGTAGTATCAAAAAAAATTGAATCATATTCTTTAATAAATTCTTTTTTAAGTATGATTAATAAAAAATATAAACAAAAACAAGTAGATAAGTATATTAATAACTATTTTAAAAAGATACAAAAAGAAAATAAAGATATAGAAGATATTGTATTGTTTTTTGTATGTGTAGATGAAAAATATGTCAAAATAATAACAAGTCAAAATATTACTAATAAAATCAAAAATAAATATTGGCAAAATATTATTAATAATTTTATTATAAAAGTAAAAGAAAATAATATAGATGAAGGATTTATAGAAGCTATAAATTCTTCAAAAAATATTTTAATAGAAGAATTTCCTTATAGAAGTAGTAAAAGTGAATTATCAAATGAAGTTATAGAATTATAAATAAAAAATTTGCTATAATCTTAGCATGAATGAAACAATTAAAATACTAAAAGAAAATAACCTATTAAAAGTTATAGATGAACCACTAGATATAAATCTTGAAATACCACACGTAGCATATGTTGAAGTTAAAACTGATGATTCAAAAGCATTATTATTTACAAATGTAATTGATAAGAAAAATAATAAAAAGTTTACTGAACCAGTATTGATGAATGTATTTTGTAATCCAAAAGCAGTAGAACTTTTTATCGGTGATGCAAATAAAATTGCTGATTCAATTGAGAGCTTACTTAAAATGAAACCACCAAAAACATTTAGTGATAAATTGTCTATGTTTGGAAAGCTTTTTAATGCTAAAAATATATTTCCTAAAAGATTAAAAACTAAAGGTATCTGTCAAGAAGTTATCCATACTGGTAATGATATAAAATTATCAGATCTACCAATACTTACTACTTGGGAACAAGATGGTGGACCATTTATAACTATGGGACAAGTATATACTCAAAGTTTAGATGGTGGTATGCATAATGTAGGAATGTATAGACTTCAAGTATATAATGATGGTCAACTAGGTATGCATTGGCAAATACACAAAGATAGTAATCACTTTTTTCACGAATACAAAAAAGCAGGTAAAAAAATGCCAGTTTCAATTGGTATTGGTGGAGATCCTATGTATATTTGGTGTGGACAAGCCCCATTACCAATTGGAGTATTTGAATTACTTTTATATGGTTTTGTAAAAAATAAAAATGCCAGATTGGTAAAATCAATTACAAATGATATTTATGTACCTCATGATGTTGATTATGTAATTGAAGGATTTGTGGACCCAGATATTATTAAAATAGAAGGCCCTTTTGGAGATCATACTGGTTACTATACACTTAAAGAAGAATATCCACTGATGGATGTAACATGTATTACACATAAAAAAGATCCAGTATTTGCTGCTACGGTTGTTGGTAAACCACCTTTAGAAGATAAGTATATGGGATATGCAACTGAGCGAATCTTTTTACCCTTGCTTAAAACTACGGCACCAGATTTAATTGATTATTATATGCCTGAAAATGGTGTATTTCATAATCTGATTTTAGCAAAAATAAAAACTGCGTACCCAGGACATGCTCAACAAATGATGCATGCTTTTTGGGGTGTTGGGCAAATGTCTTTTGTTAAACATGCGATATTTGTAAATCAAGATGCTCCCGAGCTTCATGATGATATTGCTATATCAAAGTGGATACTAAATAGACTTGATACCGAGGAAGTTTTAATTACTAAAGGTGTAGTAGATGCACTTGATCATAGTAGTCCAAGATTTGCTCTTGGTGGTAAACTTGGAATTGACTGTACTGGTGATGAGCTAAAAGAACTGGGGATCACTTTATTAAGTGATGATGAGTTATTAGAAAAAATCCAAGAAATATCTAGTGATGTAAAAGGTTTAAAACAATACCATATTGATACAAAAAATCCAATATGCGTAATAAGTGTAGAAAAAACTAGAAGTCAAAAAGAGTTATTTGAACAATTAAAACCACTTTTTAATTATATTAAGATTTTAGTAATAGTAGATGAACAAAATAATGACCTAGAAAATGCTTATATGTTAGTGTGGCGAGTTGTAAATAATATTGATAGTAACAGAGATATATTTATAGAAGGCCATACAATTGGTGTTGATGCAACAAATAAAAATATACTTGATAACTTCCAGCGACGTTGGCCAGATGATGTTGTATGTACAAAAGAAGTTATAGAAGATTTAAGGGAACGAAAGATATTAAATATTAGTGATGAGTTTATAAATAAATGGGGATTAGTATAATGATAAAACACATAGTTTTTATAAAATTAAATGATCAAAATAAAGAACAAAATACTTTAAAGATAAAAGAAATGTTAGAAGAATTGCCTTCTAAAATAGAAGAATTAATTGATATTGAAGTAGGGATAAACTTTGATGAAGCAGATAGAGCTATGGACCTATCATTGTATAGTAGTTTTAATTCAAAAGAAGATTTAAATATTTATGCGACACATAAAGATCACTTAAAAGTAGTAGAGGTAATAAAATCTTGTGCCCAATATACAAAAGTAGTTGATTATATTATATAAATTAAGGATACTCAAAATTAAGAGTACATTAACAAAGCAAAAGATATACTAGATATTATATGAAGGAGGGTAAAATATGAAAAAGCAATTAACATTTAAAAATGATCTACGTAATAAATTGTGGCAATTTTCTATTTTACCAATATTATTTTTGAGTCTAGTATTTATGGCTTTTATATATCTTACTTTAGAAAATTCATATGAAAAAGATCATATAAGAATATTAAATAGTTTTGAGTATAGATTAAATTATTTTGTAAAAACTACTCTTAAAAAAATAAATAATTTAAAAAATGAAAATATGAGTAAAGACGAAATAAGTTTTATGTTTACTAATAACAATGAATTTGAATCAATGATGATTCTAAGTCAAGATGGTATTGTTAAGAAGTCATTTTTTAAAGATACAAAAACGACATTTAATGGATTTGATTATTCAAGTAATAAGATATATAAAAAATTTATTAAAAATAAAAATAAACCATTTTTCTCAAATATTAATTTTTCATCATTAACTAATAAAAGAAGTATTTCATATATTTTTGAATACAACAAAGATATTTATTTAATTAACCTAAATATAAAAGAAATAAGTAAATATATAAGATATTTAAATAGTTTATTTGATGGTCAAATAATAGTAGTAGATAAAAATGGTAAATATCTAGTAAATACAAGAAGTGCAAATATTAGTAATAAATCATTTTTCAATACTCAATTATATACTCAAGTAATTAAAAAATATAAGCAGTTTCAATATATAGATTATTATGATGAAAAATTAAAAAAAGATAATCATATGACTTTTATGATAAATAAAAATACTCAATGGACTATTATTCTGTTAGATAATGAAAATAAACTAGATAATATAATAAGAAATATATCTATATTATTATTTATATTTATATCTGTATTAAGTCTTATTATTATTTATGTGGCTTCTAAAGTTACTTCTAAAATTGTAAAACCAATATATGATATAACTAACCAAATGGATAAATTTTCAAACGACAAGCATGTAAATAGTGCATACTTATCTGAAGAAATAGAATATCCTATGTTTAAAAAAATCGTAAAAAGTTTTAATAAAATGCAAGATAAAGTTGTAAAAAGAGAAAATGATTTAATTGAATTAAATATGAGTCTAGAAGACAAAGTAAAAGAAAAAACAATACAACTAGAACAAATTAATAATAGTTTACATAAAAAAGTACAACATGAAATTAAATTAAATACACAAAAAGAAAAAATATTATTTGAACAATCAAAAATGGCAGCAATGGGTGAAATGATAGGTAATATTGCACATCAGTGGAGACAGCCATTAAGTTTAATAAGTACTGTATCTAGTGGACTAAAGTTTAAATATGAGATGGGTATGTTTAATGAAAAAGAGTATTTTAATTCTTTAGATAAGATATTAAATTCAACAACATACTTATCAAATACAATTGATGACTTTAGAAACTTCTTTAAAAAAGATAAAGAAATAAATGAATTTGATATTAAGAAGTTAATTAATAAAGCTATTACACTTATGGGGAATAGTTTCACTAGTAATACTATTAATCTAAAACTTAATATAAATAATAATTTAATATTAGGGTATGAAAATGAATTGTTACAAGCAATATTAAATATATTAAATAATGCAAAAGATGCTTTAAAAGATAAAGATTCTGATAAGTTAATAATTATCTCTACATTACAAGATAATGAAAATATAAAGATTACCATACAAGATAGTGCAAATGGTGTACCTGCAAATATTATTAATAAAATATATGATCCTTATTTTACAACAAAACATCAATCTCAAGGTACTGGAATAGGTTTATTTATGACAAAAGAGATTATTACTAAACATATGAATGGTACAATTGAAGTAGAAAATAAAAAATTTAACTTTGATAATACTGAATACTATGGTGCAGTATTTACTATTTCAATTCCCATAAAGCTTGAAATTACCCCCCCCCTTTATCAAAAAGTGATGTTTAACCACTAATTAAAAGCAAATATAGTAAAATCAATTAATTTTAAAAGATTAGGAATAAAAATGATTTTAATGATAGATAACTACGATAGCTTTACTTATAATATTGTTCAGTATTGTGAACAACTTGGAGCAAATTTAAAGATAATCAGAAATGATGAATTATCTATAGATCAAATAAAAGAACTTAATCCTGAAAAAATAATAATCTCTCCCGGACCAGCAACACCAGATGATGCTGGGATTTGTTTAGAAGTAATAAAAGAATTTGCAGATACTATACCTATATTTGGAATATGTTTGGGACATCAAGCAATTGCGCAAGTATTTGGAGCAGAGGTAATTCAAGCAAATACAATGATGCATGGTAAAACATCAAGAATAAAAGTTTTGAATGATAATATTTTATTTAAAAACTTGCCAAACGAATTTACACAAACTAGATATCATTCTTTAATAGTTAATCAAAATAATTTACCAAGCACAATAGAAGTAACATCGAAATCTTTAGATGATGATGAAATTATGTCATTAAAAATTAAAGATAAAAATATATTTGGAGTGCAATTTCATCCAGAATCAATTATGAGTGAACATGGGCATGAGATTATAGACAACTTTTTAAAATTAAAAGCATAAAAATGCTAGAAAAAAGAATAAATCTTAGTTTTTATTTCATATTAGCTACTTATTCTTTCTTATTAGTATATATTGCAAATACATTTTCATTGAATATTAAAGAGATAGATATTTTTTATTCTAATGAACATACTCTTTTATGGTATTTGACTCATATTTCAACTCATTTTTTTGGTACTAACAATATTGCAATACGATTACCATTTATAATTTTCTACGTTCTTAGTGTTATTTTGGCGTATTTATTAACAGATGATTACTTTAAGCAACCACAAGATAGGCTTATTTCTATAATAATATTTATGGCATTGCCTGGTCTTAATAGTGCAGCGATACTTATTGATAATTCAATTATAGTAGTATTTTGTATATTATTGTATTTATATTTATTTAAACTTTATGGTAAAGAATATTATATTCTATTATTCTTATTTTTAATTATTGATAACTCTTTTGCTATTTTATATTTAGCATTGTTTTTTTATTCATTAAAGAAAAAAGATAATGTATTATTAATTATCTCTCTTCTTTTGTTTGCTGTATCAATGTATATGTATGGGTTTATTATTGACGGTAGGCCTAAAGGATATTTTTTAGATACATTTGCTATTTACACTACAATATTTTCACCAATTATATTTTTATATTTCTTTTACACTATTTATAGAGTAGCTATAAAAGAGCAAAAAGATTTATATTGGTATATTGCAACAACTTCATTATTATTGTCATTTATTTTTTCACTACGACAAAAAATTGATATTTCAGATTTTGCACCATATGTTATTATTGCAGTTCCTGTAATGGTAAAACTTTTTTTACATTCGTACAGAATTAGATTAAGAGATTTTAGACAAAAACATATTGCTTTTGCAAGAATAATGTTTTTAATTTTATTTATAAATACATTTTTATTATTATTTAATAAATTATTATATATATTTATAAGTACTCCAAATAAACATTTTGCCTATAAATATCATGGAACACAAGAACTAGCTTTGACACTTAAAAATAATAGAATATTTAAAGTATACTCAAAAGATAAACAATTACAAAAACAACTTGATTTCTATGGTGTAACAAAAGGTAACAAATATATACTAACAAAAGTAAAAAGTGATAACTATTATAAAGTGATTACAATAAAATATTTGAATCAAAACATTAAAAAATATTACATTTTGTTACAAAAGTAAACAAAACTAGCTTTTAAACTTAATTAAACAATAAATATTTATCTAAGTATAATTATTAATTTGTTACTATTGTAAAATTAAATTTCTTAAAGGAGCTAGTATGGCACAAAAAGCGATACGAGAATATGATGCTAAATCAATTTTAGCAAAACATTGGAACAAATACTTTCCAGATTTTACATATGCATATGAAACAGTTATGGTTCAAAATGGATCAGAGTTATTAGAAGCTGCAAAAACTAAATCTTGGTTAAATGAAAAAACATTGGTTGCAAAGCCAGATATGTTATTTGGAAAAAGAGGTAAAAATGATTTAGTTCTTTTTAGAGATGCTAAGCCAGGTGATGTTAAATTATCTAAAGCTGCTTCATGGATTGATGAAAAATCATCTTCTGATCAATCAGTTTATTTTTCATTTGATGGTGATACACCTACAGGTGAACCTTCAGTTGATAGATTAACTCACTTTGTTGTTGAACCTTTTACACCACATGAACAAGAAGAAGAATATTATGTATCTGCTACTTGTGTTGGTGATAATGATGTAATCTATATGTCTGCTGAAGGTGGAATGGAAGTTGAAGAAGGATGGGATGAAAAAGTTACTGAAGTAGCATTCCCTATAACTGCAACTGAAGAAGAAATTGCAACAGCAATTAGAGCTAATGTTCCTGCAGATGTTGCAGATAAAGACAAAGCTCAATTTGCAGAATTCTGTATTGGATTCTTTAAAGCATATAGAGAGTTAAATTTCGCATATTTAGAAATTAATCCATTTGTAATGCAAGGTAATAAAATTGAATTACTTGATATGGTTGCAAAACTAGATGATACTGCTGGATTTATGATGGTAGATGAATGGGGAGATGTTGAATATCCTACTGCATTTGGTATGGAAGCAAAATCTCCAGAAGTAGAAGCAATTGAAGAAGCAGATGCAAAAACAGGTGCTTCATTAAAATTAACATTACTTAAACCAGAAGCTAGAGTTTGGACTATGGTTGCTGGTGGTGGTGCTTCAGTTGTTTATGCTGATACTATCGCTGATATGGCTGGAATAGAAGATCTTGCTAACTACGGTGAGTATTCTGGTGGACCAACTACAGGTGAAACAAAATTCTATGCTGAAACATTACTTGACCTTATGACTAGAGAAAAAGATGCTCAAGGTAGAGGAAAAGTTATGATTATTGGTGGAGCTATTGCTAACTTTACTGATGTTGCTAAAACATTTACAGGTATTATTCAAGCATTTGAAGTATATGCAGACAAAATGAAAGCAGTTGATCTTAAAATCTACGTAAGAAGAGGTGGACCAAACTATGAAAAAGGTTTAAAAGACATCAAAGAAGCGGCAGATAGATTAGGATTATACATTGAAGTATATGGACCAGAAACACATGTTACTGACATTGTTAGAATGGCATTAGAGAAGTAAGGAATAGATATGACACAATTATATACAAAAGACACACAAGCTATTTTTTGGAATAACAATAAAACTGCTATCCAAAGAATGTTAGATTATGATTATACAATCAAAAGAGAAACACCATCAGTAGCTGCTATTGTAGCTCCAACTAGTTCAAATAAATTTGATAAATTTTTCTTTGGACCAGATGAAGTAATGATTCCATTATTTAAAACAACTGCAGATGCTAAAGCTGCTCAGCCACAAGCTGATGTACTTTTAAACTTTGCATCTTTTAGAACAGCTTATGATGTTACTATGGAAGCACTTGAAATTGGTGGTTTTTCATCTATGATGATTACTGCTGAAGGAATCCCTGAAAGATTAGCAAGAGGTATGAACCAAACTGCTAGAGAAAAAGGTGTTACTATTATTGGACCTGCAACTGTTGGTGCTATTACTCCAGGTGCATTTAAAGTAGCAAATATTGGTGGAACTATCACAAATATCGTTAACTCTAAATTACATAGAGCTGGTTCTTGTGGATTAGTTACAAGATCTGGTGGATTATTTAATGAATTATCAAACATCATTTCAATCAATGCTGATGGTATTGCTGAAGGTGTTGCTATTGGTGGAGATAGATTTGTAGGATCTGTATTTATTGATAACTTATTAAGAATGGAAAAAAATCCAGCAGTTAAATATATGATTTTATTAGGAGAAGTTGGTGGTACTGAAGAGTATAAAGTAATAGAAGCAGTTAAATCTGGAAAAATTACTAAACCAATTATCGCATGGTGTATTGGAACAATTGCTAAGTATTATGATTCAGGTGTTCAATTTGGTCATGCTGGAGCTTCAGCAAATGGTGAAATGGAAACTGCAGAATATAAAAATAATGCAATGAGAGAAGCTGGTATTCATGTACCAAATTCATTCAATGAACTTCCAGGTATGATCAAAAGCGTATTTGAAGGTATGAATCTTGCAGAAATTCCTGAACCAGAAATGAATGTATGTCCAACATCAAGAAGAAGTAAAGAATTTATCTGTACTATTTCTGATGATAGAGGTGAAGAAGCTACTTATGCAGGATTCCCGATATCAAGTGTGGCTACTCCTGATACTGGAAAAGGTATTGGTGATGTTGTATCATTATTATGGTTCAAAAAACAATATCCAAAATGGGCTACAGACTTTATTGAAACAGTTATGAAAACTGTTGCAGATCATGGTCCTGCTGTAAGTGGAGCTCATAACTGTAAAGTAACGGCAAGAGCTGGTAAGTCAGTTGTTGAATCACTTGTAACTGGACTTCTTACTATTGGTCCAAGATTTGGTGGTGCTATTGATGGTGCGGCAGAACATTTCAAATATGCAGATGACAATGGTTTATCTCCAAAAGAGTTCTTAGGACATATGAAAAAACAAGGTATTCCAATTCCTGGTATTGGTCACAGAATTAAAAGTTTAAAAAACCCAGATTTAAGAGTTACTGGACTTATGAACTTTGCAGCTGAACATTTTCCAGCTACACCATTATTAGATTATGCAAAAACTGTTGAAGCTCTTACTACATCTAAAAAAGAGAATTTAATTCTTAATGTTGATGGTACAATTGGGATTCTTATGGTTGATATGTGGAGAGCATTAGG
>Ga0256826_1001624_pt1 | contig 13930 bp, 6 predicted proteins | sample CV79metaG_FD_185975 | JGI IMG/M metagenome (GOLD analysis project Ga0256826, IMG submission 185975) | Hydrothermal vent microbial communities from East Pacific Rise, Pacific Ocean - CV79 | ecosystem: Environmental > Aquatic > Marine > Hydrothermal vents | place: Pacific Ocean: East Pacific Rise...
TGCAAATAATACTAATATTAGTGATGCAACAAGTGTATTAGGTTATAGAACAGGAGATAATCCTGCTGATATTAAGTGGTATAATGCATCGGGAACACAGGTTGATGATCCAAAAGAAGTTGCTGCTTCAACAGGGATTTCACCATTGTTAAGAAATCCTGATGAAGAATTAAATGCAAGTGCTTTTAAGGATTATGTTCCTCAATGGAATATCATGCCTCGTATAGCTTTTTCATTTCCTATTTCAGATGTGGCTTTATTTTCTGCTCATTACGATGTAATGTCAAAACGTCCTTATGGTGTTAACCGATTAAATCCTGTAGAATATATGCATTTACAAGCTTATGCAAATGATCCTATTAATAATCCTAATTTAATGCCTGAAAAAACGATTGAATATGAGTTAGGATTTCAACAGAAAGTATCGAATACCTCTTCTTTAAAAATTGCAGCTTTCTATAGAGAAATGAGGGATATGCCTCAAGTTCAGAATATTACAGGAGCTTATCCTGTAAGTTATATTACTTATCAAAATATTGACTTTGGAACGGTTAAAGGTTTGACTGTAACGTATGATTTAAGGAGAACAGGAAATATTAGAATGAATTTGAGTTACTCTTTACAATTTGCTAATGGTACAGGTTCAAGTGCGAAAACAGCTATTAATTTAATAAAGCAAGGAGAACCAAATTTAAGGAGTACATTACCGTTAAGTTTTGACCAAAGACATACCATTAAAGCAACTGTAGATTATGCTTATGCAAGTGGAAAAGCTTATAATGGTCCTGTTTTATTAGGGAAAGATATATTAGAAAATTCAGGAGTTACATTTATATTCCTTTATAATACAGGAACGCCATATAGTCGAAAAGATCCAAGAACAGATTATTTATTGGGTTCTATGAATGGAAGTAGAATTCCTTCAATATTTAGGACAGATATGAAGGTTTACAGAAATTTTTCTCTTAATCAAGGCAAAGAGAAAAAGCATCCGATGTCTCTTCAAGTATACTTAGATGTATTTAATTTATTTAATGCATTTAATGTTAAAAAGGTATTTGCATATACAGGTAATGCCGATGATGATGCTTATTTGACAACAGCTAAGAATCAAGCTCAAATAGATTCGCAAGTTGACTCTTATGCCTATAGCAATTACTATTCAATGAATATAAGTATGCTTGATTATTATCAGGCACCACGAACAATTAGATTAGGATTAACATTAAACTTTTAATAATGAATAAAATTAAAATTAGTGATATGAAAAATATATATGTATTACTGGCTGTATTATTCTTTTTGATGACAAATAATGCAGAGGCTTATCACGATAGAGCTTGGAATAAAATGCATAACGATAATAATAGATCTGTTAATGCATCAGGTTGTACTAGAGCGACAGCATCTACAACTATAGAGTTTAATAATGTTAGAGCTTTGATTCACACAGGAGGAGATATGTGGTGGGATTTGGTAGGAACTGCTAAATATGAGGTCCCAAAAGGTTCTGGAAAAACAGCTTTATTTGCTGGTGCAATTTGGGTTGGGGGAACAGATATTAATGATCAGTTAAGAATGGCTGCTGTTAAATTTAGATCGAATGGAGTCGATTATTGGCCTGGTCCTCTTATTGTTTCGGGTATGGATAGAGCTACAGTTACACCTGATGTTTGTAGCGAATATGATAGACATTTTGTTATTACTAGGCAAGAGGTTGGAGAATTTAGAACTTATATTAATGCCTTTCTTTCAGGAGATAATGAAACTTTAGATAGAGATTTTAAAAATTATAAAATCCCAGATATTATTCTTGACTGGCCAGGGAATGGAGATGCCGCAAGGGGATATGATAATTATTTAGCACCTTACGTAGATAACGATGCTAGTGGAGATTATAATCCTATGGGTGGAGATTATCCTTTTTTCGATTTAGATGGATCGGAGCCTTGTGGGACATCAAGAGAGGATAGAAAACCTAGATTATACGGAGACCAAACAATGTGGTGGGTGTATAATGATAAAGGAAATGTACATACAGAGACTAATGGAGAAGCTATTGGAATGGAAATTAGAGCTCAATATTTTGCTTTTTCTACTGCTGATGAACTTAATAACATGACTTTTGGTAATTATGCTTTAATTAATAGATCGACTTATACACTTTATAACACTTATTTTGGGGTATGGACTGATGCTGATTTAGGTTATGCTTTTGATGATTACGTAGGTTGTGATGTTACCAGAGGATTAGGTTATCTATATAATGGAAACGAGATGGATGGAACAGGAAATGGTCAAGAATACGGTGCCCATCCTCCAGCTATTGGCGTTGATTTTTTCGAAGGTCCTTACATGGATCCTTGGGTAAAAGGTGGAGATACTTTAGATAGACCATCAACTTATATTTTAGACGTTGCTGGTAATCGTACATCTGTTTTTGATACGCTTATGCCAAGAGATACTTCTGCTATAGGATTATATAATGGTGGTATTAATGGTTTGAACTTTGGAGATTCAATAGGAGGAAATGAACGTTGGGGAATGAGACGATTTCTTTATTTTAATAATAATTCAGGAAATCAAGGAGATCCTTCTTTTGCTCAACAGTACTATAATTATTTGGATGGTAAATGGAAAGATAATAGAAATTTAATATTTGGAGGAACAGGATATGCTTCTAGTGGAGGTACAAGAGCTCACTTTATGTTTCCAGGTATAACAGACCCAATGAATTGGGGTACTGAAGGAAATGATCCAGGGTATATGACTCCAGGAGGATGGACTGAAGAAAATGAAAATAATGCTCCTGATGATAGACGATTTGTTCAGTCGGCAGGTCCATTTACATTGCAGCCAGGAGCTGTAAATGATATTACCGTCGGAATGGTTTGGGCTAGAGCAACAAGTGGAGGTCCTTTCGAATCGGTTAAAAAGGTACAAGAGGCTGATGATAAAGCTCAACAATTATTTGATAACTGTTTTGTTATGATTGATGGGCCTGATTCTCCAGATTTAACAATTACAGAATTAGATGGTGAATTACTATTCCAAATTTCTAATGAAAAAGGACGCTCTAATAATTATACAGAGTACCCAGAAGATTATGTTCAGAAGGATCCTTTTATCATCTTATCAAAAGATATAATAGCTGAAATTGATAGTGATGCAACTCTTAATGAAGAGGAAAAAGCTAACAAAAAGGAAGAATTAAAGAAATATAGATATGAAGGATATCAAGTATTCCAGGTGAAAGATAAGAGTGTTACAACTTCTGATTTAGATAATCAAGAGTATTCTCGATTAGTATTTCAGTGTGATGTTCGTAACAATGTTGATAGAATTATTAATTATGTAACAGAGCCGATAACAGGAAAGTTACAGCCTAAATTAATGGTATCAGGTAATGATGATGGAATTGCTCATACTTTTAAATTGACAGAGGATGCTTTTGCTACAGCTGATAAGGGATTGGTTAATCATAAAAAATATTATTATATAGCGATAGCTTATGCTTATAATCAATTTAAATTGTATGATCCCGAGGATGGGACAAGCTTAGATGGTCAAAAGTTACCTTACTTAAGAGGTCGGAAAAGTTCGGCAGGAAGTATTAAGACTTTTGAGGGAATTCCTCATAAAAACACCATTCAGAATGGAGGTACGGTTATACACAGTACTTACGGAGATGGTATTCCTGTTACTTTAATAGAGGGAATGGGAAATGGTAATAATATTCTTAATTTGAAACAATCAACAATTGATAAGATTATGAGTGGAACGCCTTGGCGAGCATCTGATATTGAGTACGAGGCTGGAGCGGGACCTATTAGCGTAAAAGTTGTTGATCCTTTGAATGTAAAGAATGAAACCTATATTTTAAGGTTTGATTCTGTAGCTTATTCTTCTACAGATAACTTAAAAGAAAGTGGAGTGATAGAAGATGCTAAATGGTATATTTATTCACAAGAATATGATTCTACTTTATTAGATACAACTATAATGGTAATGATAAATGATAGTATGGCAGTAGAGACTGATGTGAATCTTGTTATTCCTATGGTAAAAGGAATTGATAGAGTATTATCTTCTTATAAGGAAATAACAGCAATGGGGACTGATACTTTTAAAGTTACAGATCCAAATGTAAAAGCATTGAAGCTTTATCCTAAAGGCACCATTTTTTCTGAAAAATGGATTACTATAGAAAATGAACAAATTATTCCTGAATTAGGAGTGTCTATTACTATCAAACAAGTTAATGTACCAGGACCAGGTCCAAGACCTGGAGTTATTGATAATTCTAATTTTCAAAATGGTTATCTTACTTCAGAAATGATTTATAAAGATCCTACTAAATTGTGGTTATCAAGAATTTTTGATAATGATGGAGAGAATGTTTTTAATTGGATTCGTTCAGGTGTTAAAAGTGATCCTAATTGGGGGTCGATGTTAATAGGAAATATACCTGTTGATGGAAATGGTCAGTGGACAGATATGGCAGGGGGATTATTCTCAAGTTATCGATTAGTGATGCATGATCAACTTTCAGGTTATATTCGTTATCAAGCAGCTTATAGAGAAAATTTTGAGGTATCGCAAGGTGAATATTTTGATCAATATAAAAGAACACCCAGTATTGATTTTGTAATAACTAAAGATACTAATTTATGGACACGTTGTCCAGTTGTAGAAATGTGTGAATACGATACATCAGGAGGGGAATTTATTCCAGGTCCTTCAGAAGGAGGGGTTGATAAATTCTTGTTAAGAAATAGTCGTTCTGTATATAGAAATGGTAAACCTATGCCAAAGTCGGCTGTAGAGTCTTTTAATGTAAATGGAGAAACCTTTACTGCTGAATATGGAATGGGTTGGTTTCCTGGTTATGCTATCGATGTTGAAACAGGAGAACGTTTAAATGTATTCTTTGGAGAAGATTCTCGTTGGGGGGCTTATAATGGAAGAGATATGATTTGGAATCCTCATGAAAAACAAGCTACAGATTTGTATAATCTCACAGGAGGAATGGCAGGAGAATTAATAATGGGAGCTAAGCATAATATTTATGTTTGGGGACATTCGTATGCTGATACAACTGATACACCTTATAATAAAGCTAAATTCATGAATACCTCTGTTGGTTACGATGAAGGTCAAAGATTGTATGCATTATTACATAGAGCAGGAGATGATGATGTTGCTAATTATGAGAAAGCTTATTCTTTAAAGGCGGTTTACAATAACGTTGTTTATGCTGCGAGACCAATGCTTAATTTTTCTTCAGAAAATTATGATAAAGAAAATGATCCTTATGGATTTATTCTATCAGATATAACTATAAAGATTAGAATGGCTAATCCTTATCGTGGATTAGGAAATTATGATGATGGTGAAAGAATTAATAAATCATCTTTCTTAAGATCTGATAATTTAGCTAAGAATAATAATGCACCAATGTTCTCATTTAGTACTAAAGGATTTGGCGTAGAGAATAATAACCAAGAAACAGCTGAATCAGCATTAGATGTTATTAATATTGTTCCTAATCCATATTACGCTTATAATACATATGAATTGAAACAAACTCAGAAGTTAGTTAAGATAACAAACTTGCCAGAGACTTGTACTATTTCTATTTATAATATAGGTGGAAATTTAGTTCGTAAATTTCAAAAATCGAGTCCATTGACATATTTGGATTGGGATTTGAAAAATGAGTATGGTATAGAAATAGCTGGAGGAGTATATATAGTGCATATTAATGTTCCTGGAGTTGGTGAGAAAGTATTAAAATGGTTTGGAGCATTAAGACCAATTGATTTGAATAATATTTAAAAAATAGAGCAAATGAAATATTTTAAATTAATAATATTATTGTTAGCAATTTCGCAAGTGACAATTGCAGGTAATGATCAAAGGATAGGGCAAGCAGGAGCTACAGAAATATTAATCAATCCATGGGGAATGAGTTCGGGGCTTGCAAATTCAAATGTTGCTTCGGTACAGGGTATAGAGGCAATGTATCAAAACATAGCAGGTCTTGCTTTTACAAAAAAGACAGAAATAGGTTTTACTCATACCAGATGGCTATCAGGTACAGGTATAGGAATTAACAATTTTGGTTTAGCACAGAAAGTTGGAGAAACAGGAGCGTTAACTTTAGGAGTGTCTTCATTTTCTTTTGGAGATATTGAACGAACAACTGTTGATAATCCTGAGGGAGGAAATGGAACTTACAATATATCTTATACGACAATATCTGCGGGTTATGCAAAATCATTTTCAAATAGTATTTATGGAGGTATTAATTTTAAGATGATATCGGAAGGAATATCCGATTTGTCAGCTTCAGGATTGGCTATTGATGCAGGAATTATGTATAAAACAGGTATTGGTAAAAATAAATTGGGAAAGAAGAATAGAGATAATTTTAAGTTTGGAATTACTTTAAAAAATGTAGGACCAACTATGATTTTCAGAGGAGATGGAATGTCTTTTAAAGGTACTTCAACTACAGGAGTACCAATGACTGTTGAGAATCGTACTCAAGATTTTGAAATGCCAACACAATTAATTTTAGGTTTAACTTACGATTATAGAATTAATTCAAAAATAGATACAGTTACTAATAAAGTAGTTTCTGATCATTTACTGTCTGTATCAGGAGCGTTTATATCCAATTCTTTTACAAGAGATCAGTTTTCTGTAGGATTAGAATATTCGTTTAGAAATTTATTTCAATTAAGAGGGGGATATTTATACGAAAGAGATATTCAAGATGCAGCAACAAGAGCGATAGCTTATACAGGTCCATCGATGGGAGCTACAGTGAAAATTCCATTGAACAAGGAGGAAGGTTCTTACATTGGCTTAGATTATTCGTATAGAACAACTGCAAATTTCTCAGGAGTTCATACTATTGGAGCAAGAATTATATTATAAGAAACATTAAGTTTTAAGAAATAGTAGAGAGTCCCGATTTATCGGGATTCTTTTTTGTTAATGACTAAAATTAAAGAATTATGAGTAAAATTAGTTATATGACCAAAGATGGTTTAGAAAAATTGAAGGAAGAATATGCTCATTTTGTTAGTGTTAAAAGACCAGAGATATCTCAGCAGATAGGTGAAGCTAGAGATAAAGGCGATTTGTCGGAAAATGCAGAATATGATGCCGCTAAAGAAGCTCAAGGCTTATTAGAAATGAAGATTGCTCAGATGGAAGAGCTAATAAGAAATGCTAGATTAATAGATGAATCGAAATTAGATGTAGAAAAGATACAAATTCTAAATAAGGTTAAGATAAAAAATCTTTCAAATAGTACTATGATTGAATATACGATTGTTTCAGAATCGGAAGCGGATTTAAAGAATAAGAAGATATCTATTAATACTCCTATTGCATCAGCTTTATTAGGCCATAAAATTGGAGATATCGTTGAGATAAAAGTTCCTGCTGGAATCATTAAATTTGAAATAATTGAAATCTCAATTTAATAATTATGGACTCAATCTTTACTAAAATAATTAAGAAAGAAATATCGTCGTATATTATTGATGAAAATGAAAATTATATTGCCTTTTTAGATGTTTTTCCATTAGCAAAAGGTCATGCTTTGGTTATTCCTAAAAAGCAGGTAGATTATATTTTTGATTTAGATGATGAATGTTTATCAGGTTTACATCTTTTTTCAAAAAGGATAGCAAAGGCTATAGAGCAGGTAGTACCATGTAAGCGTATAGGTGTAGCGGTTATAGGCTTGGAAGTTCCTCACGCTCATATTCATTTAGTTCCGATTAATGAGGTTCATGATATAGATTTTTCAAAGTCAAAATTAAAATTTAAAGAAGAAGAGTTTGTAGAGGTCTTAGAAAAAATAAAATCTAAGTTGTAATTTTATTAAAGATTTATAAGTAGATAATTTAAAAGATAAGCTTTAAAAAATGCTTATCTTTTTTTTGTAAAAAATTGAAGCTTTAGATTTTTGTATTTAAAGAAAAAGCAATATATTTATTCTTCATTAAAAAATAGATACTATGAATAACATTTACACAAAATTAAAGACATTGATGCTTCTTGCGTCGGTGTTATTTTTTGTTCAAGGTTTTTCACAAACTTTTGACAAAAATTATGCGGATGGTAGGCTATTCTTCAAGTTGAAGAATAATGTTCCTATAGCAATGACTCTACAAAATAAAGTAGATTTTAGTAGATTGTCTACACTTAATAAAATTTTATCTAAATATTCGGTAACTAAAATAGATAGACTTAGCGATGATGTAAATGAAAAATTGTTATCGCAGACGTTTAGAATTTATTTTTCTAATTTTTCTCAAGTAGAAATAATTGTTAATGCATTAGAAAAATTAGATATAGTAGAGTATGCAGAAAAAGAGCCTGTTTACTATGTTGATTGGGTTCCTGATGATCCATATTATAAAGATAATATTAATAATAAGGGAAATTATCATTGGAAATGGTATTTTGATTTAATTAATGCCGAAGATGCTTGGCAGGTTTCTAAAGATCAGATAGGGGAAGTAGGAAGCTCTGATATAAAGGTAGCTGTTGTTGATAATGCTGTTTTGACAACGCATGAAGATTTAGATGTGTGGAAGCAATATGACGCCGCTGATGATGATGATAACGCTTCACCTCCTATAGAAAGTTGGGATTGGTCGCACGGAACACACTGTTCAGGTTTAGCAACTGCAAAAACAAATAATGGAAAAGGATTACCTTCTTTAGGAGGAAATGTACAGTTGATAGCTGTAAAATGTACTAAGGATAATACTGATAATCCAGGTTCTCTAGGTTATACTTATGATGGTGTAAAATGGGCAATGGATAATGGTGCAGATGTAATTAGTATGTCTTTTGGAGGTTCTGGATCTTCACAAACTTTCCAAAATTTGATGAATACAGCTCACGATAAAGGTATTGTTTTATTAGCTGCAGCAGGAAATGATAATGTAAGTGAAAAGCATTATCCCGCTGCTTATGATTATGTTATTTGTGTTGGTTCTGTAGATTCAGATGATGGTAAAACAGATTTCTCAAACTGGAATGATCCTGATGCAGATGATGATTGGGTAGATATTTCTGGACCAGGAGGATATCGTATAGGAAATAATACAGGTTTATTAAGTGCTGTAGATACAGCTGATAAAGAAAAAGACTATGGTCCAGAAGGTTTTTATGCATCAATGTCAGGAACATCAATGTCAACACCTGTTGTTGCTGGTGTTGCAGGATTAATGTTGAGTGTTTATCCAGATTTAACGGTTGAGGAAGTGGAAGAATGTTTAATTTCTACAGCTGTTGGAATTGTAGATAAGGATTCTGTAGGACCTAGAGTAGATGCTAAAGCAGCAATGGATTGTGTGGTTAGCAAAATGGAATCGGCTCCTAAAACAAAGTTTAGTGCAGATCGAACTACAATAAATGTGGGTGAATCTGTTCATTTTACAGATGAGTCAGCTCCTACTGCTACAGAGTGGGATTGGAGTTTCCCTGGAGGAGATCCAAATAGTTCTGATGTTCAGAACCCCGATGTAACTTATAATTCTGTTGGAGATTATGATGTAACTTTGACAGCTTCAAATGAGTATGGTACAGGAAATACAGTAACTAAAACAGCGTATATTCATGTAAAGGATCCTTCCGAAGATTGTGATACAATAAATCATTTTATGGGTGATCAAGTAGTTTATACAGCTGGTCCAGGAAATGGTTATGTAGCAGGTACAAATAAATATGGTGATCTTGCCAAAGCAGATCTTTATAAATATGATGAAGTAGATGGCTTTTCTGATATTAGTGAAGTGAAATTGCATTTTGCTTGGGCAACAACAGATGACGGTAATGCAGATTCTATAGTTGTATGCTTATGGAATGCTAGTTTAGAAATTATAGGATCAGAGAAAGTTGCTTATGCAGATGTTATGACTGATGTAGCAAATAATGATACAACAGTTGTTACTTTCGACCCTGTAGTAAGAATACCTGGAGATTTTTTAGCAGGATTTCTTATTCCAGACCCTGCTGATGGAGATACTTTGGTTGTTTATACAAACTATGTGGGGCAATCTCTTAATGGTCCAACAGACCTTGAACAATTAAGTAATGAAGATTGGTATTGGATGAAGGATCGTTGGGGAGGTTTTGATAGTACAAGTTTAGCAATGGCTGTGACAGTTTGTCCAGGAAAGCCGTATGCCAATTTTAGTATAGATCAGAACCCTATTTGTGAAGGTTCTAGTATTCAGTTTACAGATGAATCTAGAAATACGGAGGCTACAGAATGGAAATGGATTTTTGAAGGAGGAGATCCAGAAACATCAACAGAGCAGAATCCTTTGGTTAGATATGATAATGAAGGATATTATAAGGTTACATTAATTGCAAAGAACTCTTTTGGTAGCGATACATTAGTGGTAGAAGAATTTATCAATGTGGAGTTAGCTGCTTATGGAGGTTCTGTTTCTGCAACAGAGACAATCATTTGTGAGGAAGATCATGCTAATCTTAAAGTAGAAGGATACAGTGGAGATATACAGTGGCAAGTTTCGTCAGATAACTCTTCTTGGTCTGATATTTCAGGAGCAACATCTGAAACTTATACAACACCAGCTTTAACATCTGCTAAATATTATAGAATTAAGGCAACAACATCTTCAGTTTGTCCAGAAGAATATTCTAATTCTGTTCATATCACAATTAAAGCTAAACCTTCGGTTACAGCTAATGCTGATCCAGGGACAAGTTTGTGTGATGGTGATGAATTAACATTGACAGGTAGTGGAGCCGATTCTTATACATGGAATCATGGTGTAACAGATGGTACAACTTTTACTCCAGAAGTGGGTTCTGTTGAATATACTGTGACAGGAGAAAAAGATGGTTGTACGGATGAAGCTAAAATTACAGTAGTTGTTCATGCTAATCCTACTGCAAATGCGGGAGAAGATCAAGATATTAATAATAATCAAACAGCAGATCTTTCTGCTTCTGCAACAGGAGGGACGTCTCCTTATTCATATAATTGGACTCCAACATCAAAGATTGATGGAGATGCTGACAACAAGGATGTTACAACAGTTTCTTTAACAGCAACAACCGTGTTTACAGTTCAAGTATCTGATACTTATGGTTGTGAAGCAAGTGATGATGTTACAATTAATGTTATAGGAGGAGAATTAGCAGTAAATCCATCGACAGATAAGACTGATAATATAATCTGTGAAGGAGAATCGATAACTATATTAGCTAATGCGAGTGGAGGAAATGGTTCTTATACTTACACATGGAGTCCAGAAGGCTCTGGAGCGAGTTTTGGTGCTACTCCAACAGAAAATACGACTTATTATGTAACGGTAGAAGATGAAGATGGAACAACAAAAACAGGAAGTGTAGATGTAACAGTTAATCCTTTACCAGAAGCAGCAACTTCTGTTTCGGCATCAGAGACATCTATTTGTGCAGGAGAGTCTATTACATTGAGTTATACAGGAGGTTCTGGAAATGTATTTAAATGGTATTCAGTTTCTTGTGGAGGAACTTTAGAGGATAATACAACAGTAATCCCATCAGAAACAACAACTTATTATGGTCGTTGGGAAAATGGATGTGGCGTTTCTGATTGTAAAGATGTAACAGTAACAGTAAAAGAGGCAACGACTATTACAACACAGCCTCAAGGAGGAAGTGTTTGTGATGGAACGGCATATACTTTATCTGTTGTTGCTACAGGAGCAGGAACTTTACATTATCAATGGAAGAAAGGGACAAGTAATGTAGGAACTAATGCAGCTTCTTATAGTACAACAGAGGCAGGAGATTATACTTGCGAAGTTTCTGGAGATTGTGGATCTGTAGTATCTAATCCTGCAACAGTAACAGTAAATACAACTCCAACTATTACAATGCAACCTGTTAGTGCAGAGTTGGTAGAAGGAAATGATACAAGCTTTACTGTTGAAGCAACAGGAAGTGATTTATCATATCAATGGAGAAAAGATGGATCAGATTTATCAGAAACATCAAATATTACAGGTACAAACACAAAGACACTAAGTATCGAAAATATTGTATTAGCAGATGCTGGTGATTATACTTGTTATATATCTAATGATTGTGGAAATGTAACAACAGATAAGGCAGTGTTATCAGTAACGGTAAATATTAATTTAGTAGAGAAATACAATTTACAAATTATGCCAAATCCGTCTAATGGATTGTTTACTGTAAAAACACAAAACATCTCCACTCCAATTCGTATTGTGATTGTTGATGTTACAGGAAAACTTATTTTAGATAGAAAATTTGATAAGGCAAATGCAAATGTTATTGATTTATCACAACATGCAAAAGGTATTTATTTAATGAGAGTAATTTTGGATAAAGAAATTATGAATTCAAGATTAATAGTAGAATAAATATTAGTTATAAAAAAGAGAGCCCTTTGCATTTGCAAAGGGCTCTCTTTTTATTTGAGACTTTAAGGAATTATAACTTAAACATTAGATAAAGCATCTTCTAAAAAGTCAAACTTTGCTTGATAATCTTCAATGGATTTTTGGATAACTTCATGAGCTTCTGTTTTACCGTAAACATCAGTAATCTCGCACTGTCCAACTTCTCCAGGAAGATTTTTGTAAGTTAAAAAATAATGCTTAAGTCTATCTATGACCATATCAGAAACATCGGTAATGTCTTTATAAGCTCCAAAAACAGCATCGTCTTTGAGAACGGCAATAATTTTATCGTCAGCTTCGTTACCATCAATCATTCGGAGACCTCCAATAGGGATGGCTTGAACCAATATATTACCATGAGTAATTTCTTTTTCGGTTAAGACACAGATGTCTAAAGGGTCTTTGTCCCCTTTTATACCTTCCTTTCCCGATTTCTCCATTGAGAAAGCTGCAACTTTATCATTGCAATAAGTTTGAGGAATAAAGCCATATAATGCAGGTACTACATTAGAGAATTTTTGAGGTCTATCTATTTTTAAATAGCCCGTTACTTTATCAATTTCGTATTTTACAGTATCGCTTGGAACAACTTCTATAAAAGTTGTTAAAACTTCTGGACATTGTTTGCCGACTTCAACACCGTGCCAAGGGTGAGATTTGTATCTTAATCCCATCAATTTGGCAATAGGATTCATTAAATTAGTTCCCATAATTTATCAATTTTTATTTATATCGTTTAGGGTTTGCGGTCAATATAGATATTATTTTACTCTTTATTTTGAATAATGTTACATTTACTATTGGGGATATATTTTAATAATTATAATTTGAAAATTGAGAATATTTCTTGATTTATTACAATAACCTTTAGTTTAAATTTAAGGTATAAATAAACTTATTACAAAATAAAGACTAATTAATCAATTATACATTATTTTTTTATTAATTTACAAGTTCAAAATATATAATCAGTAATTATGGCAATCAAAGAATCGGAATTATTAATCAATAAGGATGGAAGTATTTATCATATCAACTTAAAACCAGAGGATATTTCTGATACAATTATTCTTGTTGGAGATCAAGATAGGGTAGAGATGGTAGCATCTTTTTTTTCTTCTATAGAGCTAAAAAAACATAAAAGAGAATTTTATACTGTAACAGGGCGTTTTAATGATAAGCGAATTACAGTAATGTCTACGGGAATAGGTACCGATAATATTGATATTGTAATAAATGAATTAGATGCTCTTGTTAATATAGATTTGAAGAGTAGAGAAATAAAAGCATCACAAAAACAATTAAACCTTATTCGTATAGGAACTTCTGGAGGTTTACAAGCTGAATTGACACCTGGATCTTATATTGTTTCGGATTCGTCTATAGGTTTCGATGGAATGTTAAATTATTATAAGGATATTATAGGTATTACAGATTTACAATTCGAAAAG
>Ga0256826_1001625_pt1 | contig 13919 bp, 13 predicted proteins | sample CV79metaG_FD_185975 | JGI IMG/M metagenome (GOLD analysis project Ga0256826, IMG submission 185975) | Hydrothermal vent microbial communities from East Pacific Rise, Pacific Ocean - CV79 | ecosystem: Environmental > Aquatic > Marine > Hydrothermal vents | place: Pacific Ocean: East Pacific Rise...
AAATAAAAAATAGAATAAATCTTAACAATCGTACTATCGGTACACTCAAATATATAAAAGAGCAATCAAATCAAGATGGTTTCATAAGTGAAAAAGTTTTAAAAGAGGAGTTAAAGAACTATCTTTACCAAAATTTTGATGAGGAAAAAACAGATAGTTTAGTCACACATTTTTATAAACCAGCTCTCTTTTATGGTTTTATAGTAAGAGATAAAAACTATAATCTTTCTTTGAGTATAGAGGGCAATCTTTTTGTCAATAGTTATGAGAAAAAAGATTTTTACAGTTGTAAACGAATTTTAATCAATCAACTAGACAACACAACTTATCCAAATAGTTCGACTCCTGATGTAAAAAATCTTAAAATATTTCCTTTTAGAATATTTTTTAAACTTCTTTTGGAAAATGAGAAACTCTCCTCTAGTTTTATAAAAGAGAAACTTATCTATATCGCTCTTCAAGATGATTTAACAAATTATAGTTTAACTCATAATTTGTTAGATATTAAGGAGGGAAACTATTATGAAAAATTTAATAGTTGGGTCATTAACTCTTTAGTTGATATAGAGATATTAGATTTACAATATAAATATATCTCGATAAATAAAGAGATACTAAATCATATAAAATCGCTCTATGATAATCTACAATATAGCGATATGTTTTTTAATGATGTTACCTGCCAACTCAATAAAAATGTAGCAGATAAGCGTGTAAAAAGAGATGCTTCACTCATAGTGAAGGCTAAAAAAAGAGATAATTTTAGATGTGTTATAAATCCCAATCATCAAACTTTTTACTCTAAGGGTGAAAAATATGTAGAGGGACATCATATAATCCCTCTTTTTCAGCAAAAAAATTATGATTTTAAACTTGATACCGTTGAAAATATAATATCTCTTTGCCCAAATTGTCATAGAGAGATACATTTTAGTGATAATAAAGAGGAACTTTTAAAACAGATTTTTTTTAGGAAAAATCTGTTTATGCAAGAGAAAAATATAGACTTAAATGATTTTTATAAAATGTATAACTGTTTTCAATAGTTCTTATTACCTTTTAAACTAAATACTCTATCCCAACTTTTTTACAATAACTACTTATCATAGCTCTTTCAAAATCATTATTTGTAGAGTATTGATACCCAAAAGTTTTTTTCCACATCTGATGCTCCTCCATACAGAGATAAAAGAAAACATCTTGATGCCACTCTTTAAAACTCTCATAAGCAGACTTAAACATCTCCACTTTTATGGCATCTGGATAGGAGCTTTTTCCACTTGCATTTTCAAATGGCATCTGAGTTATCTTACTTCTAAACTCTCGCTCTCGTAACTGCTTTATAACAGGTTTAATAAATGTCAATGTCCCAAAACTAACCAATGCCACTTCTGATGCCTTAAACTCTCTTATAAGTCGTGCATAGATAGCCTCATACTCCTCTATATAGTTCTCATATTCAACAATAGGATGAAAGTGAAAACCAACCTTTACCCCTTTGTTAGCTAAGGCTCTTGCTGAAGCTATACGCTTATCTAGTGAGGCTGTAAGGTGTTCCTCATTTTCTATAATAGTTGTTGTGTTAAGTGACCAAGTACATAAAATATTTTTAGGAACATCATTCTCTAATAGATACTCTATATTATGTGATTTTGTTTTAAACTCTAAGATAACATTAGGATTTTCTCTCGCAAACTCAAAAAGTGCATCTAAAATCCCCTCTCTATTTCCCCACATTAAAGAGTCTGAACTCTGTCCTGTACCTATATGATATGTTTTATTTTTTTCAAGATTAAGATTTTTAAGTTTCTCTGCAAAACCACTATCAAAAGTTATCGTATTTTGATTATAAAAACTCTGTATAGAGCAGTATGAACAATCAAACCCACAACTCTCAACAGCATCTAAAGTTAAAAGATTACAACATCTTGTCTTCTCACTTGCCACAGGACATAAACCCAATCCAAAACCCTCTTTAGGTTCTGTTTGAAAATTAAATTTTTGCTCTTTAGGGATATTTTTAAGCTCAAAATTTTCATAAGAGTTTGGAGTAGAACGTATCTTTTCATAGGCATCTTTTAGCCTTTTAAAAACAACTTTTTTTTGAGTATGCTCAGGAAATATCTCTATAATATCTTTTTCATACCACATATTTAAATCTCGTGACATATCTATTATCTGTTTTAACTCTTGATGTGAAAATTTCAACTCTAAAGATTTTATTTTTATAAACTCCTGCTGGTTTACAGGGAGTTTTGTAAAAAAACTATTTTCAATCGCTTTGTTAAATTTATCTATATATTCATTCATATTGAAATTATGCCCAATATATACTAAAATAGTGTAAACTAAACACAAAAGAGAGAGAAATGATTTTAGGTAAATGTCCCTATTGTGAAGATGGAAATATTGAGGTTCAAAGTAAAGAGGTTCGTGGTAAAAAAGTGAAACTTTATGTTTGTAGTAATGCTCGTTGGAAAACAGAAGATGGTGAGATGTATGAACTTACAGAAGATGCCACTTGTGACTTTAAGATATGGCAAAATGCTTTAGCAAAATATGGCAAGTGGTTGAGTTATCAAGAGGTGCGAGAACTTCTTGAAAATGATAGTATAGAGGTTGAACTTTTAAGTAAAAAGTATGGAAAAAAAATCTACTATAAAAAGTTTATTATTTTAAATCAAGAGTATGGGGTAAGTGTACTTTGGGATTAGTTTTATACTACTATCCCCCTTTTTAAACAGGGAAACAAGGGGGATGTAGTTTGTTGTAAAATCTCTATCTCAAGTAGAGATTAGGAAAAAACTAGTAGTTATATGTTAAAAATGCTTGAATAGTATTTACCGCATCGTTATCTTGATTACCTGATACTGTATTTACATAAGCAAGAGATGTATCGAGTGAACCAAATGATTTACTAGCTGTAAGAGTTAGCTCTTTCATATCATTTCCACCAGTAGCTTTATCTTGGTCTGCATAAGTATAGTAAAGACCTAAATCTACAATATCTGCGATAGGTGCTTCAACAGTTAAGTTATAAGCTGTTGTATCTTTTTGAGAAACTTTAAATGTATACCAACTTTCTGTATAAAGTTTTGACATACCTGAACCAGATAAGTTGAAACCAGCATCAGCATCTTTATCTACTTTAGAGTAAGAAATTTTAGCTGTTACGGTATCTTTTAGCTCATAACCAACCATTATAGCAATAGCAGAACTAGCTTCAGCACCAACACCATCTAAATCAATTCCTGTATATTGTAAACCAGCTAAGATACCATTCATCGCTAAATCAGCTTGTAACCAATATGCTGTTCCAACATGAGTAGCATCATAGTACCATGCTTGAGCAGTTACAGGTTTAAAAGAGTTGTTTACAACACCAGCTGCATAAGCACCATGGTAAAATTGTGAAAAGTTTGTATTTCCTTTTTGATTTACATCAGCAATTACAAAACCATTTGAACCATTTTCTTTTGCACCATTAGAACCACCAACATAAGCACCAACAAATGTAGTATCTTTAATATCTTGATTTATTACAACTGCTGATTCAAATGTATTTGTAGCTACTGACCAATCTTCTGAAAAAACTAATGGTGTATCAAGTGCCATACGACCAATTTTAACAGTAGTTTTACCTTTTGTTGTAGCTAACCATGCTTCATCCATCCAATAAGAGTCATCAACACCATTTGTACCTTCCCAAACACCATTAACAAGTTGTGTTTGAAGACCAAGTGTTGTTAATGCTGTTAAATGTGCTCCAGCAGTTACACCCTCTTTTAAATCAGCTGTTATACCTAAACCAAAAGCAGATTGACCGATAGCCTTCTCTTTAGAAAAAAGGTCACTATTAGCTGAATCATCAGTACCATAAAATAGTTTTGCATCACCAGATACTTGTATATTATCTATTGCAAATGCACTAGAACCAATCAATAAAGCAGTAATTAAACTCATTTTTGTAAATTTCATATATTCTCCTTGAAATAATCTTCTAATTATAACATATTTTTATTTTATGCTAATTTTAGCATTGTTGAAAAATTGTCCACATTTAAAGCAGCACTACCAACTAAAATACCATCTACATTTTCAGTAGCTAGAACCTCTTTTGCATTTGTAACTTTAACACTTCCACCATAGAGTAGTGGAGCAGTTGATTTTTGTTTTAACTCTTTATGAATTTGTGCAATATCTTCTAATGTTGGAGTAAGACCTGTTCCTATCGCCCAAACAGGTTCATAAGCGATGATAAGATTTTCATATTGTGTATCTATTCCCTCATATTGAGTAGATATATATTTCATCATCGTTTGATTTCCAGCTTCACGTATATTTAAAGGTTCACCAACACAGTAAACTATTTTGAAATCTAACTCTTTATAATAGTTGAATTTTGAGACAATCTCCTCTTGAGTTTCTCCTAAAATATGACGACGTTCACTATGACCGATAAGTATAGTTTTTATACCAAATTCATCGAGTTGTTCTGTTCCTATCTCTCCAGTAAATGCACCATTCTTTGTTGGATAAGCATTTTGAGTTCCTATTGTAATTTTACCATTATAACTATCTAAACTAGAGATAGCAGGAAATAATAATACCTCATGAGAGATATTATTTTTTGATATAAATAGTTCAAGTTTATTTATATATTCACTTGTTTGTTTACGAGTAAAATTTGTTTTTAAATTTGCTGAAATTATCATTAGGTTATGCCTTAACTATTAAAGATTCAACACCTGGTAGAACTTTTCCCTCTAATAATTCAAGAGAAGCTCCTCCACCAGTAGAGATAAAACTCATCTCCTCATCAACACCTATGCGTTGTACAAGGTCAGCAGTATCACCTCCCCCTACAACAGTAGTAGCATAACTATCTGCTACAAAATGTGCTATTTTAGAACTACCACGAGCAAATTTTTCCATCTCATAAACACCCATTGGACCATTCCATAGAACAGTTTGCACATCAGCTAAACCCTCTCTATAAAGTCTTACTGTGGCTGGACCTATATCGAGTCCCATCCATCCATTTGGTATCTCTTGAGCTGTGACAATCTTACTTACAGCATCTTCAGCAAATTTTTCAGCTGCTATAACATCAACAGGAAGATAAAACTTTACACCAAGTTTTCTTGCTTCATCCATTACATTTTGGGCATCTTCTAAAAGTTCATCTTCTACTAAAGAAGCACCTATCTCATAACCCATCTGTTTAAGAAATGTAAATGCCATTCCTCCACCTATAAATACTTTATCTACTTTTGGTAAAAGGTTTGTAAGTGCTTCTAGTTTTCCTGAAACTTTACTTCCTCCAACAATAGCAGCAAATGGACGTGTAGGAGTATTGATAAGTTTACCAAAATATTGAATTTCACGGTTGAGTAAAAATCCAGCTGCTTTATGCTCTTTATCAAAATGTTTTGTGATACCATGAACAGAGGCATGAGCACGATGAGAAACACCAAAAGCATCATTGATATAAATTTCAGCCATATCAGCTAATTTTTTAGCTAAAACAGCATCATCTTTGGTTTCTCCCTCTTCAAAACGGAGATTTTCTAAAAGAAGAACCTCTCCATCTTGGAGATTCTGAGTTTTGTTAATTGCATCTGTACCTATAACATCAGAAGCTAAAATCACTTCACGTTTGAGTAGTTTATGAACACGTCTAGCAACTGGTGAAAGTGTATATTTTTCATTTACTTCCCCTTTTGGACGACCTAAGTGAGAAGCTAAAATAACAGAACAATCTTGGTCTAAACAGTAGTTTATAGTTGCAAGTGCTGAACGGATACGTCTATCATCAGAGATATTTCCAAACTCATCCATAGGTACATTAAAATCACAACGGATAAAAACTTTTTTATGTGCTAAATCAAGATTTTTTATATTTAATAGTTCCAAATCAGTTCCTATTTAGAGATATGAAGAGCCATATCTATAAGTCTCATAGAATAACCCCATTCATTATCATACCAAGCCATAATCTTAACCATATCTCCACCGATAACTTGTGTTAAATCTTCTGCAACGATAGAAGAGTATTCACACCCTACGAAATCTTGAGAAACTCTCATCTCTTTATCCATAAGTAAAAGACCTTTTAAAGATGTGTTTGCAGCTTCATTAAATACAGCAGTAACTTCCTCTTTAGTCGTACCTTTTTTCACTACTACATTTAAGTCTACCATAGAAACATCTGGAGTAGGAACACGAACAGATTGACCATGCAGTTTACCTTGAAGTTGAGGCATAACAAGGCTTATCGCTTTTGCTGCACCAGTAGTAGTTGGTATCATATTTATAGCACCTGCTCTTGCACGACGTTTATCTTTTGAATGCTTAACATCTAAAATATTTTGATCGTTTGTATAAGAGTGAATAGTAGTCATAAGACCTTTTTCTATTCCAAAAGCATCATCAAGCACTTTTGCAACAGGGCCTAAACAGTTTGTTGTACAACTTGCATTTGAAACTATCTTTTGTCCATCATAAAGCTCATGATTTACACCCATAACAAATGTATCAGTAGCTGTATCTTTTGACGGAGCAGAGAAAAGAACTTTTTCAACACCATTATCTATATGAACTTGAGCAGACTCTTGAGTAAGAAATACACCTGTACACTCTAAAACCATATCAGCACCACAATCAGCAAATTTTAGATTTTTAGGATCACGATCTGAAAAGATTCTAATTGTTTTACCATCTATTGTGATATGTTCATCATCAATTTGTTCAACATCACCACTAAATGTACCATGAACAGAATCATTTTTCAAAAGATAAAGCATCATATCCATACTTGCCATATCGTTAATCGCTACGATTTCAACATCATCTCTTGTAGCTGCAATACGTGCTACACAGCGACCGATTCTACCAAATCCATTAATTGCTATTTTAAGTGCCATTATAAATCCTGTTTAAAAATTAAATTGGGTTATTTTATCCAAATTTAGTTATAATTCGCTTTAAATATGGAAACTATTGCACTTTTTGGTGGTTCATTTGACCCCCCACATATCGGTCACAAGGCTATTGTTGAGGCTTTATTAAAGAAAGAGTATATCGATAAAATAGTCGTTATACCAACTTTTTTAAACCCTTTTAAATCATCATCTTATGCTTCAGGAAATTTACGATTAAAGTGGTTAAAAACTATATTTAAAGATTTTAAGAATGTAGAGATTAATGATTATGAAGTACAACAAAACAGGGCTGTAACTAGCTTAGAAACAGTAAAATATCTTCAAAAAAGGTATAAAAAAATATATCTTGTTATTGGTGCAGATAACCTATCTTCACTCAAAAACTGGAAAAATTTTAATGAATTAGAGCAGTTGGTAACATTTATAGTTGCTTCACGAAATGATATAAATATACCAAATCGATTTATACACTTAAATATTGATGAAGAGATTTCCTCTTCTAAGTTACGAAAAGATATGCAAATATCAAAAATACCAAAAGAGTGTGCAGTAGAAATAAAAAAATATTATAAGGAAAAAAATGAATAATAGAGTAGAAAAAATAGTATCATTACTTGATACAAATAAAGCAGAATCGATAGAGGTCTTTGATCTAAAAGAAAAAAACTATTTTGTTGATTATGCAATAATAGCTTCATCACTTGGTTCAAAACATACCATAGCACTTCTTGATTATCTAAAAAAAGGGCTTAAACCTGAAGAAGAGTTTAATCATGTTGAAGAGAGTGGTGATTGGGTTGTTGTTGATCTAGGAGATGTTCTTATACATATAATGACTCCAGAATATAGAACAAAATATGATATGGAAAAATTTCTTACTGATTTAAGTGATGGAAAAGATGGAGATGCTCTTTAACAGAGTATCTCTCTAAACTACTTTTTAAAAGAAGTAGTTTAACTCAAAACGATATTCATTATATGAAACATCAGATTTATCAGCACTATCTTCATCTGTTACAAAACCAAATCTTAACTTAGCTTCTATACTTTTTCCAATATTTTGACGGAGATCTATATTTAAAACATTTGTATCTGCTTGAATACCTACTTTATTATCATCAAAATCTTGTATTGCATATCTAGCCATAATACTAAAACCATCTAATATATTAGCTTTTCCAAAATCATATCCAACACGTGCTAAATATGTTTTTGTATTTGAATACCAGTTATATTGTGCCATAGCACGAGTAAATCCACCTGTGGGAAACCCTCTCCACGGAGCAATAATATCTGCTTCATCTGCTACTTTAGAATATCCTAATCGACCTAAAAAAGCACCATTTTTAATATCTACTCTTAATGCTAAAAGAGATGAATCTAAACTTTTTGAATTTTTATATCCTTCAGAATTAGCCTTTAAATTTGCTACCTCATAGTTTGCATCTAAATTATCAACTTGTTGCATATAACGAATACCAGGAGTAACACTCCAACCTGCTACAATAGGAATTTTATAGTGTGCTTCAACTGTAACATCACTAACAACATCAGGAACACTCATTACACTTACATTTAATTTTAAATTTTTTACAGATTTATTTGTAATAGAACCTATAATTAATTTATTATCAGTTCCTATTCGTTGTGTTGTAAGGTTCTTATTTATCGCTGAATCATCATTCTGACTCCATGGATTATCAGCATTATAAGCCAATATATCATGACTTGAGATATGATCTTTTAATTTTTGATTATAGAGATATGCGAACTTAATAGTTGTTTTATCTAAACTTTTAATAGTAGCTGTTACACCATCAAAACTATTTGGAATCATCTTTGTATCATTTGATTTTGTAAAGACTGTTTCAACAAATTGACGACCAAAAATAATAGAGCTTTTATTTTTTTTATACTCTATATAAGCTTGTGCCAAAACTGTCATCCCAAAATCACCAGTTAGTTGAGTATTATAACGACTAAATGTATCTTTTCCCGCTTTAACAAAACCTATATCTTCTACATCTTCACGAAAAAAAGATGGATTTTGTGATGTATATACTCCAGCAGTTGCACTAAATCCAGAAAGAGAAGCTGTTTTATAAATAAAACTTCCACCCACACCCATCGCTTTGTTATCAACTTTAGAACTATCATTCCAGTTCCACATAAATGTATTTGTTCTCAATCTTCCATAAAAAACACCCTCTGTAAATAGATCATTTAAACTATTTACCTCAGATGGAAGTTTTGTATATTGTAAACTCATATTACTATTTAATGTAACTTTGTCTGACTGAAGTGTTGCACTTGCTGTTGTTGCTAAAAAAAGTGTACTTGCAATAAAGCTTAATTGAAATTTTTTCATTTTTTCCCCTATTTTGTAGTGTTTGTATCTATAATTTTAGATGATCGTTTCTCTAACATATCTTTATAGTTATAGATTGCTTCTACATATTTTACCGCTTCAGAACCTCTAGCATACCCATATTTTAAAGTTTTATAATACTTTTTATCTGACAAAAGTGGTAATGTTTTCTTCAGGTCACTCCAACTTGTTGCATCTAAATTTAACTTTCTTGCTAATGTTCTTGCATCAAAAATATGTCCAAGCCCTATATTATATGCTGCTAATGCAAATTTTAAACGACTCTCCCCCGTTACATCTTTTGGAACAAATTTTATCATCTGTTTAATATGTCTTGTTCCCCCTATTATACTCTCTTTTGGATCAACTCTATTTTTTACACCTAAAAGTTTTGCAGTTTTTTTAGTCAACATCATTAAACCTCTTACACCTGTAAAACTTTTAGCTTTAGGATTCCAATGTGATTCTTGATAAGATATAGATGCTAATAATTTCCAAGAGATACCATAATCTTTTCCCGCTCGTTTAAAAATATCTTTATATTTTGGTAAACGAGATTTTACTCTTTTATAAAAAACTTTTGTATTATAATAATCAAAAAAGAGAAGGTGACTATAATAATGATCTTTTAACTCAGCCATACCACCCGATTGATTAAAACTATTTAACCATTCATATATATCTGTTTTAAGATTATCATCATCTACTAATAACCAAGCAAGTTGTTCCCGTTCACTTATAGTAAAAGCTAAAGATATTTCAGGAAAATATTTCAGATTTATTGCATAGATATTGGAATCAACAATAGTACAATCTATCTCATTTGATGCAACTTTAGCTAATAACTCTTCAGCAGAAAACTTTGATGTTAATGTCACATTTATATCAAAACTATCATCTTGTAGTGTTTGAATTGTTTCACTATAACTTGTATCCTCCCCTATCATTATGTAAACCTGGGAAAGATCGTCAATTCCTCTTGGAAATCTACTATTTTCCATCCCTCGATAACAGATAACTTGTTCCTGTATCTCTGAGTAAGATGGGCCAAAATTAAAACTTTTTTCTCTTAATGGAGTTTTTGCTAAACTAGCAGATGTAATATCTGGATGAATGATTTTAGAGAGTTCTAATGCCTCTTTTGTTGTTTGGACTGTTGTTATATTTAACTCTACATTCAAACTATCAGCATAAGATTTTAAAAGGTCATATTCAAATCCCTGTTTACCATCACTTCCTATATAATAAGTAGACAAAGAGTTTAAAAGAACAACATTAAGAAATTTTCTTTTTTTGATTTTATCTAAAATAGATGGTTTTTGAGCCACAGGTGTCTCTATAACCCTAACTATTTCAATAGGAATCTCTTCACTCAATTTTAGTTTAGGTTTATACATAGAATGACTCAACCAACCAAACATATACAAAGATATAGAGAAAAGTATCAATAAAACGGGTTTCGTATAATCCTTCATAGATGACAGTGTACATTTACTACACTTATGCAAAGATAAATCTATTCACTCCCTTATCATATTCATGAGCCAAAACTTTTCCATGTGCTTTTAAAATAGAATCAACTAAATAAAGACCTAAACCAAAACTATTTTTAGATGGATTGTCTTTTGTAAAAGGTTCTATATAATATTGTAATGGATTAGCAATACACTCCCCATTACTTTCAAATGAAAGTTCATCATTTCGTATTAAAATCTTTACATGAGCATCAGGTGAATACTTTATAGCATTATCTATCATATTTTTTACAGCCGTTGTATATAATCTATAATTTACAACTAATTTTACATTTGCATGAATATTAACTGTAACACTTTCTCGATCTACCATAGCCATATCGATAGCACCATCAATAATATCTACTAAACGATACTCTTTAAAATCTGTTCTATCATCAATACTTGTAACCTCTTCAATAAGAGCAAACTCAGTTACTAAAGATTCTAAACGTCCAAAAATAGAGATAAATCTATCTCTATGTTTTTGAGACTCCAACATCTGAGTAACAATCGTTCCTTTAGCTATTGGAGTTTTAAGTTCATGCATAAGATTTCTAAGAAAAAGTGTACGTGATTCCAAAAGAGTATTTATTTTAACCCTTGCAGATTCTAACTCATTTGCAACAGAACCTATCTCATCATCAGAAGATGTTTTGAATGAGATATTCATATTTCCATCACCAAAAAGAATGATTTTTCGTCTTAAACGAATAAGTGGTCTTAACTTTTGTAAAACAAGAATAAAAGAGATAATAACAATAGAAATAATTGTCATATACGAATATAAGACACTACCATATTTATAAGATTGTAACTCTTCATCTTGGATTAAAATAGAAGTTGATTTCGTTTTTAAAAAGAAATATATCTTTTTTTTATACTCCAACATACTAATAGTTAAATCACTAATATGACTTTGAGTATAAAGACCATTTTTATTAACAAGCAAAGAGGAGTTTATATTTTTAAAACCCTCTTTTTTTAAAAGTTTTGCAGAACTTAAAATCCTAGTTTGCAGATCTATATTTTTAATTTTCAAAAGTTTATATACAGCTAAATTTGCTTCTAACATTATATCAGAACTGTTTCGTAAACTATGTGCTCTATATATCTGTGTGATAACAGAATATTTTGTAAAAATTTGATCTATATATTGATGCTTATTTAATTTGTAAAACTCTATAAATACTGCTGTTACACTAATAACAGTAACACTTAATGCAAAAAGAACTGTAATTAGTACAGCATGTTTTTTAATATTGAAATCTGTTACTTTAATAATTTATATCCTACTCCTCTTACCGATTCTATAAGAGTTTTATCACCAAGCTTATTTCGTATACGTCCAACCATTACATCGATACTTTTATTTGAAGAATCTTCATTAATAGCATTTACATTATGAATAAGATCTTCTCTCGAAACAACAAGACCCTGTTTTAAAATCATATACGATAAAATTCCAAATTCAGCATTTGTAAGATCTATATTTCTCCCTTTATAAGAGATAAGCATCGTCGATTTATCACATTTAAAATCACTTTTAGATTCAGCTTTCTCTTCACTACGAGCTTCATAACGACGTAAAACAGAGTGTATTCTTGCCTCTAACTCTCTTGGATCGTAAGGTTTAGGAAGATAATCATCTGCACCTAATTCCAATGCTTTTATTTTATCATTTACATCACTTCTTGCAGATGATATAATAATAGGGATATCTTGGCGTTCACGAATAGATTCACAAACCTCTAAACCATCCATACCAGGAAGAGTTAAATCTAAAATCACCAAATCAAATGGTTCTAATTTTAATATACTCACTGCTTTAAAAGGGTCATCTTCTGTAACAACCTCAAACTTAAACTGCTCCAGATACTCAGTAAGTATCTCTGCTAACTCTAAATCATCTTCAATCATCAATATTTTTTTCATAGATATATTCTATCTTAACTCTATTAACAATTAGATAACCTAAAATAAAGCTCTTTTGAACTATAATTAAATAATCTCTTGTAAATAAGGAAATATTATGTTTGTTTCATCATATAATACATATATTTATACAGATAATTCAAATAAAATTTCAAAAGATTCAAAAGAAACAGAATATAAAAAAGAGAAATTAAAATCGTTTCAACACTCTCTTTTAAAAGCTACAAATAAAAAAATAACACAAAATCCTCCTGCTCAGATAAATTATATCTCTCAAGGACAAGTTAATTATAATAAAAAGATATTAGAACTTCAGCAACAAAAAGATTTAAATGTAGAAGAGAACTTATATAAAAAAAGTATTGATAGTTCAAAAAAATTTAATAAAAGTTCATCCATTCAAAATGCTTCTAAAAAATATAGTGCAACTACACAGAAATTTTCAACTTTTAAAAAATCAAAAGTTGTTTTTAATCAATCTATAAATAATAATATAGACACTCCAAAAAAAATTCAAGATATTATAGAACAAAATAAAAGAGATTTAATGGTTTCAACATACAATGAAAACAATAACTATTATTTTAGCTATCATTAAAGAAAAATTTAATACTTTTTTAAATATAATTGCCACGATTTTTATTCTGTCTTATTGCACGATAAAATATTAAACAGATTATATCAAAAGTTAGTGCAACCCTTTTTTTAAAGGAAAATTGTCCGATATTTTCAAAGAAAACTAACAAAACTCTTGCTTGAAAAACAGCATTTAAGGATACCCTATGGTAACTATGAAAGACCTATTAGAATGTGGTGTACACTTCGGACACCAAACTCGTCGTTGGAACCCAAAAATGAAAAAATATATCTTTGGTGTTCGTAAAAATATCTATATTATCGATTTACAAAAAACTTTACGTTATTTTCGTAACACTTATACAATTGTTATGGATGCTGCTGCTGAAGGAAAAACTGTTCTTTTTGTTGGTACAAAAAAACAAGCACGTAATTCAGTAAGAGATGCTGCTATCGCTTGTGGTATGCCATATGTAGATAACAGATGGTTAGGTGGTATGCTTACTAACTTCCCAACTATTCAAAAATCTATTCGTAAACTTGATGTTATTACTGAGATGCAAGAAAATGGTCAAATTGATC
>Ga0256826_1001626_pt1 | contig 13918 bp, 10 predicted proteins | sample CV79metaG_FD_185975 | JGI IMG/M metagenome (GOLD analysis project Ga0256826, IMG submission 185975) | Hydrothermal vent microbial communities from East Pacific Rise, Pacific Ocean - CV79 | ecosystem: Environmental > Aquatic > Marine > Hydrothermal vents | place: Pacific Ocean: East Pacific Rise...
TAAATCCCTCTTACTAGAAGTCTTTGTGAGCCTTAAACATTAAGTCTCTCTGTTTGTGGATGGGAATTATAGAGAACTATCCCTTAGCTAACGCTTAAAGTTGAAATTAAATTTTAAAAGAAATGAAGTTTTTTTTGAGAAAAGAAAGAGAGAAGAAAAAAGGATAGGCTAATGCCCACCCTCTTCTTCGTCTAAATTAAATGCTTTAGTCCCTACATAATACATAAGAAGAGCTAAACCTACACCACCTAGAGAGATAGCCATTTCAGTAGTTGAAGGAAAATACTCTACCCATGTTGGAACTAACTGATACTCAGTTGTTTTAAGTTCCATCATCGGTTGAAGTTGTGTATCGTGTACAAGATTATATCTCATAAAAAAGATTCCAACCATACCAGAAAGTGAAGCCCAAAATAGTGTTACAGGATTTTTACCCATATCCTTAAGAATTAAAAATAGTGGTATAAACATTGCTAGAAGTACTTCTGCTTGAAATGTCCAAGAACCAAGTATATGTAGTGCAACATCTGATTTATGAGGAACACCACCATATATATCTGTTAACATTTTCCAAGTTACAAAAAAGATTAAGATAGATAATAAAAGTCCTTGAATTTTTGCTAAACCTACTAACATAGTTTTTACTTTCTCTGGAAAATCTAGTTTATATCTGAAACCCATAAGAATAAATGCTAAATAAACACCTGTAATAAATGCAGTTAATATAAAGTATGTTGGATAGAAAACACCTTGTGAAATCTCACGTGCATTTAAAAAACCAAATACTGAACCAAGATTTGAGTGTGCAGCAAGACCTATTAGAAGACCTGTAAGACCAAAAATCTTTGCTTTTTTCATATCACCATTAAGTAAAAAATAGAACTCAACAATCATAAATGTTAAATACATACCATAAAGAGTACCCATCCACCAGATAGCAGAAGTTAAACCTGGACTTAATACATTATATATAAGCATAGTTACAGGATGACCTATCTCAAAAACAATAACTGCAAAACCAGCTAAAATAGTTACAATAGAACCAAAGATAGCACGCTTAGAGATAAGCATATAATCTTCAAAACCAAAAACATCACCTAAAGAACCGATGATACAAAGACCTGTTGAACTTACAACAAAAAAGATATAAACTGCAAGTAAAAGTCCCCAAGGATGTTCACGTGTTACTGCATAAGCGTGATGACCATGTAGTAAAAAACTAACAATACCAACTGCAAATACTGCAAGTAGCCCCATAGTTATAACTAACAAAAGCATATTTGTAGGAGTCTTTTCAAAACTCAATAGTGATTTTATTGAAAAATCTTCTTTTAATGGAATATTTAAAAAACCTATTTTCATCTTATCCTCCTTATGTTAGGTAAAATAGTTTTGGTTTAGTACCAAGATGTGCTTTTAAAGAGTAGTGTTCTCTTACTCTAAGAACCTCACTAATTTCACTATTTGGATCATCTAAGTCACCAAAAATTCTAACTTTAGTTGGACAAGTATTTTGACATGCTGTTGTTGTTTCACCACGAGCTAATCTTGTCTCTGTACAAAAGTTACACTTATCAACTGTCATTGTTCTATCATCAATATATCTTGCATCGTAAGGACAAGCATTCATACAATATGTACATAAGATACATTTTTCTGCATCTACTCTTACTACACCATTTTCATCTGTAAATGTTGCTTGTGTTGGACATACATCCTCACAAGGTGCATCTTCACAATGCTGACATTGACTTGGATGAAAAGCATTTGATGTTAAATCAAGAAGAGGATACTCACCCTCTATCTCACCAGTTCCTACCCAAATTCTATGTTTATCAGCACCCATAAGGATACCGTTTTCCTCTTTACAGGCAGTTTCACATGCCTTGCAGTTGATACAACTTTTGTAATCAAGTGCCATTCCATATCTAGCCATAAGTTACACCTTTCTTATTTCAACATTAGTTTCATGCATAGCAGCTGCACCATACACAGGTTCAATAATATCTTCGATAACTGCATTATCGTTTCCACCATTTTTAAATGCCCATGTAAGTTCTTCACTCTCTTCACCAAAACCATGAATAAAGAAAACTTGATCTTGAGCAATTTTTTCTGTTGGATATGCTTTTAATTGAGTTTTTCCCACTTTTGAACTTACTTCAATCATATCTGCAAATTCAATACCTTTCTCTGCTGCAACTCTTTTGTTAATCCAAATAAAGTTTTCAGGAATAAGATCTCTAAGCATCGCATTGTTTGATGTCCCACTTTGAGTAAATTGTGCATGACGACCAGTAAGGAGTTTAAATTTACCTTTTGGAACTGTATGATTATATTCATCTCTCCATACAGGCATAGGATCTATCCCTTTTTTTGCAAAAGATTTAATATTACACTCTATCTTTCCAGATGCAGTTTTTGGTTTACCACCTCTTACACTATAATATTTCTTTTTTTCTGGATAATATTGAAATTTATTTTCTGCAAGTTGTTTATAATATTCATCTTGTTTAGGATAAAATACACCATCTTTATGAAGTTTTTCAGCAGCACCAGGATAATTAGATACAGCATGATGATTTAACTCCTCTTGAGTATGTTGAAATGGTAGAGTTAAATCAAATTCAGCATAAGTTTCCTCTTCTCCATCATCTTCAATAGCATCTTGAATCTCTTCATCAAATTTCTTACTAATTTCAAAAAGTGGTTTAGATATTTTAGTTGTTAAACCTTTTAATATCTCCATAACTGGCTTAGTTTCAAACATAGGATCAATTACTTTGTTTCTAACAGCAAAAGATGGTTCAACACCACCAAATGTTTTTACAGGGTCAGTTCTCTCTAAATAAGTAGCTTCAGGAAGTACAACATCTGCATACATTACAGTGTCACTTGGCATCGTATCTATAGTAACAACAAGTTCCATCTTTTTAAGCATCTGTGCAGTTTTTGCTGTATTTGGCATATTCATCATTGGATTGTGCTTATAACAGAACATTCCTCTTACTTTATATGGCATCTTATCTTCTATGTAACGGTTTCTCCAACCAATCCAAGAACCACCACCAGAAACAACAGCACAATCATCATACCCTTGATGACCCTCTTTATCTGTACTTTTAATAACAGCTCTTGCTTTAGCTTTTTCATATAATGGTTGTAAACCTTCATGAGGTTTTAATGATAACTTACTACCAAAAATAAGTCCACCTTCATTATCTATACCACCATGAAGTGCTTGAAAAATAGCCATTGCACGACGAAGTTGAAAATCATTTTTAGCAAATGTAGAACGACGACCTGGATAATAGATAGATTTTGGAGCATGAGCAGCAAACTCTCTAGCAATAGTATAAATATCTTTTGCTTTTATTCCTGTAATAGGTTCTGCCCACTCTGGAGTATATTTATTTGAGATTACACTCTCTTTATACTCTTCATAGCCGTTGAAGTATTTAGATATATAATCATTATCTTGAAGATCTTCTGTAAGTGTTACATATGTGAGTGCAAGTACAAAGGCAAGATCTGTTCCAGGTTTAATCGCTAACCATTTATCAGATTTTGCAGCTGTATTTGTAAAACGTGGATCAACACAAATCATCTTTGCACCACGACCTTTAGTACGTTTAAACATATCCATAGTATCTGGAGTTACAATAGCTTCAGCACGATTTGCTCCAGCCATAATTACATATTCAGCATTGTCTAAATCTGCTTGAGGATATTGACCTATCGTTACACCATAACCAGATGCAACAGTTTGAAGACAGATAGAAGCATGGTTTAACCAGTTAGCAGAACCAAATGCTTGATAAAACTGTTTAAATGTATGTTCAGCCATACCTTCACCTGCACAAAATAGCATAGATGAGCGATTGTCCTCCTCCTCTTCAAGTATTTTACCTAATCCTGGAAATTTATCTGTACCATTTAAGATAGCATCATAAGCTTCATCCCATGTTACACGTTTAAATTTACCCTCACCCTTTTCTCCAACTCTAATCATTGGATATTTTAAACGGTCCGGATCATATACAGCTTGAATACCTGCATTTCCTCTCGCACATAACATATTTTTTGATTTTGGGAAAAGTGGATTTGGATTTAGTTTTGTAATAACTCCATCTTCAACTCTTGCTAACGCAGCACATTTATTTACACACATTTCACAAAGTGTCGCAACATCGTGTGACTTCCCTGTTCCTGTCTTTGTGTTATGAAATGAAACTGCACCTGGTTTAGCAGTAGTTGTATCGTGACTATTTGATAAAAGATTTGTACTACTTAAAGCAGCTCCACCAATTATACTCATAGCAACACTACCTTGCAGAAACTTTCTTCTTGAAACTTCAACTTCCATAAGCATTACCTCTTTATATAAGATATAAATTCCACAAGTCTTAAAAAAAACTTATGAAAAATAACAAACTAATATATTTTAGTAGATATAAACTTATAAGACTCTTTAATGTTTAAAATAAAATAAGTATATATTAGTAATTGTACTTTATGTTAATATCTTCAAGATCTCCTTTTTCTATATTTTTATGACAAGCAAAACAGTTTGATTTATCTTTAATCTCTCTCTTTTTAAAAATATCTCGTGGAATATCTTTATGAATATCTCTCCATAATTTTGTTTTTGTTATCGCTCTTGGTCTTGCATCTTTAACAGATGCAGTAATTTTAACAGCAACCTCTCTCGTTGATGTTTCAGCTGAATGAGTAACAAGATAATTTTTAATCTCTATTCGTTCCTCTTTTGATATATTTTGATCTGTTATTCGTTCTCCAAAATGGTTATCTAAGCCATCGACAATTCTAATCCAAGATTTTTCCGTTAAAAGAAAAGTAGGATATGTTTTATGACATTTGCCACATTTTTTGTAAAATATAGGACTCTCTTTTTGATAATCTATATTTGCAAATCTATTTTTTACAAAAGGATTTTCTTTCCCATCTAAAATAATGAACAATACAAATACTGAAAGAATTAAAAAGATATAAGATGTGATGTTTTTTGGTTGACAAAGTTGTGTGTCTTCACCTTTTGCTTTTTTGTATCCAGTAATCATCGCAAAAACCATATTTGTTTTATGATAAAATTGTTCTATTAGAACACCTGTTATATGAATAAAAACCCATGCTAAAAGTGTATATGTTGTATATATATGAATAGAAAATAAGATATTGCTATATTGATAATAGTCACTATTTAAAAAAGAGAGGTAACCTTTTGCTTCCTGTATTCCATAAAGTAATAATCCTGTTGTCACGATAATAGAACCTAAAAAAAGAACTAAAAGAGTGTACCAACTCGAAGCTGGATTGTGTCCTGCAGGAATATCTCTATATCTATTTTCTATTTTTTCTACAAAATAATATTTTAATTGAGAAAGATTGAGTTTAAAAGTGTTAAAAGTTGCATATCTTGGACCTATAAAACCCCATACGATTCTATAAACAAGCATAAGCCCAAATATAGTTCCAATAGCAACATGGTAATTAAGTTTATTCTCATAAAAAGAGAGGATAAAAGCGATTGTGAAAGAGAAAGCTATAGACCAATGTACAATTCTTGTACAAAGAGGCCAAACATAAACTTGACCCTGTTTTTTATTCTTCATTATAATCCATTTATTAAAAACTAAATTCAAACATAAAAGTTTGAATTAGTTTATTTTATAATAAAGATTATATCTAATTATTTTTTAAAAGTTCCATACATATATTCAGCCATAGCTTTAACATCATAGTCATAACCTTTGTCAATTAATTTTTGCATGTTATGTTCCATAATTTCATGTTCAGTACCTGATGATTGATTTGTTCCACCATTTTTAACATCAAATAGATCTTGCTCTAACTCTCCAGCTGTTCTATCATTAAGTTTTGGTGTTTTCTTTTCAGCTTTACCTGCGCCATCTGCACCATGACATTTAATACAAGATTGCTGATAAACTTCAGCTGTTGTTTTTGAATATGTTTTTGTTTCAGCTGATTTATCACCAGCACATGCACTAAATGTTACCATAGCCACTGCTGCTAATGTAATTGTACTTAATTGTTTTATCATTTTAAAATCTCCTAAATCTACTTATTAATTGATTAAGCTCTACCGCTTAACATACCATATTGAGTCATTGGTTTAAGAAGGTAAACTTTTAGTAACCACCAGATCCATCTCTCTTGTGTTGGGTCAAGTGGAACCATTGGAGTTGGTTTTTTCGTCCAGTTGAACTCAGCTAGCATAACTGTACCGATACCTGTAACAAGTGGACATACTGTATATCCAGCATATTTAGCATTTGTTTTATCTATCGCTTCTTGATTTCCTTCCATTGCAGAGATAACATTGTTTACAATAACTTTATATTGTTTACGTGCAGATCCACCAGTTTTACCCATAGGAACAGCAACAACATCACCTAAAGAGAATACATTTTTATATTTAACATGTTGAAGTGTCTCTTTCTTAACAGGAATCCAACCTTTACCAGAACCAATTTTAGATTGAGCAACAACATCTGGAGCTTTTTGAGGAGGAGTAACATGAATAAAATCATATTTTACTTCTACATGTTTACTTTTTAACTCAACACCATACTCTTCTAAATCTTCATCCCATTCACCTTTTTCTGTCCAGTGATGGTTAAAAGTAGCTGTTTTTGTTGCTTTGTTAATCTCTATAAGATTATGTTTATAGTTCCATTTAAAACCTCTTGCTTTAAACTGCTCTACAATCGCTTCATGATATTCAGTTACACCAAACATCTTTCCACCATTAGGATAGAAAGTAAGTTCAACAGCATCTCTAACACCAGCTTTTTCAAGTTGTGCATGTGTTAAATACATAATTTTTTTAGGAGCTCCACCACATTTAATAGGAGTATTTGGATGAGTAAATACTGCTTGTAGTTTTGGTTCACCCTCTTTCCATTTTTTTGCTTTAGCGATTAACTCTTCTATCCCTGCCCAAGTAGCTTCTGAACCATCTTGAAAATAGATTGAATGAACACCATCTGTACCGATAGTTTTCTTCGCTTCAGCATTATCTGGATTACATGAAGTTATCTCTCCAGTTAAACCTTTAATCGCTTGAAAGTTAAGCATAAGACCAGTAGCAATAATTAACTGATCATAAGAGACTTCCTCTTTTCCATCAACAACTACTTTATTATTATCTGGATCAAATGCTGTAACAGTTCCTTTTATAAGTTTTGTACCACTTGGAACAAAATCATCTCTTTGATACACAAGTTCACTTTTAGGCCAGATACCACCACCTACAAGTGTTTGACCTGGTTGATAAGATGTTGAAAGAGGATTTGGCTCGATAACAGTAATATCTGGATTACTTAAAGAATTAGTTAAACGGGCAGCTGTACTCATACCTGCTAAACCACCACCCACAATAACAATTTTTCCTTTAGCATCAGAAGCACTTGCTGTTGCAGTTCCAACTGTTGCACTTGCTAACATCGATGCAGCAAGAGGTGACATAGTTAAGTATTTAAAAGCCTCTCGACGAGACATAATCTCTGGATGCTTATCTACCTCTTTTAGAACTTCTTCTAATAATTCATTTTTGTTCATTCTTTTTCCTCATTGTTTAATAAACTGTCCTTATTCTACAAGTTTAGGGCTTAATAAGTGTTTTAAATGCTCTCTTTTTTTAAAATATGTGTAAATAATCAACATATATTTTAGATAGAATTTAAGGTTATATTTATAATAAGATTAACTTAATTTATAGATTTTTCATTGAAAAAATTATGTTAAAATTCTAATAAAAAAGAAGAAAATTTATGAAAATCATAGAAACTTCACGAAGAAGATTTTTACAAACGGGTATAGCCCTTTGTATTTATAGTACAACATCTTTTAGTAAACCTTTACAATTTAAAGAGATGAAAAATCAAAAAGTTCCATATCTCTGTAATATGTGTAGAAATAAATGTGCTGGTTTTGCTAGAGTAGAAAACTCGAAAGTAGTAAAACTTGACCCAAATCCATATTTTCCAAAAAGTAGAAATATGCTTTGTCCTAAAGGTAATGCAGGAATAGATGCACTCTATGATAGTGATCGATTAAAATATCCACTTATTCGTATAGGAGAAAGAGGTGATGGACGGTATAAAAAAGTTACTTGGGATGAAGCTAATGAATATATTAAAAATAAACTTATTAAGATTTTAGATGAGCAAAAAGACAATCGTTCGACCATAGCATATTGTAATGGTGAAGGGTTCAATAAAGATGAATATATTAAATTTTTTGGTGGTAAAGTAGGGAGTACAAACTTTTTAGATGAGGGTAGTATCTGTTTAAATACAAAACTTGGAGCTGAAGTATTGACACTAGGTGATACAACCCAACCAGATATACAAAATAGTGATTATCTCATCATTAGTGGTGCAAATAGATATGAATCTTTGATAACTCCAGATAGTGTTGATATGCTTCATTCTAAACAAAAAGTTGTTGTTCTTGACCCTAGAGTTACTGTCACTGCACAAAAAGCAGATACTTATTTACCATTACATCCTGGAACAGATTTAGCATTTTGTTTAGCTCTTATCTATATAGCTATAAAAGATGAGTTATATGACAAAGAGTATGTTAAAAAATATTTTAAAGATTTCGATAGATTAAAAAAAGAGACTCTTCAAAACAGATATACACCTCAATGGGCATCTACAAAAACAAATATTAAAAAAGAGAAGATAGATATTGTAGCAAAAGAGTTTTTTAGTGCGAAAAGACCACTTTACTACTTAGGACGAAGAAGTGTATGGAGCGATAATGATTTTCAACTTAGAAGAGCGATGATTCTTATCAATGCACTTGCAGGGAGTATCAACACAAAAGGTGGTTTAATTTTTGGCCAACCTATCAAGATAGAACAGGAGGAGATAGTTGAACCATTTTATAACAATGCTCAAGGTCGATTTGATTTAGATGGTATCGTATATGGAAGCTCGAAAGGTGGTAGTTGGTTAAATTTTAGAGATAAAGTTGTCAATAAAACAGCTCCATATCCTATAAAAGCGATGTTTATAAGAAAACACAACCTTATGCAAAATATGCCCAACATCTTAAAAACAAAAAAAATGTTAGAGATGATGGACTTAGTAGTTGTTCTTGATACTATGCCAAGTGATACAACTTTAATGGCAGATGTCATCTTACCTGAGTGTACCTATCTTGAACGAGAAGATTTAGTTGTTAGTTTTAATAGAACTGAACCATCATTAGCACTTAGAAATCAAGTTATAGAACCACTCTATGAAAGTAGAAGTATGCAAGATATTCTAAAACATCTTGGAAAAAAACTTTCAAAACCACTTTTTGAACTCAGTAAAAAATATGATGAAGAGTTACAAGATAACATTAGTGATATAGGTGAAAAAAAAGCTTTTACTGAGGGTGGTTATGATTTAAGTGAACTCTATAAAAATGATATTGCAACAAGAAATAAAAATTTAATTTTAAAACAGTTTGGAAAAGATGTCTATAAAAGTTTAAAGGAGAAGGGTGTTTGGTACAAACATATGGCTGACCATAGGTTGCTTGAAAATAATTATTATAGTTATTATGATGAGAACCATAAATTTTATACTATTGATAAAAAATATCATATTCACTGTTCTCTTAAAAAGTTACAAAAAAATGGTTTTGATGCCATCCCTTGTTGGAGAGATAGTTACGATTTTAAAGTAGCAAAAGACTCTTTTAGAATTATCACAGGAAGATATATAACCTCTACACAAACAGCATCATCTAATAATGCTATGCTAAAAGATATGAAACATGATAATTGTGTATGGATAAACAATATCGTAGCAAAAAAATTAGGCATTACAAAAGATGATAAAGTTGTGATTACAAGTAATATAGCAAGAGTTGTAATAAAAGCATACCCAACAAATAAGATACACCCTCAAGTGGTATGGTTTGCTCATGGTTTTGGTATGCACTCAGAGGAGCTTAGTAATGCTTATGGGATTGGTGCAAGTGATAATATACTCATAGAGGATAAATTTGAAAAAATTTATGGATGTGCTACGATGCATCATAGTGATGTCACTATACGAAAAATTTAAAAGGGATAGATATGGCGAACTATGGTATGGCATTTGATTATAAACTTTGTATAAACTGCAGAGCTTGTGAGGTTGCTTGTAAAGAGGAAAATGGTATAGATTTAGGTGCTTTAAATCATCGCCTTTGGATAGAAGAAGATGGTGAGATAGAGGGTGATTTTTGGAATTTAGATACTCAGAAATTGAGTTTTATTCAGATGCAATGTCAAGAGTGTCAAAATGCACCCTGTTTAGAAGCTTGTCCTAGTGATGCAATCTATATAGATGAAAATAAAATAGTAAGATTATATAAAGAAAAGTGTGATTTAACACTAGCTTGTATGAGAGCTTGTCCCTATGATGCTAGATATATCGATACTAAAAATAGAATTACAGATAAGTGTATCTTTTGTGCAGATACTAGATTATCTCAAGGGGAGACTACAACAGCTTGTCAGATAACTTGCCCTGCTAAACTTAGATATTTTGGTGATTTAGATGACAGTGAAAGTGAAATAAGCAAGATTTTAAAAGAGAGAGAACATTTTACACTTAAAAGTGAATTAGGCACGAAACCAAAACTATTTTATCTAAAATAGTTTTATATACCCAACAAAGGGTATATAAGTAATTTTAGTATCTATATCTGAAATATACTCTTAAATCTTGAGCAGTTTCTACAGGATCCATACCCATAGCTTTTGCATCAGAAAGTTTCATCGGTGTTCCACCATCTCCAAAGAAAGCATTTGAACCCGTATAATCATAATTGATTTGAGTATATCTTACTTGCATTGTAAAGATATTGTCTATTAGAGGTTGTGTCCAATAAGCTTCTATCGCATTACCACGAGTTGCCATTTTAGAGCCTATCATACTATCTTCAGCATAAGTAAAAGATCTCCAATATTTTGAACCTTGGTTATACTCTAAACCAAATTTACCACCTGTCATATTTGGCATCTGAATACCAGCATAGATAGATGAACCACTCTCATTATCTATAGAACCTAACATTTTTTTACCATCTGGTAATGTGTTAGACCATGCATATGATGCAAAAACAATAGTCTCATCAAGAAAATCATTTATCTCATCACCGATACCTGATACTTGAAGTGATATAGCTGCACCATCCATAGCACCATAAGAAGTTAATACTGGTGCTGTCATTGTTCCACCATCTTGACCTGTTATATCATTCCCAATCACATTAAATGCTCTGTAATATTTAGCAAATGCTGTATATTGACCATCATCATATAGTTTAGCGATAGCTCCAACTAAATCCATATTATCTAAATTATCTGCTTCCGTAGAGTAATCTAATCCAGCTTGGTCAAATCTAGCTTTTGCATTTGTAAGACCACGGCCAAGACAAAGTTTAAGATAACTTCCCTCTACTACATCGCCTGTTTTCATACTCACACTTACACCATCAAACTCCATATTGATAATATGACCCATCGGTGATTTAGCTTTATCATCATCTCTAAGATTTACTAAAAAACCATTCGTAGCTGGACGACGACCAGCACTAAATGTATATCCACGACCAGCTATCGTTGGCATCCATAACCAAAAAGCTTCTCTTACTCTTAGCTTATCATCAGTAAGATTTTCATTTACAACCCAATCAAAAGCATCATATCCAAAGCCACGTTGTGGCATACCTGAACCATTTGAGTTGTATGGTGATGCACCAAATGTTTTATTAAATGCTAATGTACCTTTAAACATAAGGTCAGTTTTAGGAGCATATCCCATATTTAACCATAAACGGTTGGCATAAAGACCATCATTTTTATACTCTTTTCCACTTACTGTTTCATAAGCTATATTGTCATAAGATGTTCTAAAATCAACATCAAATTTGATATTATCTTTATTTGCAAGTTTATTAACAGCAGAAATTTTCTTATTTAACTTCTTCTGCTTTTTTTCCATCTTTGCTATTTTTTTTGTTAATGTATCTATTTGAGTTTGCATATCTACATCAGTATTTGCATAGATAGATGTGCTTAAAAAAGCGATAGCTGAAAGTGCGATTATTTTTTTCATTTATATTCCTTTGAAAATTTTATTAAAAAGTATAGCATAATTCATTTTAGTATATTTTATTAACTAACAGTTGCACCGAAACTCGTCCATTAAATTCATTCTTAGTAACAGAATAACTTGCTGTAATTTTACCATCTTGAGGCATTGTAAAAACAGTTCTAAACGCTATAAGTTCCACAGTTTTTTTATCATTTGGATATTGTCTTATCTCTATACGAGAGTGAGATTTGTCTTGTCCCATATATTTAATATTTATAACTTCTGCATCTTTAAATAAAAATCTAGGACGGATATTCGCTTCACCATAGGGCTCAAACTGTTCTAATAATTCAAGAAGATTAAAATCTAAATCATCTACTGACAATATACCTGTTACTTGCTCTTTAGGTATAAAATCTTTAGGGTCTATTCTTGATGCTGTTTCATTTATAGCATTTGTAAATGCCTCTATATTTTGAGCCTCTAATCCCAATCCAGCAGCCATAGTATGCCCACCAAACTTTGTTAAAAAAGAGGAGTTTTCTTTTATAAGTTCATAGATATTTACATCTCCTATACTTCTAGCACTTCCTTTAGCCACACCATTTTCTATACTTAAAACGATAGCAGGTTTTCCAAATTTATCTACCAGTCTTGCAGCAACAATCCCAACAACACCCTCATGCCAATCTTCACCTGCAACAACGATAATGCTATCATTTTCATTCACCATATCTATCGCTTTGAGTGTTGTATCTGCTTCTGTCTCTTTTCTTAAATCGTTAAGATTGCCTAAAATTTCAAACTGTTTAAATGCTTTAGATGTATCTTTTGCTGTAAAAAAATCTAAAGCGATAGAAGCATCCTCTAAACGTCCAGCTGAATTTAATCGTGGTGCTATCATAAAGCCTATATCTTCACTACTTATAACAGGTTTATTTAGAAAATCTCTTATGATTATAGAGGAGGGACGAGTAGAAGTTTGAATAAGTTTTAAACCCTCTTTTACTATGGTTCTATTTATATCTATAAGAGGCATAATATCTGCGATGATTGCTATCGCTAAAATGTCTAAATATTGTTTCATATTTATAGTAAGCTGTAACTCTTTTTTCACAAGCCCCAAAAGTAACCATATAACTTGAGCACCACATATCTCTTTAAATGGATAACTATCTGTTGGAAGCTTTGGGTCTACTATGGCATAAGCATCTGGTAAAGTTTCAGAAGGGGTATGATGGTCAGTTATGATTAACTCTATCCCTCTTTCTTTACATATTTTACTCGCTTCAATCGCTGAGATACCATTATCTACTGTGATGATTAGGTCTGTATCTACTCGCTCTAAAATAGTTGGACTCACTCCATAACCATCTTTAAAACGGTTAGGAATAATAGCTTCAAGAGGATAGGGAATCTGTCTAAAAAAATCAACCATAATAGCTGTAGAACTCACTCCATCAACATCATAATCACCTACTAAAGTTATACGTTTATTTTCTCTTATAGCAGAAGCTATCTTCTGTGCTGATTTTGTGGCATCTTGAAGGAGTACTGGATTTGGGATTTGAGAGAGTTTTTTATCTTCACCATCAAAACGATTAGAGAGTAGTTCAAAAAGTTTCTGTTTTGTTAATGTTTGAGGAGTTGTCATAATGTGAGCCTAATATAAAATTTGATAAAGAATTATAGTAGGTTTTCTATTTTAAAATACTACTTCTATCTTATCAGGAATAGGAAGTTCATCAAATTTCAAATATCCAACATCTTTTTTTAGGTTTTCGAGT
>Ga0256826_1001627_pt1 | contig 13917 bp, 10 predicted proteins | sample CV79metaG_FD_185975 | JGI IMG/M metagenome (GOLD analysis project Ga0256826, IMG submission 185975) | Hydrothermal vent microbial communities from East Pacific Rise, Pacific Ocean - CV79 | ecosystem: Environmental > Aquatic > Marine > Hydrothermal vents | place: Pacific Ocean: East Pacific Rise...
CAATAAAGTAACAGATTTAATGAATAACCCTCAAAATATGGGTGAAATTAGAGAAGAAGATGCAGAAGCGATGGGTGCAAAACTTATTGTTGCTGACTTTGGTGCAGAGAGTTGTGGAGATGCAGTTCGTCTTTACTGGGCAGTTGACCCAAAAACGGATGTAATTTTAGAATCAAAATTTAAATCTTTTGGTTGTGGAACGGCTATTGCAAGTTCAGACACTATGGCAGAGCTCTGTAAAGGTAAAACTGTACAAGAAGCAGTAAAAATTACAAATATTGACGTAGAACTTGCAATGAGAGACACACCAGATACTCCTTCTGTACCACCTCAAAAAATGCACTGTTCTGTAATGGCTTACGATGTTATTAAAAAAGCAGCTGGACTTTACATGAATGTTGACATGGAAAGTTTTGAAGAAGAGGTAATTGTTTGTGAATGTGCAAGAGTATCACTAAATACACTTAAAGAAGTTATTAGACTCAATGACTTAACTACTGTTGAACAAATTACAGACTATACAAAAGCTGGAGCTTTTTGTAAATCATGTATTCGTCCTGGTGGACATGAAGAGAAAGATATTTATCTTGTTGATTTACTAGAAGAGTACGAGCGTGAAAAAATGGCTAAAATTGGTGAAAGCATGAAAGGTGGAGGTCCAGTTGACTTTGCACAAATGACTGTTGTTCAAAAACTTAAAGCTGTTGAGAGAGTAATTGATGAAAATATTCGTCAAATGCTTATTATGGATGGTGGAGATATGGAAGTACTTGACATTAAAGATAATGGTGCTCATTTCGATATTTACATTAGATACTTAGGTGCATGTAATGGTTGTGCATCTGCTGATACAGGTACACTTTTTGCCATTGAGAGTATATTAAAAGAAAAATGTGATGAAAATATTAGAGTTTTACCTATCTAATATCTTCTCGCATAAATTTTATTTTAGAGTGCTATAATCGAATCTTAGATTATAAAAAAGGCTCTAAAATGAAACATATACTTACAGCAATAATATTATTTTTTTTTATTGCTTGTTCAAAAAGTACACCTATACCAAAAAAAGAATCTACAAAAACTACTTATCTTTCCCCCCAAGAACTACAACAATTAAATTTTAATGGACAAAGTATTGTTCCTGTTAAAATTCAAAATAACTTTTACTATGTACGTAAAGATGGCAAAAAAATTTCTACACTAACTTACGATAACCAAGCTGATGAATTTTCTGATGGCTTAGCACGAACAAAAGTAAATGGAAAAATTGGCTTTTTTAATTCTAATCTTGATATTGTATTAAAACCAATTTACGACTTTGCATTTCCCTTTCATAATGGTATAGCCGAAATTTGCATGGGTTGCAAAGAAAAAAAAGATGAAGAGAGTTCTATGTTAGATGGTGGTAAATGGAAAAAAATCAACCGAGATGGTTTGGTAATTGAATAATTATAAATATAAAAGAGTTCATGAAAATATTTCACATTGGTATCAAAAATACGGAAGAGTAACCCTTCCATGGCGTAATACTCAAAATCCATATAAAATTTATCTTTCAGAAATTATGCTTCAGCAAACTCAAGTAAAAACAGTACTTGAACATTTTTATTTTCCTTTTTTAGAAAAATTTCCCACTTTTAAAGATGTTGCCTTTGCCCCTCTTGATGATGTATTAAAAGCTTGGGAAGGTTTGGGTTATTATACACGTGCAAGAAATTTACATAAAACAGCTCAAGAGACAAAAGGTATATTACCAAACAAAGCCGAAGAGCTGATAAAACTCTCAGGCATTGGTCCCTCTACAGCTCACGCTGTGGCTTGTTTTGCATTTAATTCAGCCTTACCCATACTTGATGCCAATGTAAAACGTATTTTGTACCGTTTTTTTGCCATAAAAAAAAGAGATGAAAAGCTCTTATGGGAAAAAGCTCATGAACTTTTTGATAAAAATAATGCCTACATTTACAATCAAACACTTATGGACATTGGTTCATTAATTTGTACTTTAAAAAATCCTAATTGTTCTGCTTGCCCTTTTGAAATACAATGTCGAGGTAAAAAGGAACCTCTACTTTATCCTGAAAAGAAAACTAAAAAAATTAAGCCTATTAAAAATCATTTTATGATTATTTATACTTACAACAATAAATATGCTCTACATAAAAACTCTACAAAACTTTTAAATGGTTTATGGAGCTTTCCTCAAGAGAATTCTTTTCAACAAGATAGTAATTCTACTTTACTTGGTGAATTCACGCAACACTACACACACTTTAGACTCAATGCTACCCTACTACTTGTAGTTAATTCTCAAAAAAAAGAGTTAACTTACTATACTATAGAAGATATTCACACCCTAGCAATTAGTGGTGCAGATAGAAAAGCTTTAACACTTTTAGAAAATTATCTTAACTAGATTTTCATATATTTTATTATTTTATGTTAATTATTAATAAATTTTACATAATATTATTAAATGTTAAATAATATTTAAGTTTAATATTGCTATACTTTTTAACAGAATAAAATAAAAGGAAATATCATGGCAAACTTTAAAACTTTTACTCTTTCAATTATCTCTCTTCTTTTTATAGGTTGTGGTGCTAGTGATAGTTCCCCTAAAAGTGCATATAATGAATCATCGTTTTTATTAGTTGAAGAAACGACACAAGCAGAGATACTAAAAGCAATAAATAGTGCTAGAGCTATTCCTAGAGATTGTCATGATGGTAAAGGAATAGTTTCTGCTGCAAAAGCATTAACTTGGAATACAGAACTCTATGCTTCTGCGTATGAACACTCTAATGATTTAGCAAAAAGTAATACTTTCTCTCATTATGGTTCTGGTACATCTTCAGATATTACTGGTTCAAATAACGGAAAAAGCTCTTATTTTAATGAACGTATTCGAGCGAATGGTTATGTGGATTATAAAACCATTGGAGAAAATATTGCTGGAGGACAAGGTAGTATAGACGAAGCAATTAAAGCATGGCTAGTATCACCAGCTCATTGTACTAATATTATGAATCCAAAATTTAAAGAAATTGGTGTTGCTGTTATTGCTGATAGTAATTCAGACTATGGAATTTACTGGACACAAAGTTTTGGTGCAAAAAATTAATAATTTTAAACTTTTTTAAATAAATATCATTAAAAGAAAATAGTAGAACTCGATAGTCTCATATTGTTCCCTTATGGGAAGTGGGAGATGAAAAAAATATAAAATATAAAACTATCTAGAGAATCACTCGGGAAAATATTGAGGAAAATATTATGACTCTCATGACAGTATTTTAACAACAGAAGGTGTTTCAATCGTGAAAAAATAAAAATTCATATATAAAATATTTAGTTTTTTTTCGTAATCTTAATCTTAAGTTAAAAAATGTTAAAATAAGTTACTATTAAATAATTTTAGTTTTTTTTTATTTAAAATATTATTCATAATCTTCCATCTCAATATGACATGAAGAGTAAACAAGACTAAGGAAATTTATGTACTACAATTCAAATAAAAGAAATGATAACTACTATAATGCTTACAAGGAAGAGTTACAAGAACTAGAAGCATATAATAGACAAGAATCAATTCAAAAAATTCTTAAAATAGTAATATCTGCATTAACCATTTTACTTTTTATTTTTGCTGTTATTTATCTTTATAAATATTTTTATCCAGATATTCATAATGAACCAAAATTTATACAAAATAAAGAGTTATCTTTTAGTATTCAAAGTAAAAAACTTCCAACAAGTACCATTGATAACTATAAAATTATTTTAGCATCTAATAAAAATAATACATTATTTAATTTAACAAATGAAATGAAGATAATCATAGTACAAAAAGGTGATACACTTTCTAAACTTGCAAAAAAAGCTTATGGCAACTATGAAGACTATACTAAAATTTTTGCAGCCAATCCAGAAATTATTCAAAATCCAAATCAAATTTTTATAGGACAACGTCTTCGTATCCCATCTTAAGTACATTTCGCTATATTGAGAATTATTTTAATATAAAGGTATTTTATGGATTACATGTTCCAGTCTGGTTTTTTAGGTACAAGAGCTCCATTTTTCATGGATTTTGTTATGCTTATAGTCGCGTTCTTACCTCTTTTGACACTAGGTGCTATTTCTCTTGCAAAAATAAAATCCTATAAATTACATTCACTAACTCAAACTATCATTTTTATTTTTTCTGTTATTGTTGTTGGTTACTTTGAATATGGAGTACGAGCTGGTGGTGGTTTTGACACATTTATGAAAGAGAGTAACAGTTCACATAATTACTCATTATGGGTACTTTTGTTCCATATTGCTATAGCAATAATATCTTTAATTATTTGGACAAGAACTCTATTGTTAGCGAAAAAAGCAAGTAGTAGTAACTCTCTTCCTGGAGTTAACTCTAAAATGCATAAAAAAGCTGGACAACTCACTTTTATTGGTATTTTCCTAACTTCTTTTACAGGTATTTGGGTTTATCTTTTACTGTTTGTCTATTAAAAACAACCTTTTTAGGTTGTTTCTACTTAAATCGTTTACGGAAAAATAGGTCAATACTTTGAGATGGTACTGTTTTCTGATGATGTCCAATTTCAAGTTTAATATTTTTATTTATATCATATTCAAGAATTAAGGAATTACCCTCTTTCGAATTTTCAATAACAACTATACTTTTTTCATTAATTTTTTTACCAACTTGAATTGCAAATCCTTCACCTGTTCCATCATCCTTTATAAAAACTCTATCTAACTCAACTTCATATGCTAAGTCTCTTGCTGCCTGATTTAAGATAAAAAGCTGTGCTTCCCTACCCAAAGAGCCTTTTCCTTCAGATAGATTGGCTGTAGAGACTCCTAGGACTAAATAGGACAATATATCTTTTTTTGGTAAAGGTGGTTCCGAAGAGAATGAAAGTTTTGGACGTTTTGCATTACCATGTATCTTTATTGTAATTAACACATCTGGTAATTTATGTTCAACTGTAATATCAAGTAATGGATTTGGATCTTTTACACCTCTAAATACAAGATTTGAATCTACAACAGTAAACAGTTTAGGTGCTTGTTCTACACGACCTTCAATCTCTTGCACTTTTCCTAACATTCGTAAACTTTTTCCAAACTCTTTTTTTGCCTTCACATTAACGGTAAATTCTAGTTCAATATCTCTAGTCTTATACTCTGCATCAGAGGCATAAAGATTAACATCTACTGCTGTATTTTCAAGAAAATCATCTACATTCTTCTTTTTAGATTTATCTTTTTTAGTTAAAATAATTACATCATTATCTGCAGATGGATCTAAAAACTTTGACTCATAAAAAAGTTTAAGATTATCTAAGAAAATTCCTCCTTGAATAGTTTTTTTGTTTAGGTTTTGAACATAATCAATATCACAACTTAAAACCATATTACCATATTCATTATGTCCAAGAGGAAGTGTCTCAACTTGAATACTTGCTTTTAAATTCTCACTATTACCTTTTGCTTTTAATAAAATTTTAGGATGCATATCTAAGAGAACATCTCTTTTTTCACCTAAATTAATTAAAGCTTTTTGATTTAAATAATAGTGCTGATTTAAAGATTTTGGTTTAAATCCTGCAGTATTAAATGAGAGTTTATCTAAAGTTAATAACTCATTTAAGTAGTCTCCGTTTAGAGCTATTTTCTCCATATTAAATCCGTCAAACTTTAACTTAGGCGAACTTAATTCAAAAGAGACTTTTTCTTCTTTTAACGCTGTATTCAATTTAACAGATCCATCGATGAGCAGTGGTTCAAAAGAGTAAAGAGCAGTAAACTCTTTTTGAAGTTTTTTTAGAGAATCAATGTTAAGCACTAGATGAATATCTTTTTTTGTTAAGTCACCCTTTGCCTCTAATTTAAGAGTTTTAGTTGTAAGCTTTACTGCTAAACCATTCTCTTTGTTTCTGCCCTCTAAATCTAGCTTAAACCCTTTATTAGATTCCACCTTACCCATAAGTGTAAAATACTCTTTAGAGAGTAGTGAGCTTCCTTCTAAATTAAGTTTTATAAACTTTTTTTCAAGTTCTTTTGGTAGTTTTACTATTTTATATGGGTAAATATTATCTGTTTTTATATCAAAAATAAAATTATCAAAATCTTTACTTTTTGCATTCAGTTTTATCTTTTTAGAGTTAAGGTTTAAAATAGCCCCATCTTGACTGTTTTTTATTTTTAAAGCTAAAGGAGTTAATGAGTTTAAATTAACATCAAAAGCATTAAAATGTCTAAGATTTAAATCAATAGATGTATCTAACTTCTCAATATTTAGATAGTCCCCATCAAAATTACTTTTTAAATCAAATGCTACCTTTTTAGAATTTGATTCAACATAAAGTTTACCCTTTATTTTATGTTCATTTACTTTAACTTCTAGCTCTGAACTCTCTAGTTTTACAGTAGAGACAATACCTTGAGTTTTAACTTTACTTTTGGCAAAAACTTTCACTTTTAATTGAGAAAAATCGCCTTTAGCATTTAACTCGATGGGTGTTTTTTCTAAAATAGTAACATTTGAATCAACTAATAAGTTATTCACATACTTAGGTTCAACCTCTATTTTTGTTTGCACATTAAACGTTAAAGAGTTATTCACATCTTTAAAATTTAATGCTGTTTTTCCCTCAACAAAACCATTCGCAACAGTAGAATCAAAATGGCTTAAAAGTTCTATGTTTAAATCTCCTTGTAAAGCTTTTACGTCACCTTTTACATCTAAATTTTTAATATCTAAAGCAATCTCATTTTGTTTGACTTTTAACTCTTTTATGGAGAGATTAAATCTACTTTTTTTCAAACTTCCACTACTCTGAAAATTCACATATGGCATAGATTCAAAACTAAGATTTTGCTCTTTTAACTCTTTAGAAAACAGCAACTCTTTAGGTTCAAGATGGAGATTAACATCAAACGCTAAACTACTATTTATATCATTTAATTTAACACTACTTTTTGCTTTCAATTTAAAGTCTGCAACATTTGATTTAATGGAGCTAATTATGTCTGTTTTTAGACTTTCATTCTTAAAATCATACTCACCTTTAGCAACAAACTTCTCACTATTTGCACTATATTTATTTTGTTCTACTATCAACTCTTTTATTATTAGTTCATAGTTTAAATTTTTAATATCCCCATTAATTAGGAGTTTAAACTTAGGGTTAGAGCTAAGTGTTACATTGTTTTCTTTTAGAAAACCATTCAAGAACAGTTGTTCACCTTCTACATTTCCATGAACCACATAATCATCATTTTTAATTTTACCACTAATATCAATATTAGCAATATTTGAGTCCATATTTAAGAAAAAATCACCTTTATGACTCTTCTTCATATCACTTTTTAGATGATTTATTTTTAAATTTACTCTGTTTATTTTATACTCTTCATACTGCATATTTAACAAAGAAAAATCTAAATTATTGACAACGATAAGATCAAAAGGTAAAGTACTATTTGACTCACTACTAGAACTACTATTTACATCTAATAGTGAGGCTAAAAACTTCTCTTCAACTTCAAGATTTTCAATTTTCACATTATCAATATAGAGTATACGCTCTTCAAGTTTTCTAAGATCTATTTTTACTTTAAGCATTTTTGCTTTTACTTGATTATTATAATTCACATCTTTTAAAACAAAACCAGAGAGCAGACTTCCTTTCATCTCTCCATACTCTATTCCCTGCTCTTGCAATGGAGTTTTCAATAGACCCAAAGCCATAGAAGGAGAATCTAAAAAACTAAAAAGAACTACTGTTAGTAGTAATAAAAGTAAAATTAGCCAAGAGAGAATGTAATATAACCATAAAAAAGATTTTCTCAAAATACCTGTCCTATTCCTAAATGTAAAGCTAGACTACCCTCTGCTGGAAAACCAACATCTAAACGTAAAGGACCAATAACCGATAAATAACGCAAACCTACACCATAAGAGTTATACCATTGACCAGAAAAGTTATTCACTTCTTGCGAAAGTTTTGATGCATCAACAAAACCAACCAAAGAGAAATCATCTGTTACAAAATACCTAGACTCAAAAGAGGCATCTAACATACTGAGTCCACCAACAGGATATATTCCAGAATGAAGCCCTAAATCTCTGTACTCATAACCTCTATTACTAAGTGAACCACCTATAAAAAAATGTTTAAATGGTGGAGTTTTTTCAGAAATTGTTCCAGCTTTTAATTTAACTGCAAAAACCATAGGATGAAACTCTTTAATATATCTAGCCTCTGCTAAAATTTTTAAATAATCAATTGTAGAACCTAATTGTTTCATAGATTTTTCAACATATAAAGAGCCATAGTATCCGTTTTTGGCATCCACTGTTGAGTCTCGTTCATCTATTAAAACTCTATAGAAAAGTGAATTAATCAAATAATTACCAGCTAAAAAGCTAGGAATACCTGACTCAATCTCTGAATGCTCTAATTGAAGACCAAAGTAGTGTTCAAGACCTATAAGTTGTTTTCCAAATGTTACTCTTTCAATGAATAAATTTTCAATATAAGAGTCATAATCCCATTTTGCATACTCTAACTCATTAAGAAAAGAGATACGACCTAAAAAAGGTAATTTAATCTTTGGATCATAAAGTGAAGTATATGCTTTGTAACCTCTTTGAGATAACTCAACCCCTGCTTTGAGTTCACGAAGATTACCAAAAAAATTATGGTCAATATAGTGTACACCTGCACGTACACCATCTTCTGTATCGTAACCTAAATTTGAAGCAAATTCTTTTGTTTTTCCCTCTTGTAGCGTTAAAGTAATTGGTGTGATTCCTATCTCATTACTAAAATTTGCATCCATACTAATTTTTTCAAATACACCCAACCTATAAATATTTTCATAACTCTCTTCAAGTTTTAAAATATTATAAAGCTCACCCTCTTCATAGACAAGCTCCTCTTCAATTAACTCATTATTAATTTTAGAAGCGTTATTAATTTTTGTTTTAGAAAAAAAACGCTTTTCTCCTTTATCTACAGAAATATTCACATCAACTTTATATTCTTCTAAATCAATATATGCTTTTGCATTCATCTTATATTTTGGATAACCATTTTGTTCTAAAAAATCAATTATAACTTTTTTAGTCTCTGTAAAGTCTGTAGTTCTAAATCGTTCTTTCTCTTTCAATAGTAAAAACTTTTTAAACTCTTTGGCTAAATGAATTGAAGATATTTTTATTGGAGCATTTTTTTTAATATCTAAAATAATTGTATCATCGTCAACTTCATGTGTGACTTTAACATGATAATAGCCCATACCTTTGGCATATTTTATTAAGTAATTTTCAAACTCTTTTATATTTGAACTATTAAAAGTAGGATTTGACTTCCAAACTTTATATACAGCAGGATAATCAATATGACATACTTTTAAAAGTGTTGTCCTATCAAATTCACCAGATAAAAGGTCAATATCACCTTTAAACTCAATATTTTTGAATGTTTTTGCACTTAAAAATAGTGATAATAGTAAAAATAGTATTAGATTTTTTTTCATAAGAAGAATAATAGCATATAGGAGTAAAATATTAAGAGGGATGGTGATCACGATTGGACTTGAACCAACGACTTCTTCCATGTCAAGGAAGTACTCTACCACTGAGTTACGCGATCATTATTAAAAGTGTGGAATTCTATTGTTTTTTGACTTAAAAAAAGGTTACAGTGAAAAGTTAGCTACCTAACTTTTTCACTGTTTTTCTATGTTTAACTCTCTGTGCATGAGTTATTGCAATTCCCATAGCATCTGTAATATCTAATGGTTTTATCTCTTTTTTAATTTTTAATAATCGCTTAACCATGAAAGCTACTTGTTCTTTTGCTGCTTTTCCATTACCAGTTATTGCTTTTTTTACTTGAAGAGGAGTGTATTCATGGTAATCACCAACTTCTAAAAGTATTTTAAGTGTTAATGCACCTCTAAACTGTGCCAATTTTAAAACTGTTTGTGGATTATGTGCATAAAATATATCTTCAATCGCCACTTCATCTATCTTATGGGCTTTTAAAATGACATCTAATCCATCAACTAGCTCTAAAATCTGCTCTTTTAAAATATTTTTTTTAAATTTAAGTATACCAGCTTCTACTAACTTATATTGTTCACATTCAAAATCGAGTATACAATAGCCTAAAACTCGGGTTCCTGGGTCAATTCCTAATATTTTCATTCACACCTTTGTTCACAGTGTGAATAGTTTTAGCACACCGTCTTTTAAACCCATATTTTAGCCAAGTTTTGCTAATATTTAAAGAATTATTCACATTAAGAATTGGAACACAATGAACATAGGAAATATAGTACTAAAAAAACTTAAGCAAGAAATCAGTAACTCTGAATGGGAACGATATATAAAGTCCTTAAATTATGATATAGCTGCTTCACGCTCAAATTTAGCACAATTTTATGCACCAAACATGCTTTTAGCAAAATGGATTAAAACAAAATATCAAGATAAAATTGCTCATCTCTTTGAAGTTGAATCTAATATTCGACCAAAAGTTATTATTTCTGTTGGAAAAGCAAAAATGCAACAGATGAATCAACAAAAAAATCATACAGAAGTTGAGCATAAAAATCAAACAAAAAGTACTATTCTAAACCCCTCGTTTACTTTTGAAAGCTTTATTATTGGGGACTCAAATCAATTTGCATACACTACTGCAAAATCTGTAGCTGAAAAACCAGGGGCTCTCTATAACCCACTCTTCCTTTACGGTGGTGTTGGTTTAGGAAAAACTCACCTTATTCAAGCCATTGGTAATCACCAAATTGCAATGGGTAAAAAAGTTATCTATACTACTTTTGAACAATTTATGAATAAATTTACATCACACTTACGTTCTCAAACAATGGATCGCTTCCGTGACCACTTTAGAGAGTGTGATGTTTTACTTATTGATGATATTCAATTTTTAAGTAGAAAAGAGCAAACACAAGAGGAATTTTTTCATACTTTTAATGAATTACACCAAGCTAAAAAACAAATTGTAATTACCTCAGATAGACAACCAAATAAGATTGCTGGACTAGTAGACCGTCTAAGAAGTCGCTTTGAGTGGGGACTTATGGCAGATATTCAACCTCCTGGACTTGAGACAAAAATTGCTATTATTCAGAAAAAATGTGAAATTGATGGAATTACTCTTAATCAAGATATTATTAACTTCATAGCTTCAAACATGGGTGACAATATCCGAGAAATAGAGGGTGCAATCATTAAACTTAATGCATATGCTGGATTAATGAATCAAGAATTAACCCTAGAATTTGCTCAAAATGTTATTAAAGATCAATTGGCTGAAAAACAAGCAAATATTACTATTGATGACATTGTAAAGCTAATTTCCAAAGAACTCAACATTAAACTCTCCGATGTTAAATCTAAAAAAAGAACTAAAGATGTTGTAAATGCACGTCGAATCTCAATTTACCTTACTAGAAATCTTACAACAAAATCAATGCCTCAAATTGCTGTTTATTTTGGTATGAAGGATCATACTGCTGTTTCACATGCTATGAAAAAAATCAATGAACTTGTTGATAATGATGAAAACTTCAAAGTTTTACTAGAAGAATTCTCTAATAAAATTTCTGCAAATCAAAATAAAAACTAACCAACTTTTTCACTTATTAGGGTTAAACTAAAGATATACTAAAAAAAGATATAATTCAATAAGTGAAAAGATGTGAAACTTTGAAGGTTAAAAATTTATATTTGAAACCCTAAAAATAACCATTTAGAAAGGTTTTTCACCTTTTCAACAAGAACTACTACTATTACTACTTATTTAAATTAAATAAGAGAAAAATAAAGGAGATAAAATGAAAATTCGTGTTAGTAAACAATTGATAGAATCTATCCTAATCAATTTGCAACCTTTTTTAGAAAAAAAAGATGCCAGTCAAATTACCTCTCACATTTATTTTGAAGCCATAAACGAGACTGTAACTGTAAAAGCAACAGATGGAGAGATTGGTTTAGTTATAAATAGTAATAACATGATTATTGAACATGAAGGTAATTTTACAGCTAATGGTAAAAAACTTTTAGACATTATTCGTATTTTAAAAAATGATGACATAATTCTTGAAACATTAGAAAATAATCTTAATATAAAACAAGATAAATCTAAATTTAAATTACCAACATTTAATCCTCAGAACTATCCTTCATTCCCATTAATTGCTAATAAGCCACAAATTAAATTAGACTCCATGAATTTAATAAAAGGATTAAAAAAAATATCGTCAGCTATAGACAATAATAATCCAAAATTTGAACTTAATGGTGCATTACTAGATATTAAAAGTAATGAAACTAAATTGGTTGGAACAGATACTAGAAGATTATCTATTGCAACTATTGAAAATAGTAATGAGCAAGAGTTTTCACTAATAATTCCTAAAAAAGCTATTTTAGAAATTCAAAAACTTTTTATTAATCAAATAAATATATTTTATGATGATACAAATTTAATTATTCAAAATGAAAATTATTACTTTTTTTCACGTTTAATTAATGGTAAATATCCAGATTATGCTCGTATTATTCCAAATGAGAGTAAAATTCAAATATCATTACCTAAAAAAGAGATGTTAGAAGCTATTAAAATGATTACAACTATCTCACAAGAGATAAAAATTATTTTTAATAGTGAAAGTATTATTTTTAATTCACTAACTGCTGACAATATAGAAGCTAAAACTGAACTAATGATTAATACAAATTTAAATGAATCTTTTGAATTAAATGTCAACAGTAGATATCTTTTAGATTTTATTGCTCAAGTAGAAGAGAATGAATTTCAAATTTTATTAAATGAATCAACCTTACCATTTGTCCTTAAAGACAAAAATTTTATTACAGTTATTATGCCAATTATCGCATAAAAGAGGAAAAGTATTAATGTCAACCAACCAAACTAAATACATATTTGTTACAGGAGGAGTTTTAAGCTCTCTTGGAAAAGGAATTACAGCTGCGAGTATTGGTACTCTTTTAAAACATTCAGGACTAAGAGTAGGTGTTTTAAAATTAGATCCATATATTAACGTAGATCCAGGAACCATGTCACCGTTGGAGCATGGAGAAGTTTTTGTAACTAAAGATGGTGCTGAAACGGATTTAGATTTAGGTCATTATGAGCGTTTTCTAGATTCCTCTCTTACTCAAAACAATAACTTTACAACAGGTAGAATATATAAAGCTGTTATTGAAAATGAGCGTTTAGGTAAATATCTTGGTAAAACAATTCAAATTGTTCCTCATATTACAAATGAGATTAAAGAGCGTATTGTAAAAGCTGGTGAACCTAAAGATATTTTAATTGTTGAACTTGGTGGAACAACTGGAGATATGGAAGGAATGCCATTTCTTGAGACTATTCGTCAGATGAAACACGAATTAGGACGTGAAAATGTAATGAATATTCATGTTACTTTACTTCCATATATTCGTACAGCAGGTGAGATTAAAACCAAACCAACACAGCACTCAGTTCAAGAGCTTCGACGTATTGGTATTACTCCTCAAATGCTTATTTTGAGAAGTGAAACACGTGTTCCAACAGAGATTAAACGTAAAATTGCTTACTCTTGTGATGTAGATGAAAAATCGGTCATTGAAGCTATTGATGCCCCAACAATTTATGAAGTTCCGTTAAATTTCTTGGCACAAGATATTTTAGAACCTATCTCTAAAGAGCTAAATTTAGGGGAACTTAAGCCAGATATGCAAACTTGGTCTGACTTGGTTTCAAGAATTATTCAACCAACAACAAAGACAACCATTGCCTTTGTTGGAAAATATTTAGACTTAAAAGAGTCATATAAATCTCTTACAGAAGCACTTAT
>Ga0256826_1001628_pt1 | contig 13915 bp, 14 predicted proteins | sample CV79metaG_FD_185975 | JGI IMG/M metagenome (GOLD analysis project Ga0256826, IMG submission 185975) | Hydrothermal vent microbial communities from East Pacific Rise, Pacific Ocean - CV79 | ecosystem: Environmental > Aquatic > Marine > Hydrothermal vents | place: Pacific Ocean: East Pacific Rise...
GTAAACAGTTAATCCTGACACAGTTTTAATACCTAATTTACGCGTTATCTTTTTTCTGTGAGTCATAACCGTATGGATACTAAGAAATAATTTATCTGCAATCTCTTGATTTGTTAATCCGAGGGCTAAATTTCTGAGGATTTCTGTTTCTCGTTTACTAAGTATCGGTTCGTTACCATCGGGTTGCTTTAACTCTTTACCAATTATACCTTTTAGGGATTCAATAAGCTGATATTTATTATGTTGAGTATTAAGCGTATACTTAAACTGACTTTTAATGTTCTGATTTGTAACTTGTGATATGAGCCCAATTACTTTGATATGACTTTCTTGATTAAGTTGGCGAATTAATGAAATTAATATATCTGTAACCGATTTAGGATCAATAATCACAAATTCAGGTTTTTTCTCTGTTATTTTGTAAAAAAGGTTTTTTTCAGTACCACTAAAAACATGATCCACTATCATTCCACTTAGTTCCAGCACTAAATTTTCAATACCAACAGATAGTAGAAATGCTTCTGAAACAACTATAACTCTCTTTGTTTTACTCATTGTAGCTGTTAGTATTTATTACTTAAAAAACCCTTCTGCTTTTTTATTTTATTTTCTAGTAACTCTACTTTTGGAACAAGTATTAAATCTTCCATTCGAGCATGGTCATGCAAGTCTTTTTCAAGTGATGCAAGTTCCTTAAGCAGTTTATATCGAGTGCGTTGGTTTTCCGTGGACGGGAGATACTTTATTAGTATATTCTTTAAGTCGGTTAGTTTTTCTTCAACATTATCATGTTCAGCCTCGTAAGATGTGATTGAGTATTCGTTAATTCGTTGTACCAAATCCTGAGTTATTTTATTGATATTCAATGCCTCTTCAAGATCAATAACATAAGGATATACTCGTTTTTCCTCTCTTTCAATATGTTTTATAAATTCAGTTTTGTATTCATTAAAAAACTTTTGTAGCAGTCTGTGTGATGATTCATCAATCTCAGAGTTTGCTATCATATCATCAATCAGAAATTCAATTTCAGGAATCTTGTTTTGCAGATAGTATTGATGTGCTTTTTGCAGATAGTTTAAAAGCATTGTGGTAGAAAAACTTTGCAAATAGTTTTTGTCAAGATATTGTGGGTCGTGAAACGAGTTTAATATAGTAAGAAAGAAATCAATATTTATTTCTCTTTCGTTACAAATCTGCTCAATGCTGTCGTCACCAAAACCCAACATAATACCAAAGCGGCTAACCACCGGTATTAAGTTGTAATCGTGATTTATTACATCGGCAAGTTTCATTTCTTTTTCAAGTAGCATATTGTATATTATTTACGGCAAAAGTAAGAATTTACACTATATTCGTAGCGACAGTAAGAAATTTGGATTGTCAAAGTATTAGCAAATATTTAATAAATGCTCAACTCTGGATTTCAATAGTTTCGATTCGTTTTTTAGTGATAACCCTTTAAAGCCTCTTTGCTTTTCAATAGCCGTTGAAAGATCAAATTTTTCTTGTGATTGGCAAAAAGCAATTTTTCTTGTAAGTAATCTGTTAGCCAGATACTCTTGCTCTGTTTGTCCGGGTGTTGGAATAAAAATTGCACTTTTATCAAATAAAGCTAAATCCATTAGGGTAGAGTATCCGGGCCTACTTATTACAATTTTGGCGGATTTTAACAGCCCAGCAAATTCATGGTCAGGCAGGTGCGAATACATTTGTATGTTTTTCTTTTTTATCTCAAAATATTTACCGGGTTTGGCAAGTAGGATAACTGTTTTTAAATTAGTTTTCAAAACTTGTTTTAATAGTAACTTTTCGAGTATGGTTCGTTGAGGTTCAGGTCCTGAAAGTATAATCAGTAAATCAATATATTTATTGTTTGACTTAATAGTCAGCTCTGAAAATCTGCTTAATAGACCAATATTGAAGGAGTTATGATTGAATTTATTAGAATACGATAATTCTCCGGAGAGTTTAAATCCACTTATTACATCGGGGATCCATATTTCGTTAAATCTCCCGATATATTTATTTATGATAAAATCAATAAGTGGTTTACCAATTTTTTGCCAACCTTTAGTTTGAATATTTAATTGATGAGTTATAAAAACAGTTGGTACTTTTGATGTTGATAATTCGTATCGATTATCAGAAATTACAGCATTGATATCATGTTTGGTTATAATATCATTTAAATCTGATTTTGCCCTACGGGCTGCTTTTAGCATTTCAGGAAATGCTTTTAGCATTAACAATGCCATGTTACTATTTGTTGGGTAACTTGGACTAAACCCACTAAGCTTAATGCATTTATTATCAGGGAAACGTTGTGACAAAAAATCTAAAGGACCGTTGTCAGCTGCAATAATAACGTTTACTTCGAATTTATTAAGCATTTCAATAACAGGAACCATGCGTGTTGCATGACCTAATCCCCAGTCTAAAGGACAAACTAATATGTTTTTGTTTTTTTTCAACTCAGTAATTATTGGCAAATATACGTAAGCACTAGGATATATAAACTTTTGATTGTTCTGAAAAACTATTTATTGGAGATAATAACTGATATTATCAGATTGTTAGCAATACCTTAGTATTTTATTAAAACTATTATTATTGTTTTCAAGAAATTGAATTAAATTTGACGCGTTTAAAACTAAAAAATATAATAATGAATATTCCTGAGAATTTACTTTATACAGAAGACCATGAGTGGGTTAAAGTTGATGGCGAGTTTGCTACAATTGGTGTTACCGATTATGCGCAAGGAGAGTTGGGTGATATTGTTTTTGTAGAGGTAGAAACTATTGACGAAGACCTTGATAAAGGTGAAGCATTTGGCACTATTGAAGCTGTTAAAACTGTCTCGGATTTGTTTATGCCGGTTTCCGGAACTGTTATTGAGTTAAATGAAAACTTGGAATCAGATCCAGAAGCTATTAATAAAGACCCATATGGTGATGGTTGGATTGTTAAGGTTAAAATTAGTGATACCAATGAAATTGATGACCTAATGGATCATGTAGCATATGGTAAAAATATTGAAGCATAGTATTATATGCTGACTTGGAAGTTAGTTCCTGCTATTGTTTGGGCAATTATTATATTGCTTTTAACAGGATTGCCCGGCACATATTTCCCCACAATAACTTCATTCTGGGATTGGCTGTCGCCTGATAAGGTTGTGCATGTTATTATTTTTGCTACACAGTCGTTTCTTGTGTTTTGGGCATATGGTAAGCAATATTTGCATGGGAGTAACCGTTTAGTCTATACATGGTTAATATTATTATTTATTACCATATTTGCAATGCTAACAGAAGTATTGCAAGCCTATGTTTTTGTTGGGCGAAATGGTAACGTTTATGATTTTATTGCTGATTCTGCCGGAGTTTTGGCAGGATTATGGATATTTAGACTGTACAACAAAAAGATTTTTATTAAACATAAAGTCAATTAACAGATTTTATTAATTTAGCGCAATTATATTTTTAATCAAAAATAATTAAAATGGAAGCTAGAAAAACTGAAAAAGCAGATCTTGAAGTAAAGAAGGGCTACTTTTTTGAGATAGGTTTGATAATAGCATTATTAGTGGTTTTTGCTGCTTTTGAGTACAAGAGTTATGATAAAATAACTGTTGATCTTTCAGCACGTCAGGTAGATGATATTCAGGAGGAAATAATTCCTATTACTGAGCAAAAAGTTAAGCCACCACCACCACCACCACCAAAACAAGTTACAAAAATTACTATTGTTGAGGATGATGTAGAAGTTGAAGATGATTTAGATATTGATGTTGATGCCGATGATGATACTGAAATGGAAGAGTACATTCCACCGGAGGAAGATGATGAGGAAATTGATGAGGCAGAAATATTTACTGTAGTTGAAGCCATGCCGGAATTTCCTGGCGGAATGGCAAAGCTGATGGGTTATCTGGGTAAAAACATAAAATACCCACCATTGGCAAAGGAAAGTGGAATACAAGGACGTGTTTTTATAAACTTTGTTGTAGAGCCAAATGGTGATATCTCAAATGTTAAAGTATTAAGAGGTATTGGCGGCGGATGTGATGAAGAAGCTGTTAGAGTAGTTAACAGCATGCCGAAATGGAAACCTGGTATGCAGCGTGGTAAACCTGTTAGGGTTTCGTACAACCTTCCGGTTAAGTTTACGTTACAGTAAAATATACAAATTAAAATAGAGGGCTGCTTTTTATTAAGTGGCCTTTTTTTGTGCTTTGCGTTTTTAGTATTTTGATAATAAGTTGAATATACCTTGAAAATTCTGGTTTTTTATTGAAGTATCAAAGATGCGAATTCATAAAGTTTACAAAGAGTTGTCATTTAATATGATAACTCCATGACATATATTTTTTATTGTATATTCGGGGTTAAAGATTACATTTGCAAAAAAATAATACAATGAATATAAAGGACTTCATTAAGAAGATTGAAGAAGAGTTTGAAGATATTGAACCAAACTCATTGTTGCCAAACGATGTGCTAGCTGAGAAGTTCACTTGGGATTCGATAAACGCTCTAATTTTTCTAGCACATGTTAATGTTGAGTATGATGTTGAGATTACTGCCGAAGAATTAATTCAATCCAAAACTGTACAAGATTTATATGATCTTGTTGAATCAAAGTATTTAAAGAAAGAGTAATGGCTATTTTTCAGGTTCCAAATATTAAAATTGCCGGCATTGCCGCCTGTGTTCCTGAAGATGAGTACGATAATAATAATTACGACTGGATTAGCGAAAAGGAACGCCAAACTTTAATAAAAGTTACGGGTGTTGAAAAAAAGCATCATGCAAAGAAAGGTACAACTACTTCTGATCTTTGTTACGTAGCTGCCAATGATTTAATTAACCAGCTTAACTGGGAGCGGTCAGATATTGATCTTTTGATTTTTGTTTCACAATCACGTGACTATATTATTCCTGCAACTGCCGGTTTATTACAGGAAAGGTTATCTCTTTCAAAATCATGTATTGCTTTTGATATTAGTCTAGGTTGCTCCGGATATGTTTACGGTCTTTCAGTTATTGGGAGTATGATGGCAACCGGGATGATTAAGAAAGGATTACTACTAACAGGTGATATTAGTACTTTAAACACGTCGTACAACGATAAGAGTGCTTTTCCGCTTTTCGGAGATGCAGGCACAGCAACAGCAATTGAGATTAGTAGCACAGTTAAACCAATGTTGTTCAACTTACAAACCGACGGTGGTGGTTATGATGCCATTATTATCCCTGATGGTGGTATTCGCAATTTTGCTGATAAGGAAACTTCTTTCACTTATGAAAATATTAGTGAAGGCATTGTAAGAAATAAATTTAACATTGCTTTGGATGGTATTAAAGTGTTCAATTTTTCGTTGAGGGAGGTTAAACCTAATGTCAATAATTTGTTGAAGCATAATAATATTTCTGTTGACGATATAGATTTCTTTGTTTTTCATCAAGCAAATAAACTGATGAATGAAACGATAAGAAAGCAACTCAAACTCCTTCCGGATAAAGTTCCTTATTCATTAAAGGAATATGGAAATACCAGTTCTGCTTCAATTCCATTAACAATTGTTACTGAGTTACGTGATGTTGTGAAGAGCAACAAATTAAGACTACTTCTTTCCGGTTTTGGTGTTGGGTTATCGTGGGGAAGTGTTGTTCTGGAAACAGAAAGTATTGTGTGTCCTCCAATTATTGTTCATAAAGATTAGTGTTATGAATTATTGTAACTTATCAAAAAAAACTATACTTGTTACCGGAGCTTCTTCCGGAATTGGTCAGCAAACTGCAATAAAAATATCACAACAAGGAGGAACACTAATAATTACAGGTCGTGACAAGAAACGCCTAAGTATAACATTTGATAAGCTTGTGGGTGAAAATCATATTATGATTGTAGCTAACCTGGATATTGAAGATGAAATAAATAATTTAGTTTCGGGATTACCTAAGATAAATGGATTAGTGCATTGTGCAGGTATAGTAGGGCCAATGCCAACAAAATTTATCCGTAAGGATGACATCAAAAAACTAATGTATATAAATTTTGAGGTTCCGGTATTGCTTACTGGGCGAATACTGCTTATGAAAAAATTGTTGGATAATTCTTCGGTAGTATTTATGTCAACAGTTGCAACTCAAATGCCTTATTTTGGCGGTGCGTTGTATAATAGTTCTAAATCAGCAATTGAATCCTACTCAAAAACTTTGGCCTTGGAACTGGTTAAAAGAGGAATTAGGTCGAACTGCTTATCACCGGGATTAGTTAATACACCATTGATTAAGAATCCCGTAAGTGATGGACAGATGGAAATTGTTGATGAATCACTTGCTCGTTACCTTAAAAAATATCCAATGGGTATTGGTGAACCCGAGGATGTGGCTAATGCTATTGTGTTTTTCCTATCCAATGAGTCGAAGTGGATCTCAGGAACCAATTTGGTAATGGGGGGAGTGTTACAGTAGTTTGATACGGATCTTTTATAAGAATAGACTGTGTTTTTATGCCAGATTAACTTATTTCAGATGCTTTATTAAAAGTATTAATTTCGCTACAAATATTTAACTAATAGTATCATGATTGATTATTCGGTTGTTGTACCTGTTCACAATAGTGAAGAAACTATTGATGAGCTTTTCGCCAGATTATTAAAGGTATTTAAAAGTATTGATAATAGTTTTGAGGTTATTTTTGTTGAGGATGGCGGAAGTGATAATAGTTGGTCGGTAATTAAGCAGCTTAAAACAAAATTTCCTGAGTTAGTAAAAGCAATTAAACTAAATAAGAATTTTGGACAGCACAATGCAACAATGTGTGGTTTTACATTTGCAAAAGGCAATAAAATTATTACTATTGATGATGATTTACAAAACCCACCAGAAGAAATTACAAAACTAATATCGGTAAATAGTGAAAAAAACAGCGATGTTACTTATGGTATTTATTCAAAAAAGCAACATACTTTCGTTAGAAACATGATGAGTAAAGGGGTAAAGAAATCATCAAAGATTTTTATGAAGGGTACCGGAAAAGGGTCATCTTTTAGGATAATTGATTATAAAATTGTTAAAAAACTACTCGACCATAATATAAGTTTTGTTTTTATCGATGAAGTACTTCAATGGTATACAAGTAGTATTTCGTTTGTTGAAGTTGAACACGTTAAACGCCAGTATCATAAATCAGGTTATAGTACACGTAAGCTTCTTAACATTGGTGCTAACCTAATGTACTATTACACAAATATCCCACTTAAGCTAATGGTTTATGGTGGCATGATAATATCTGTACTTAGTTTTGTTTTGGCAATTAAGTTTTTTGTGCAAAAGTTATTTTACGACGTGCCGGCAGGATATACATCTATAATTGTTGCCATATTGTTTTCAACTGGAATAATTGTTTTTAGCTTAGGAATTATAGGTGGTTATCTGAGTAGAATACAGCTGGTTCAGAATAAAAAACCTCCTTTTTACATTGAGGAATTACTAGATTAGAAGTTTATAGTAAGTCGTGTAATTATTCGTGATAGTATATTCGCTTTACTCTGCGTGATATACGACTTAAAATTTCGTAAGGAATTGTGTTACCTAATTTCGCTAAATCATGAACAGTATGATTATGGTTAAAAATTATCACGTCATCATTTTCTTTAGCGTCAATATTAGTTAGGTCAATCATACACATATCCATGCAAATGTCACCAATTATTTTAGCAGGTTTTCCACCAACAAATAGAGATGCATTACCATTGCCTAACGACCGAAGCATCCCATCGGCATAACCTATTGACACAATGCCAATGGTTGTGTCTTTTTTTGCAATCCAGCTTCGGTTATAACCAACACTTTCATTCTTTTTTACGCGTTTGATTTGGCTGAGTATCGACCTGAGCGAAATAACACTTTCCATACCCGGCATATGGTTGTATACCCCGTATAATCCAATTCCAATTCTAACCATATCCATCTGGCTATGTGGGAAACGATTAATTGCTGCCGAATTAGCAATATGAAATAATATTTTATGATCTGATTTTTGTGTAAACTGTTCCTTGACCTTATTGAGGATACTTATTTGCTTATTAGTTGTAATATCAAAATCAGAATTATCACTTGCAATAAGATGTGAGAATACTGATTGTACATAAATTAAAGGATTTGTGGCAAGTTTTACAATTAGTTCCGGTACTTCGTCAGGTGTAAAACCCAATCGATGCATCCCCGTATCAATTTTAATATGAATTTTAACAGGTTTGTTTTGCGGATGAGCATTCCTTCCTATTGTAGACTCAAGTAAAGAAAGTGTGCCAAAGCTAAAAATCTCAGGTTCGAGGTGATGTATTATCATTGTGTCAAAGGCTTGCTCTTCCGGACTCATTACCATTATGGGTAAGTTTATCCCTGCTTTTCTTAGTTCAACACCCTCGTCTGCGTAAGCAACAGCAAGGTAATCAACGTTGTGATATTGTAATATATTAGCAATTTCAAAACTACCGCTTCCATAGGAAAAGGCTTTTACCATTGCCATAATTTTTGTTGTAGGTTGAATCTGTTTTTTATACTTGTTTAAGTTATTTATAAGTTTATTAAAGTTAATTTCAAGAACAGTTTCATGAGCTTTTTGCTGTAAAATTTTACTAAGTCGCTCAAATTCAAATACTCTTGCGCCTTTTAATAAAACTGTTTGATTAACAAAGTTTGCAAATGAGTAGTTTTTAATAAAATCTTCAGTAGTATTAAAGAAGCATGATTCAATATCAAATTGGTCTGCTTGTTTGCTAATTGCTGAGCCTATTCCTATTAACTTATTAATTTTCTTTTCCCTTAAAAGCTTTGCAATGGATGAGTATAAATCAATATTGTTCTGACCACTTTGCATTATATCAGATAGTATAATTACTTTATCTCGATGCTGATTTTGTTGATTCATAAAATCAATTGCAATGGCAAGCGAATTGAAATCTGAATTGTATGTATCATTAATTATAGTGCAATTATTAACACCTTCCTTAAGCTCCAAGCGCATAGCAACAGGTGATAGCTTAAGCATTCTTTTCTTAATAATGGTATTTCTGTAACCAAAAAACAGCATTGTTACCCAACAATGTATTGCATTTTCAATAGATGCTTTATCGGTAAAAGGAATTGTAATATCAAAAACATCACCAACAAAATTTGCATATATGGTTGATGTTTTGTTTTTTGATGCAATATCTGTAATTCTAAAATCGCAGTTACTATCTCTACCCCAACAAAAAGTATTAATGTTTTCAAGAATCCCTGACCTAATAACTGCTCCATGTACTTCTTTGTGATCAGTATTGTAAATAAGCGTATTAACTTTTTTAAAAAGGTTTAGTTTTTCACCTGTTTTTTGAGTATTGTTAATAAAATTTTCATCGTGTGCTTGCCCTATGTTTGTAAAAATACCAACGCTGGGATTAATAATTACCTGAAGTTTATTCATTTCGTCAGGTTCTGAAATACCTGCTTCAAATATTGCAAGGTTATGACTATCATTCATTTGCCAAACCGAAAGAGGAACTCCAATTTGTGAATTGTAACTTTTAGGACTTCTTACAATATTTTTATCCTCATGCATTAGCTGATAAAGCCATTCCTTTATAACGGTTTTTCCGTTACTACCTGTTATGCCTATTACCGGGATATTAAAATGTTTTCGATGCGCAGCTGTTAACGATTGCAATGCCTTTAGTGTATCTTTAACTAAAAAAAATGAAGAACCAGGAAGAGTAGAGGTTTTTTCATCGAGTTTGCTCACAACAAAGTATCTAACTCCGTTCTTATGAAGGTCGTGTATGTAGTTATGACCATCATTGTTTTTACTAACTAAGGCAAAAAAAAGTGTTGCTTTGGATGAAATCAGTTTACGACTATCAATAAGTATATCAGTTACTTTTATCAAATCAGCATTATCTGAAATCAAATTAGCATTAATAATTTCTGCTATTTTGTTGCCCGTATAAGCATTATGCTCCATCCCCAGATGATTTATGTGCTTTTCTGTTATCGTTATTTTTTACATCTTTTATTAGATTATGACCAAGAGGGTTCTTATTCATTTCTAGATGTTTTTCTCTGTTTCGGTGAATGTCAACAGCTAAGTACATAGCGCTACGCATAGAATCGGGTGATGAAACGTTTTTTCCTGCCAAACTATATGCAGTGCCATGTGCTGGAGAAGTTCTTACAAAAGGAAGTCCAGCAGTATAGTTAACGCCATTGTTAAATGCAATTGTTTTAAAAGGGATTAATCCCTGATCATGATACATGGCTAAAATTGCATCATACTTAGTATACTCAGTTGCAAAAAAACCATCAGCCGGAAAAGGACCAAATGCTAATGTGCCATTTTCTTTAGCATTATTAATTGCGGGTAAAATAATATCTTTGTCCTCACTACCAATTTTCCCATTTTCACCTGCGTGTGGATTTAAGCCAAGTACTGCAATTTTTGGTCTGTTTATACCAAAATCAACTTTAAGTGAATTTTCAAGAACCTTAATTTTACTTATTAATAATTCTTCTGTTATTAATGATGGTACATCCTTAACGGGGATATGACCTGTAACAGTTCCAATTCTGAGATTATCACTAACCATTAACATTAAAAATTCGTTAGTGTCAAATTGTTTCGCAAAATACTCAGTATGCCCCGGAAAAGTAAAGCCGTCTGATTGGATATTCTCTTTGTTTATTGGAGCTGTAACTATGCAATCAATTTTCCCATTTTTTAAATCAGTAACAGCTCTATCAAGCGCTATATGTGCGTATTTTCCAGCTTCAGGATCCGATTTTCCATATTCAATTCTAATTTCTTCCTCGTTAATATTAATAAGGTTCACCTTATTATTTCTAATTGCGGCTGAGTTTTGTATTGTAATATAATTGAAGCTACCAAGGTTTAAGTTCTTCCGATTGTACGACATCACCCTTGATAATCCGTAAACAATGGGTGTGAAAAAGTCTTGCATTCTATTGTCACTCAGCGATTTTATAACTATTTCATAACTTATTCCATTAAAATCGCCATGAGTAATTCCCAATCTTATTTTTTTTTCCTTGTCCTTGTTAGGATTTGCTTTATTCTGCATAGTGTACAAATTTATGCAAAGGTAAGATTTTTAAATCAAGAGTATATAATAGTCTAAAGTTAATAGCATTTGTAGTAGTAATTTTTTGTAAAATATTTTGGTGATTCATTTTTATTTTCGTTTAACTTTGACGCAAAAAAACAGACCATGCTAATTATTGGTATTACAGGAGGAAGTGGCTCAGGAAAAACAACAGTGGTTAATAAAATAATACAATCGTTACCCAAAAATTCTGTTGCTCTCATTCCACAAGATGCTTATTATTTCGATAATGGCCATTTAAGCTCAGAAGAAAAGCTTAAAATTAATTTTGATCACCCAAACTCCATTGAGTTTGATCTTCTTGTTAATGATATTAACAAGTTGAAAAAGGGAGAAACGATAAACCAACCAATATATTCTTATGTTACCTGTGCCCGATCAAAGGATTCTGTTCTTGTTGAACCCAAAAGAGTAGTTATTGTTGAGGGAATATTAATTCTTACTAATGAGAAGTTGCGAGAATTATTGGATATTAAACTATTTGTTGCTACCGATAGTGATGATAGGTTAATGAGAATTATTAGGCGTGATGTTCAGGAGCGAGGACGAAATTACAATGACGCTTTGACTCATTATGAAAGATTTGTAAAGCCAATGCATCAGCAATTTATTGAACCAACAAAGCTTTATGCAGATGTTATAATCCCTCAGGGAGGTAAGAATAAAGTAGCAATTGATATGGTAGCCTCGCGAATTAAAATGAATCTTGATGATTCGCAACTTCCGGTTGTTACCGAATAGATATTTGTTTTTGCTGTCCGATTTCGGAATAATTCTAATTCCTGCCCCTTAATTAATTTTTATAACATCACAATATCAGTGATATATATATTGTGGCACGTATCTTGCTTAAGGTGAGTTGTACTATGATTTACTTTATCACATACATATTATTTTCGGTGATTATTTCACTTCTGTCTCTCAATAAGCGAATTGGTTTTGTTGAAAGTTTACTTATAAGCTTATTTTTAACACCAATTGTTGGTTTGGCTATTGTTCTAAAAACGAAAAATAATATACTAACAAGTCATTACTCAATGAAACATACCTGTAATACTTGTGGAGATGTGATTTCTCAAAAGGAAAAAGAATGCCCCAGTTGTGGAACAAATGTTGAGTTTTCGTACAACACTAACGAGCTTACATTTGCTTAATACACCCCAATTTATATCTAACCCTATTTTATATTAAGCTATGAAGTGTCTGTATCTGACACGATATTCATAATAGCCTGTCTAAATATTATTACTTACCGTAAACTTTTATAGATTTGCTATGCTTTAGTAAATAAAAGTTTTACAAATGAAAAATCTGTCATTATTATTGTTTTCAGCAATTGTATTGCTATTTTCCTGTAATCATAAACCAAATTCTTATTCCAAAGATGGTTCAGAATTGTTTACTGCACAGGAACTTTTTCCAACTCCACCTCGCCCAGAAGGTGTTGAGGATGTTATTGAGCTTAAGTGTGATCCGATTGATACTGTAAGAATTGGATTTATTGGTTTAGGAATGCGAGGAAGTGGTGCCGTTTACCGTTATACATTTTTAGATGGAGTAAAAATTGTAGCGCTCTGCGATGTTGTTCCCAAGAATGTTGAAAGAGCTCAAGAAATCCTTCGTAAAAAAGGATTGCCTGAAGCAGATATATATACGGGTACTGATGACTGGAAAAAGATATGTGAACGAGACGATATTGATTTGATTTATGTATGTACACATTGGGATTTACACACTCCAATAGCAGTTTATGCTATGGAACATGGTAAGCATGTTGCTACCGAAGTTCCTGCAGCGCTTACAATTGAAGAGTGTTGGCAGCTTGTAGTTACTGCTGAGAAAACTCGTAAGCATTGCATGCAGTTGGAAAATTGTAATTATGACTTTTTCGAAATTGCAACATTGAATATGGCTCAACAAGGATTGTTTGGAGAAATAGTACATAGCGAAGGGGCATATATTCATGATTTGCGTTGGTTAAATTTTGATGACACAACCGGATACTGGAATATGTGGAGGTTAAAGCATCTTGAAAAAACTGATGGCAATACATATCCAACACATGGTTTGGGACCAATTTGCCATTTAATGAATATTCACCGAGGAGACAAATTAAACTATATTGTATCCATGTCGAGCAACCAGTTTGGTATGACGGAATATGCCAAGGATAAATTTGGCGAAGATTCTGACTTTGCAAAAAGAACATACAAGAAAGGAGACATTAATACTTCAATAATTAAAACTGAAATGGGCAAAACTATTATGTTGCAGCATGATGTAACCAGTCCACGACCCTATAGTAGGTTACATACTGTAAGTGGGACAAAGGGTTTTGCCCAAAAGTACCCTAAAAAAGGAATTGCTCTTGAACCAAATGCTCATCATTTTTTATCCCAGCAAAAGCTCGATTCTGTTTTAGCTTTGTATGCACATCCTATTGTAATTGATATTGAAGAAAAGGCAAAAGAAGTAGGAGGACACGGAGGTATGGACTTTATTATGGATTACCGACTAATCTATTGTCTAAGAAACGGACTTCCTCTTGATGAGGATGTGTATGATGCTGCTGAATGGTCTTCCATAATAGAACTTTCACAAAAATCTGTTGAAAATCAGAGTATGCCGGTTAAAATCCCGGATTTTACACGAGGTGCATGGAAAAAAGTTGATAAGGTTACTTATCATACAAAATAATGGTGTACGATCTTATCCTGAATAGTTTAACAGAACTGATGG
>Ga0256826_1001629_pt1 | contig 13913 bp, 14 predicted proteins | sample CV79metaG_FD_185975 | JGI IMG/M metagenome (GOLD analysis project Ga0256826, IMG submission 185975) | Hydrothermal vent microbial communities from East Pacific Rise, Pacific Ocean - CV79 | ecosystem: Environmental > Aquatic > Marine > Hydrothermal vents | place: Pacific Ocean: East Pacific Rise...
TATAATAGCAACTCTATCTAATGTCTCATTTATAGATTGTAAATCGTGAGAAACCATTACTATACTTAAACCTAACATGGAGCGTAAGTTTAAAATCAGTTCATCAAACTCTCTTGCTGAAATTGGATCAAGGCCACTTGTTGGTTCATCTAAAAAAAGAAGTTTAGGATCCATAGCCAATGCTCGTGCTAAACCTGCTTTTTTCTTCATACCACCACTAATTTGAGATGGAAAAAGGTCTGCATCACTTGATTTAAGTCCTACAATATTTATCTTAAAATCTACTATTTCATCTATCATACTTTTAGATAAGTTGGTGTATTCAACTAAGGGTAAAGCTATATTATCTTTAAGACTTAAAGAGGAGAAAAGAGCTCCAAACTGAAAAAGAACACCCCAGTTTTGTTTTAAAGCTTGTGCATCTTTTAAGGCTATACTCTCAATGTTGTTATCTAAAATACTAATATGTCCAGAAGTGAATTTTTGAAGCATCACCATCTCACGAAGAAGTGTTGTTTTACCACAACCACTTGGACCAAGAAGCCCATAAATTTCACCCTTATTTATAGTGAGATTCAAGCCATTATGTACTACTTTTGTTCCAAAAATAGTCTTAACATCTCTCACTTCTATAATCGACATTTTATATTCCTAAACTTGTAAAGATAATAGAAAAAACTGCATCACATACTATCACTGCAAAAATAGATTCAACAACACTTTTTGTTGTATTAAATCCTATACTCTGCGTGTCATCTTTAACCATTAAACCTCTATAAATTCCTATACTTGCAATTAAAAATGCAAAAAATGGTCCTTTTAAAAGACCTATAAAAAAATGTTTTACATCTACAACTTCTCTAAACCTCTCTAAAAATAGGTCTGTTGTAATGTCAAGGTCAAGATGTGCAACAATCATCCCACCAAATATACCCATTATATCAGCAAGAAATATTAAAATAGGTAGCGTTATCATCAAAGCAATAATACGAGGAAGCACAAGAAAAGCAAAAGGGTCAAAACCCATACTCTTCATTGCATCAAGCTCTTGAGTTATCTTCATAGCACCTATTTGGGCAGTAAATGCAGAGCCACTACGCCCAGCGATAACTATAGCAGTTATCAGTGGTGCGAGTTCTCTTAAAATAGATATACCAAGCATATCTACAATAAAAATATTTGCTCCATAAGCTTTAAGTTGGTAGGCTGATTGATAGGCTACAACAAGTCCAATTAAAAAACTTGTCAGAGAAACAATACCTATTGCTTTTATACCTGACTCATTTATCTCAAAAGCTATCTCTTTAAAACGAACATTTTTTATTGATTTAAGATAATGAAACTTTGTCATCATCAGTTCACCAAAAAAACTCATCAAAGAAACAATACCAAGAATAAAACTATTTACTTTAAAAACAATCTTATCTATAAAAGATATTTTGCGTTTTACAACTTTCTCTTTTACTTTAGCTCTATGATTTTTCACCATCTCTAATGTAGCAATTACTCGTTCATCTGCAAAATTTATAGTAGTTGCTATCTCTTTCTTTACAAACTGCTCCTGCAGTTTTAAAAAAAAGATTCCAAAAGCTGTATCTATAGAATCAACCTCTTTAAAATCAAAAGTGACACTCTCTACCTCATTACCTATATGAAGTACTATTTTTTCAAAATCAGGAATATCATAAAGGCTTAACTCCCCAACAAAATGGAGGAGGAGTTTTTCATTTTCAGTAGTTAGTATTAATTTATTTTGCATCAGTAGTTATTCTAAAAATCTCTCTCAAGTAGTCTATTCACTTTTAATATAGTGATAATTTTATCCTCTTGTTTTCCAACACCCTCAATGATAGTATCTTCACCATTCACTGTATCTGGAGCAGGTCCAATATCTGATTTATCTATACGAATAGCCATTGTAAGTCTATCTATTACAAATCCAGCAACATCATCACCATGACGCATCACAATAAATCTTGTCTCATCTGACTGCTTTTTAGTCTGCAGTCCAAATTTTGTTCTTAAATCAATAAGAGGAATAACTGCACCCCTAAGATTAAATACACCTAGTACATAACTTGGAACTTGAGGAACTCTTGTCCAAGTAAAAGGTTTTATAATCTCTTGAATAGAAAGAATAGGAATAGCATACTCCTCATCACCTATAATAAAACCTACTAACTGTACTACATTATCTAACTGAGAGTCATCATCATTTTGCTGTTCACTCTGTTGATTAATAATCTGTTTTAATTTATCACTCATTATAAGAACTCCGATTTAAAGTTAATATTTCTTTGAACTACACTTGAAAGGTAGTCTGCTGAATATGGTTTAGTTATATACTCTATCATTCCAGACTCTACACCACGCATTCTATCTGACTTCCCTGTACGAGAAGTAACTGCTATAAGTGGTAGATTTTTATACTTGTTATACTTTTTAATCTCTGTTGCAAGAGTATAACCATCCATTCTTGGCATCTCTATATCAATAAGCATTGCATCAAAGTTATGATCACCAGCTTTTAAGATATTTAAAGCTTCTTGACCATCACTTGCTTCAACAAGGGTAATACCCATTGGCTCTAGTGCTTTTCGCATAATAGTTCTATCCGTTTTAGAGTCATCTACTATCATAATAGTGTAGTCACTTGCTTTCGTTTTTTCTGTACTAACAGCAGCCGATGAAGGCACTTCACTTAAAGGTGTTGCTTTTACATTTTTTGCCATCTGCATAAGTGCCACAACATCAACAATAAGAGTTACTCCACCATCTCCACGGATAGTTGCTCCCGCTACACCCTCTATACCTTTTAAGTAATCTCCAAGAGATTTAATAACTATCTCTTCTTGCCCCACTAAAGTATCGACAATAAGACCAAGTTTACTTGTACCAAGACCAAGAACAACAACATAAGCGTGTTCATTAGAGTCTAAAATACGCTCAACTTCAAAAATATCACCAATGTGAACAAGAGATAAAACTTCATCACGAAGTCTCATAACACTTCTTCCCTCAACTGTATAAATCTCATCTTTAGAAATTCTAACAGTCTCAAGAACTGATGCAAGAGGAATAGCATAATGTTCTTCCTGAACACCAACTAAAAGTGCTTGAATAATGGCAAGAGTCAGAGGAATTTTTAATTTCATAGATGTTCCAACATCTATTTCACTATCTATATCTATAATACCATTGAGTTTTTCTATGTTTGTTTTTACAACATCCATACCAACACCACGACCACTTACACTTGTTACTGATGCAGCTGTTGAGAAACCTGGTCTAAAGATAAGAGTAAAAGCCTCTTTATCACTCATAGAGTCAGCCTCTTTCTCTGTGATAATACCTTTTTCAAGAGACTTATTTTTAAGCATTTCAGTATCTAAACCTTTACCGTCATCATCTATCTGAATAACAATTTGGTTCCCTTCATTATATGCTTTAAGTCCTATAGTACCAGTTTCAGGTTTTCCTTTTGCAATACGATCTTCTGGCATCTCAACACCATGGTCACATGAGTTACGAATAATGTGAACAAGAGGATCACCAATCTCTTCAACGATTGATTTATCTAGCTCTGTATCTTCACCAGCTAACTCTAAATCTATCTTTTTATCAAGCTCACGAGATAAATCTCGAATCATTCTTGGAAATTTATTAAACACTTTTCCAATAGGAAGCATTCTTGTTTTCATAACAGCAATTTGGAGGTCAGTTGTTACAAGAGAAACTATAGAAACAACTTGATTTAACTCTTCAAGAAACTCTTCACCCTCATAACGCTCTTCAACATCATCGTTAATTTTTATAAGTCTATTTTTGGCAAGAACAAGCTCACCAATCAGGTTCATTAAGTGATCAAGTCTTTTTACATCTACACGAATTGTCTGCTCAACAGCAGCAGGTGTTCGTTTTGCAGGAGCAGCAGCTTTTGGATCCTCTTTTTTAGGTTTTGATTGAACAGAAGGCGTAGAAACGGGAACAACAGGCGTCGGTGCTGGTTTTGGTTCTTCTTTCGGCTCTTCTTTTGGAGAGGAGTTTTCTTCTATCGGTTCAGGAGGGGCAGATAGTACTTTTTCTCCAGCAGCAATTTTTGCTTCACGCTTTGCTTTATCTTCTGATTGACGCTCTTGAAGAAGCTTTTCTATCTCTGCTTCTAAATCATCTGGACTCATATTATCATAGTCTGGTTCATCTTCTTGAACTACTGGAGTCACCTCTTCTACAACTGGTGCTTGTGCTACAGGTGCTTCTACAACAGGAGTATTTACTTCACCATTTCCACCTGTAATTTTATCAAGTTTAACAACACAAGATGAAACATCTATTCCTGCATCAGCACTCGTATCTCTAATAGTTTCTAAAAGAGCTTTCATAAGATCAACAGACTCTAAAATAACATCCATAATATCTGGTGTTAAGATAAGTTCACCATGTCTCGCTTTATTTAACACATCTTCCATGTGATGCGTTAAGTGTGTCAAGACATCAAAGTTTAGAAATGATGATGCACCTTTTACAGTATGTGCGACACGGAAAATTCCATTTAAAAGTTCTAAATCTTCTGGGTCATTCTCTAACTCAACTAAATCTTCATCTAACTTTTCAACAAGTTCAAATGATTCAACTAAAAAATCTTGTAGTATTTCTTGAAATTCATCCATATTTACACTCCTACCTTCATATGTGCATGCACTACCCGTGCTACTTCATTGTAAAATGAGCTTGCTTCAAACTTCACCAAGTAAGCCTCTCCACCTGCCTCTATTCCTCTACCTTCACTAAAATGATCACTAATTGAAGAGTTAAAGACTATAGGGATATTTCCATATCTTCCATCTTCTTTTACATTTGCAGCAAAGTGAAAACCATCCATTCTTGGCATCTCAACATCACTTATAATTATTTTCAGATTTTCAGAGATGGCATCACCATATGTTTCATAAAGTTCATTGAGTTTACTTAAACCCTCTTCTCCATCCATAGCTTCAACAACACTAAAGCCCATTTTAACAAGTGCCTCTTTTACAATTTTTCGTGCTGTTGCACTATCATCTAAAACAAGTGCCAGTCCACTAAACTTTTCTAATTCATGAGGAATATCATCTACATCTGGCTCATAAAGTCCTAGATCTTGAACTACTGACTCCAAATCTAAAATAAGAAGAACATTATCACCCTCTATCTTTGTAACACCCGTAATTTTATTTGAATCTAATGCATCTGATGCACTCATAAAGGTAGCTGGTTCTATGTCACTCCAGTTAATTCTTCTGATTCGTTTTGCTTCATGAACTACAAAACCTATAAGAACATTGTTAAACTCAGTAATAATAATACGAGAATTCTTTTTTGCATCTTCTGGTTCAGTAATACCCATCCACTTTGCTAAATTTACAACAGGTATTACAACATTTCGTAAGTCAAAAATACCTTCAATAAAGTCTGGTGTACCAGGGAGTTCTGTAAGAGACGGAACACGAATAATCTCTCTTACTTTTGAAACATTTATTCCGTAGATACCTTCATATACAGCACCATCTTCCTGCTTTTGTATGCGAAAATCTACAAGTTCCATTTCATTGGAACCAACTTTTAAGGAATTATCATCCATTATACAAATCTCCTTATGAGAGTCTTATTTCTTTTAATAGTTCATTATCTTTGTTTGATTTTACAATAAAATATCTTTGATTGCAAGCAAAAGCAGCTAAATTAATATAAGTAAACTTCTCAAAACTATAGACTCTATTTTGATGATAGTGTCCTTCAATAAAATAGTCACAAGCATACTCTTCTAAAGCACGATTCTGAATAAATTTTTTAAAACCAATAAACTCTTTACAATCATCTTTTTGAGCCAAATAATTATCTAATTTTTTTAAAATAAAATGATTTCCAAAGTGGTCTAATAGAGATAAAAAAGAGAGAAGTATTGGGTTTCGAATGAGTTTTGTATAGAGCTTATATCCACTTTTTCCATCAAAATCACCATGAGCTAAAGCAACTTTTTTAGTTCCATAACTACATAGAACTGGTTGAGAAGAGAGAGAAAAAACTTTAGCAAACGGAAATATTTTTTGAAGATTAAAGTCATGGTTACCCTCAAGATATATAAGTTCAATATCTTGTGAGATTTGATGTAAAAGAGAGAGTATCGCTTTATTTACTTCCTGAGTAAAAGAGACTTGACCAAAGAGTGTATCAAAGATATCTCCCATCAAAATAAGCTGAGAAGTTTGTATTTTTTTAGAAGCTATATCTTCAATAAGAAGAAGTAATTCCGGGCGAAGATGCGAATAGTGAGCATCCGAAATCACTATTGCACCCTCTTGTAACTCTAACCTATGGGACATACGCTATATTTGGAATACCACTATTTTCATCAAGACCCATCATAAGATTTGCATTCACTACTGCTTGACTTGATGCACCTCTCATAAGGTTGTCAATAGCACTTGAAATAAAAAGTAGGTTTCCTTTTCTTTTTACATAAACATCACAAAAGTTAGTACCTGCTACACTTTTCATATTTACAGGAATATCACTCACACGAACATTTTTTTCATCTTTATAAAAATCTTGAAGTAGTTCATATGCATCAAACTCACCTTCAACTTGAAGGTAAATAGAACTAATCATTCCACGAGTTAAAGGAATAAGGTGTGGTACAAAGTTCACCTCATCAAAATCAACCCCGAGTTTGAGTGCAATCTCTGGTGCATGTCTATGCATCAAAGGATTATAAGCAAAAAGATTATCATTTACATTCACAAAATGAGTAACATCACTTAGCTTTTTTCCAGCTCCACTTACACCAGTTTTTGCATCAATAATAATAGGAGTCTCTTTTACTCTTTTGTCCATAAATGGAAGTATGCCCAAAAGTGCCGATGTTGGAAAGCAACCAGGGTTTGCAACAAGAGAAGCAGACTTTAACTCTTCACGAAACATTTCAGGAAGACCATAAACAACATTTTTTAAGTTCTCAACATCTGTATGAGGAACATAAAACTCCTCATAAATCTCTTGTGTTAATCTATAATCAGCAGATAAATCTACTACTTTCACACCAGATTTTCTTAATGGTTGTACATAAGCCATAGCTGTTTTATGTGGAACAGCAAGAAAAACTAAGTCACACTTTTTTGCCATCACTTCAACATCAGCTTTTTTAACTTCATCTTCACAAACACCAGTTAAAGAGGGATGTAACTTATTTATAGTTGTATTTCCCTCTGAATTTGCTATATATGTAAGATTAAAATATGGATGATTTATAAGCATCTTTACAAGTTCTAAACCTGTATAACCTGTTGCCCCAACAATACCAACATTAAATTTTTGACTCATAACTTAATGGCACTCAAAAACTATTTCTTGGTATTTTACTTCATCTATTTCAAACTCTTTTTCACCACCAGGAAGACGCACTTTCACCTCATCACCCTCCTCTTTTCCAAGAAGCTGTTTTGCTAAAGGAGAACCAAAAGAGATAAGCCCTCTATCAGGATTTGATTCACAACCACCTACTATAGTGTAAGTAACCTCTTCATCTGTATCCATATTTGTCATAACTACGGTAGAACCAAAAGAAATTCTTGCATGTTCAAGTTCTGTAGGATCTACTATTTGAGAATTTCCAAGAATCTCTTGAAGTTCTGCTAAACGATTATCTATATTCTTTTGCATCTCTTTTGCAGCATGATACTCAGCATTCTCTTTTAGGTCACCATGCTCCAGTGCTTCTTCTATATCTTTTACACATCTTGGGCGTTTTACTTCTTTTAAATCTTTTACTTCTGCTTGGAGTTTGTTATAACCAAACAGTGTCATAGGCTCTACTTTTTGCATATCTTTTCTCTTATAAATTTTAATTTTTTGTTATTATATCTAACTTCCAAATATATAGAGTAAAATTTCGATAAAATACATTTATTATGAAATACCAATATCCATCAAAACGAAAACAAACTATTCAAAAAATAGCTTTTTACTCCTTTCTCTTCATTCTATCGCTGAGCCTTTTTCTGTTAGATAAAATAAAAGAAGAGAAAAGAACAACTCAAAAGACTCAAAAAATTCAAGACACAGATAGAAGTAGAAATGTAAAAGCATACGAGTATCAACAATCACATGACTATATTAATGCATCAAGAGAATTTTTATATGTTATTCAAAATACAAAAGATTTATCGGATAAAAATAAACAAGTAGCTTATGCATACCTTGGTAGAGCATGGTCTTTAAGCCAACAAGGAAGATCTCAAGAATCACTAAAAACTCTAAATATTTTTTTAGAAATTTTTAAAAATAGTTCAGATCCTTACATAAAGAACAAAGTCAAACAAGCAAAAGCTATGATAAAAAGAGCAAATTAGTCCTCTCTATCTACACTAGATAAATCAAACTCTATCTCTCTCTCTTGTAAAATTATAATAATTTTACAACCCATTTTAGAGAGACTTCTAGCCTTATTAACTTCTTCTAAAAGCACTCTTCTCTTTTTCGTTGTAGGATCATAAACTTGTAGTGCATCAGACTCTATAAAAAAGATGCGTCCTCCTCCACAACCATCACCGATGATGCCCTCGCAAACTAGAGGTGAATCTAAATCAAAACCATCCATCGTCTAAACAATCCTCTTTTGTCTCTTTTAAAAACTCTTTATACTCACTACTATTTTTATCTAAAACTACATACTCATCATGTGTATAAGTTTTAAAAGTAGTCTCATCTATACATTTACATAGTTTTGTACTATTTGCATCATCAGAGTTACAGTTACTTATCATTTTTACTTTTTGTTCACTCTCCCAACCACTATAAGAGGTATAGTAAGGGTAAAGTGTCCAGATAGCAAAACCTATAGTTAAAACTATGTTTACTATATACTCTCTCTTTTTTGTCTCAAAATATTTCTTTACATCATACGATATTAAGATAACAAATACTATCTCTAAACCTATATTAAACCAATCACTATCTAAAAAATCAAACACCTATTTTCTACCTCTTATTTTTTTAATCGCTTCACTACACATAGTAAGTCCAAAAGTGGCTGTCACCCCCATAAAACTACCTTTTTCTTTCGTCTGAGCTTCTTCGGAAGAGAAAATAACCTTATACTTCTTTTTAAAACCTCTTTTCTTCAACTCATAACGAATTTTAGAGCCAAACTTATCTCCATAACTCTTCCAAACATCATCTACTTTTATCTTTGTAGGGTCAACTCTTTTTGCACTTCCAAAAGAGCTTATCAGTTTTTTATAACATTTTTGAGCCAGTGCTAGTTTTGCATTTCTATCATCTATTGCATCAAGCACTAAATCATAAGGCTCAAAGTCAAACTCCCACACCCACTGCTCATCTACACGATAGTTTATTATCTCTATCTCAGGATAATGCTTTTTAAGTGCATCAACTTTCACCTCATCCTCATGCATTTCAGACCACATTTGCCTATTTTGATTTGTTACATCAAAAGTATCAAAATCAACTATAGTGATTTTTGTCACACCACTTCGGTAGAGACAATCCAAACAGAATCCACCTACTCCACCAACACCAAGCAGAATAATTTTAGCATCTTGAAGTTTTGCAAAATCATCTCCAAAAAGCAACTCTACACGATTATACTTCTGCACTTAAAGCCACTTCTCTAAAGTTTGCATACTTTTATATGCACTTAAATCAAGCATAATAGGTGTTATAGAGATATACCCTGCTTCTATGGCTTCATAATCACTCATTCTATCTACTCCATCACGAGGAGAAAAGTTAAGAGGATGCAGACCTAACCAATGGTACTCTTCACCTCTTGGATTTCTATGTAAGTGAGAGTCGTTTGCATAATGTCTATACCCTGCATAAGTAACTTTCATCTCTGCTTTTTCTATTTTTGCTGGAATATTAATATTTAAAAACTCTCTCTTAGGTAGAGGAAAAGTACCCTCTCTTACTTTTGTCACTATCTTTTGTATTGTTTTTTTAGCCAAAGTAAAGTCCCCATCAGGATTTGTAAAATCCATCACTTGAGAGATGGCAATGGAAGGAATATCATGTAAAACACCTTCCATTGCTCCCGCTGCAGTTCCAGAGTAAGTAATATCCTCACCCATATTTGAACCACGATTGATACCACTTACGAGTAAATCAGGTTTTTCATTTTCAAACATTGTACTTAAAGAGAGATAGACACAGTCCGTTGGTGTTCCATCATCTAACTTAAAAAAATTGTCATCTACGGAGATAAAACGCAGAGGACGAGTTAGAGTAAGAGAGTGTCCACAGGCTGACTTTTCATTTGCAGGAGCTACTACTGTAATCTCTACAGACTCTAGCTCTTTAAGTGCTTCAACCAAACACTTTAACCCTTTTGCATCATAGCCATCATCATTTGTTACTAATATTTTATATATTTTTTTCATAAATATATATTACACTAAAGTTATCAATAAATCAAAAATAGAGAGTTCAACAGCTAAAAACTTGACTTTAACTCTTTAGTTATTGTAAAATTGCACAACTTAAAAGATATGCAAGGTATCTTAACTATTCCCCTACATTAACAAAACCATAAAATTAAGGCAGACATTTATATGAGTGAAAACAATTCACAACAACCCCGCAATAACAACCAAAAACCTAAAAACAATAATCGTAATAACACAAACAACAATTCTAAAAGAACTCACACTCCTGTAAAAGGTTCAAGTGTAGAGGAACTTCGTACTAAAAGTATTGAAGAGTTAATTAGCATTGCTGATGAGCTAAAAGTTGAACATCCACAAGAGCTTAAACGCCAAGATGTTATTTTTGAGATTTTAAAAGCACAAACTGCACAAGGTGGTTTTGTTCTCTTTAGTGGTATCTTAGAGATTATGCAAGATGGTTATGGTTTTATCCGTTCTATAGATAAATCTTTTAACGAGTCTGTAAATGATGCGTATGTTTCAAACACACAAATCAAGCGTTTTGCACTTAGAAATGGTGATGTTGTAACTGGTCAGGTTCGTCCTCCAAAAGATCAAGAGCGTTACTATGCACTTATAAAGATAGAAGCTGTAAATGGTCTGCCACCAGAAGAGTCTAAAAAGCGTCCACTTTTTGAGAACCTTGTACCACTCTACCCAGAAGCTCAGATAAAACTAGAGTACCGTGAAAAAGGTTTAACAGGTCGTATGCTTGACCTTTTCTCACCTATTGGTAAAGGACAGCGTGGTCTTATCGTTGCACCTCCAAGAAGTGGTAAAACAGAACTTCTTAAAGAGATAGCACACGGTATCACTGCTAATCATGCAGAGATTGACCTTATGGTTCTACTCGTAGATGAGAGACCTGAAGAGGTTACAGATATGGAGAGAAGTGTTAAGGGTGAAGTTTATAGTTCAACTTTTGATATGCCAGCAAAGAACCATGTAAAAGTGGCTGAAATGGTTATAGAAAAAGCAAAAAGAAGAGTTGAAATGGGTCGTGATGTGGTAATACTTCTTGACTCTATCACTCGTTTAGCAAGAGCTTACAACACAGTGACACCTTCAAGTGGTAAGGTTCTCTCTGGTGGTGTTGATGCAAATGCACTTCACAAGCCAAAACGATTCTTCGGTGCTGCTAGAAATATTGAAGGTGGTGGAAGTCTAACTATCATTGCAACAGCACTCGTAGATACTGGAAGTCGTATGGATGAAGTTATCTTTGAAGAGTTTAAAGGTACTGGTAATATGGAAGTTGTTCTTGATAGAAAAATAGCAGATCGTCGTATTTATCCTGCTATTGATATTCTTAAGTCTGGAACTCGTAAAGATGACCTACTTATTGGTAAAGATACTCTTCAAAAAGTATTTATTCTTCGTCAAATGCTCCATAAACAAGATAATGAAGTGGAAGCACTTAAGTTTATCTATAACACTATGGGCAAAAAAGAGACAAATCAAGAGTTCCTTGAGAGTATGAATACAGACAAGTAACCCTTTCTCAACCTCATTTTAGAAGCCAAGATATAAACTGCTTGGTTTCTTTTCCCCTAGCTCAAATCTATTAATTTGAATACAATGGTAGTTTTTTTAGTAAGTTTAGAATTTTAAGTAGTTGTGATATTTTATAAATAATAAGAAAGTGTGAAGTGTGGCTCCGGATACTGGATTCGAACCAGTGACCAAGTGATTAACAGTCACCTACTCTACCGCTGAGCTAATCCGGAATGTTTAAAAAAGTTCTCTTAAAAAAAGTGGTGTCAAGAGGGGGACTTGAACCCCCGACCCCCGGCTTATGAGACCAGTGCTCTAACCAGCTGAGCTACCGTGACATCTTTTAAGAGGTCGAAATTATAGCCTCACATTCCTTTCATATTCCTTAAACTAAAAAATATTTTATTTATTTTCAAAATCTCTATTAAAAAGTAGTTGTCTTATTTTAGTAAGCTAAATAAACTTTAGCCACTAAGACTAAAGGTGTTGACTTTTTTACCTTTTTTTTGTAATATTCACTCTATTAATTTAATAATATTTATAAGGATAGAGAAAATGAATTTTAAACCTTTAGGTAACAGAGTATTAGTTAAACGCGTTGAAGAGGCTACTACAACAAGTACAGGTATTATTATTCCTGACAATGCTAAAGAGAAACCATCTCGTGGAGAGGTTGTAGCTGTTAGTTCAGAAGTTTCTGTTTTAGAGAATGGAAATCAAGTTTTATTTGGTAAGTATGCAGGTAATGAAGTTTCATTTGCAGGAACAAAGTACATCGTTCTTGAAGTTGAAGACATATTTGGAATCATAGGTTAATTAAGGAGTTTATAAATGGCAAAAGAGATTATATTTTCAGATGTAGCGAGAAACACTCTTGCTCGTGGTGTTGAGAAGTTAACAGATGCAGTAAAAGTTACAATGGGACCTCGTGGTCGTAATGTGTTGATAATGAAAAGTTACGGTGCTCCAGTTCTTACAAAAGATGGTGTTTCAGTAGCTCGTGAGATAGAGTTAAAAGATAAACTTGAAGATATGGGAGCACAACTTGTAAAAGAAGTTGCATCAAACACAGCTGATGAAGCTGGTGATGGAACTACAACTGCAACAGTTTTAGCAAATGCTATCTTCTCTGAAGGTCTTCGTAACATTACAGCTGGTGCAAACCCTGTAGAAGTGAAGCGTGGTATGGATAAAGCGTGTGAAGTTATCTTAAAAAACCTCAAAGATGCTTCAAAAGTAGTAAACGGTAAAGAGGACATAGCACAAGTTGCTACTATCTCTGCAAACTCTGATACTGCTATTGGTGATATGATTGCTGAAGCTATGGATAGAGTTGGTCAAGATGGTGTTATTACTGTTGAAGAGGCTAAAGGTATCTCTGATGAGCTAGATGTTGTTGAGGGTATGCAGTTTGACCGTGGTTACTTAAGTCCTTACTTCATCACTAACCCTGAAAAGATGATAGCTGAGATTGAAAATCCTTGGATTTTACTTGCAGATAGCAAAATTTCATCTTTAAAAGATTTACTTCCTGTTTTAGAGCAAGTTCAAAAAACTTCTCGTCCACTTCTTATCATCGCTGAAGATGTTGAGGGTGAAGCACTCTCTACTTTAGTAGTAAATAAACTTCGTGGTGTGCTTAATATCTCTGCTGTTAAAGCCCCAGGTTTTGGTGACAGAAGAAAAGCTATGCTTCAAGATATAGCGACACTTACACATGGAACTGTTATCTCTGAAGAGACAGGTCACACTTTAGAGGGTGCTGATATCTCTTTACTTGGTCAAGCTTCTCGTGTAGTTATAGACAAAGACAACACTGTTATAGTAAATGGTGCTGGTTCAGATGAAGCTGTAAAAGCTCGTATATCTGAGATAAAAGTTCAAATCGATGCAACTACAAGTGAGTATGACAAAGAGAAACTTCAAGAGCGTCTTGCA
>Ga0256826_1001630_pt1 | contig 13909 bp, 11 predicted proteins | sample CV79metaG_FD_185975 | JGI IMG/M metagenome (GOLD analysis project Ga0256826, IMG submission 185975) | Hydrothermal vent microbial communities from East Pacific Rise, Pacific Ocean - CV79 | ecosystem: Environmental > Aquatic > Marine > Hydrothermal vents | place: Pacific Ocean: East Pacific Rise...
ATGAACATAGAGTATCTCTAAAATGGTGTTATGCTCTTTAGAGAAGTCAATGGCACGTTCTAGTAGTGTGTCAATTTTTTCAAAGTCGTTCAAAAGAACGACTACTCGGTTGTATTGGTGTTTCATGCTATATCCTTTTTTTAAAACCTCAGGTTTAAAGAATATCTATTTTAACGCTTCTAGTCGAGCGACTCTATCTTGTGTACTTGGATGAGTACTAAAGAGTTGTTTCATGGAAAAATCTTTTCCAGTAAAAGGGTTAATAATAAACATATGTGCTGTTTGTGGCTCTGCATCGTGCATTACCATTCCTCTTGCATAGTTATCTAATTTTCTTAAGGCACTCTGTAACCATTCAGGGTGACCTGTCATTTTTGCAGCACCTTCGTCTGCCATAAATTCTCTGTTTCTACTCACCGTCATTTGAATGACTGTAGCAGCCATGGGCATAATAAACATAAGAGCTATCATGACAATAGGGTTTGGACGCTCTTGGTTGTTTCCACCAAAGAACATTCCAAAGTTTGCCAACATGGCAATGGCACCAGAGATGCTAGCTGTAATGGTTCCAATGAGCATGTCATAGTGTTTAATGTGACTCAACTCATGGGCAATAACAGCTTCAACTTCTTGCTCATCTAAGAGTTCAAGTAGACCTTCGGTAACAGCCACAACAGCATGATCATAGTCACGTCCTGTTGCAAAAGCATTAGGGACATGATCTGGAATAATGTACAACTGTGGCATTGGAAGTTTTGCTTTTTGTGTTAATCTTTCGACAATCTCGTAAAGTCCACGGGCTTGGTTACGGTTAACAGGTATGGCATGATAGTGTTTAAGCACCTGCTCATGGCTGTAAAAATAGGCATAAAAGTTCATACCTATGGCAGCCATAAAAGCAATAATCATACCCATTTGACCAGCAATTAGTCCTCCAAACCAAATAAAAAGGAGGGTAAGGGCTGTCATTAGGGCATAGGTTTTAAATTGTTCCATCTCTTTTCTCCTTATTAGTGGTTATTTTTATCTTACTTTTTTTTAGGTATGGTAATGGTTAAAACACCATTTTTATAGTCACTTTTATATTTTGAAGCATCGGCATCTTTAGGTAGGGTCATACCACGTTGTACCATGCCCACATGACGCTCTTGATGAATAATTTTTCCGTCCTCTTTTTTCTCTTTGCTCTCTTCATTTTTAGCAGTGACACTTAGATAGTTGTCTTGAACATCAATTTTAATATTTTTATTGTCCATTCCTGGAATGTCCATTTTTAGTTCATACTCATCACCTTTATCTTTTAAATCTGTGTCAGGTGAAAAGGAAAAATCTTTTGCAAAATTTGGGTCAATCTTCATACCTGCAAAGGCATTAGTATTAAACTCTTCAAAAATTTTATTCATATCTTCTTGCATCTTTTGAAAATGTTGAAAAATTGGGTCATTAGCAAAAGGGCTAGCAGATAAGTTGTTGTCTGCTTGAATAGCTACCATTGGTAAGGTAGCTAAAAGTAGGGTTTTTAATAGTTGTTTTTTCATTTTTAAGCTCCTTATTTTTTTATTATTTTATTTCAATTCTTGTACTGGTATCAACCAACTCTTTTTTAGGAATACTTACTTCTAAAATTCCTAGTTCAAACGTCGCTTCAATCTTTGAGGTATCTACTCTTTTTGGTAAGGTAAAGGCTCTTGAGAAGTTACCATAGTTACTCTCTACTTTACGGTACTCTTCCTCTTTAATACCATCTTTAATAATTCTTTCACCTGAAATTGTAAGCACATCTGCATCTACTTGAATGTTTACATTCTCTTTTAATACACCTGGAAGTTCAACCTCAATAGAGTAGGTATCTTCTGTCTCACGCGTATTGATTTTTGGTATAAAATCTACCACATTTTCATTTTCTGGTTCACTTGTTTGCTCTTCAACAGAGTTAATAATAGCATTAACAATGTCAAAACCTTTTCGAATGTCATTAAATGGTGTGTATTGTTTTACTGGCATATTTAAAATCCTTATAAATTATTTTTTAAACCTAATGGCTTAAATATGAGAGAATTATAGAGTAGAGGAAGCAGAAAAAAATGCCACTTTAGTAGCATTTTTCAAATTTTTAAGAAGTTAACTACTTCGTTCGATTTTATCTGCTTTGTTAACGTAGTTCTTCTTAATAGTAAAGTAGATGTTTGAGAAGTACTCAACGAGTACAAGGCTAATGCCAGAAGCAATGACAACATTATAATCAAAAGTTGTCTCTAATGATAAAATGACAGCTGTTAAAGGTAGTTTCATAATAACACCCATAAAAATGGAAGCACCAATAGCAGCGAAATAGAATGGTTCAATATCAAAAATATAATAGTGTGTTAAGAGTTCTCCAAAACCATAACCAATTAATGCTCCAATACTCATAAGAGGTAAAAAGACTCCTCCCACAGCGTTAGAGTAGATGGCAACAGTAGTACCAATAATTCGTAGAAAGATAATGGTGAAAATTAGAAATACAGGTATGTGATTTTCTTGATTCATCAGTTTTACTACCATCTCTTTACCTGAAAAAGCAGCTTGAGGTTCAATAAGTAAAATGGTACCAATAACACTTCCACCTAGAAGAGCAAAGATATGGTTACGGTATTTGTGGAAATTTTTAAATAGTTCAATATCTATAAAGTGTAAGACTTTTTTTTTCAAAAATAGATAAAAATAGATAAAAGCTGTAATAAAAGGTACAAAAAATAGATTGGCAATAATATAGTCATTATTTAGTATTCGTCCAGCAGAATGAAAAAAAGTGATTGGTTCTAAAAAGTTTGCAGTAATAGCAAATGCAATAACTGAAGCTAAAATGAGATAGGTTACATATTGTTTAATAAATTGATAAGCAATATTTTCAATAGCAAAGGCTATACCTGTTAATGGAGAGACAAATATGGCAGCGACACCAGCACTAGCTCCAACAGAAATCATCATTTTAATAAGCATTTTAGGGAGTTTAAAAAACTTATGTATTTGGTATGCAATCATGGCACCAATACTAGCACTAGGACCTTCAGTTCCTACAGTAAAACCACTTGATAGTGAAAGTGCAGAGGCAATAACTTTTAAAAAAAGTGTTTTTACTTTTAAAATCATCTTATTTTCAGTAATAGAATCTGCAATTTCACTAACACCATACTCTCTAATATTATTATCTTTAGAAGCTAAATAGTTAACCATGAAAATAGCAACAGTTGGAACAAAATAGAGATACCAAGTAGGCAGAGTAGGAATTGTTTTTAAAGGGTCACCCATAAAAATAAAATAGGTCATAAAAATAATAAGGAGTTCATAAAAAGTAATGAAGAGTCCTGTAATGAGTCCTGTTAATATGGTTGCAAGTATTAGTTTTCCTATCATCCTCTATTTCCCAATCATAAGATGTTGTATTATTAACTATTGTAGCAGAACGAGGTTAGTAGAGAATTAGTTATTGATAATTTATTTAATGCTACACTACTTTTAATTTAAAAGTAACTGTTCAGAGTTTTCAAGTAGTTTTTTAACATTTTTAACATAGATATTTTTACGTTGGTTTTCAATAATATCATCGGCTTCTAACTCTTTTAGGTGACGTTCTACAACATTTCTAACTGTCCCTAGCAGTTTAGCAATCTCAGTTTTAGAGAGATTTTGAAGTAGCTGATAATAGTGGTCATCATTTGGGTTCATATTTTGTAAAAGTAGCTTAGAGAGACGTTCAGAAGTAGAGTAGAGAGACAAGTCAGAGGCTAACTCCTCTGCATGACGCATTTGAGAAGCGATATAGGGAAAGAAGTGTCGATTAAACTGCTCATTTGTTTTGAGCCATTCACGTACTTTTTCAATGGGGAGTTCTAAAACATCGGTAGTTTCTAGTACTTCGTAAAGAACATCATGAGGTTTTCCGTCAAGTAGAACTAAAGTGTCAAACATATCTCCACCACGATAGACAAAAAGAGTCTGTTCTTTTGAATTTTCTAAATTCATTTGAAAACTTTTGATTTTACCTTTAAGGACAATGTAGAAATATTTAGAGAGTTCACCATCTAAGAATGGTGTCTCTTTCTTTTTAAAAGAGATAATTTTCCCATATTGCAGAAATTGTTGTTCAAAGTTCTGATCTAGCTCATTGAAAATCTCTATTCCGTAGTGTTGCATTTTACTTTTATGTCCTTTTTACGTTTGTTAGATTATAACAAAGTTTTATGAATGAACTGTAAATGGTGCTTACGGTTATTTATGTATAATGGTAAAATAGTTTAATGAGGGAAGATGTATGAAAAAAAACTTAGGATTTAAAGAATTATTAGCCATTGCAGTTGGTGGTATGGTTGGTGGTGGTATTTTTACCATTTTAGGTATTTCTGTCTCAATGGTGGGAGCATTAGCTCCTTTTGCCATTGCATTAGGTGGTGTTGTTGCTTGGTTCGCAGCATATGCTTATGTAAAATTAGGTCTTTATTATAAAGATGAAGGTGCAACCTATAGTTTTTTTAAACGTACCTATCCTAATTCATCTATGGCAGCTTCATTTATTGGATGGTATACTATTTTTGGATACATTAGTACCTTAGCTCTTTATGCATATACTTTTTCCTCCTATACAATTAGTGGTTTTGATTTTGCACATAATGAGATAATTCGTAAGTTACTGGCTATTGGGATTATTGGAGTTTTTGTTCTTATTAATCTTTGGAGCGTTAAGGGTATGGGTAAGATAGAAGATATAATGGTTTATGCAAAACTGTTTATATTGTTTGTTATCTCTATGGCACTTATCTATTTTGCTAAAGTGGATATGCATACGTTTAGTGTGATGATGCAAGAAGATTTAAAAAGTACACCAATTTTAAGTATTTTAATTGTCTCTTCAGTAACTTTCGTTGCTTATGAGGGATTTCAATTGGTTATTAATGCTGTTAATGAGATGGAAGAACCTGATAAAAATATACCAAGAGCCATCTATTCAGCCATTGTTTTAGTAGCATTAATCTATTTTATTATTGCACTAAGTGCTGTTTTAGCAATTCCTACAGAAGATTTAATTCAAAATAAAGAGTCTGCTTTAGCAACAGGTGCAGGAGATATAATGGGGAACTTAGGACAGAACTTAGTAATATTTGGAGCAATATTGGCTACGAGTTCAGCTATTAATGGAACACTTTTTGGTTCATCTAGACAGATGGCACGTATTGCAGATGATGGTTATTTACCAAAAATAGTCTCTATTAGAAAAAATAATATTCCTGTATATGCTATTATAGCAATGGGAGTAGTTGCTAGTTTACTTATTTTAATGGGAGGGTTACGTCTTATTTTGGAGTTTGGGAGTATCACTTTTTTATTAGTTTCACTATTGATGTCTATAGCTAATCTGAAGATGCATAAAGAGACAAAAAGTTCACTATTTATCTCTTTAGTTTCAATTATAGGACTTTTTATGGGGACAGTATTAATCCTATATTATGAGTTTCAAAATAGTCCAGAACAGCTATTTTTTATTGGTGGATTATATATGTTTTTAACGCTTTTAGCATGGAGTTATGTACGATTGAAAAAATAATTATAATTTATACTCTCTATTTTAGAGAGTAAACTACTTTACACTTTTCTACATTTACTATTGACCTCCTAAAAAATAACTTCAATTAAGTATCAAATCTCTTTCTTGTATTATACTCCTCATAAAATTATTATCTATGGAGTAGTTATGACACTATATTATTATGCATTTACAGGACATAAGTATGGACTTGATAGAGCAAGAAGAGCAGTACCAATTTTAAAGAAGTTAAAAGAGCAAGGTATTGAAACTATGTTGTTAGTTAATGACTTTAGAGCAGGACTCGCAATGAGAGAGCTAGGTATTGCAGAATCAGTGCATATTGAGGGTATTCAAGATATTGATGCCATTGCGAAGATTGGAGATGCTATTATTATTGATTCACCTGAAGATGACCATGGTCGTTTAGTAAAATATTGTTCTGATTTTAAACAAGTATTCCGTTTTGCAGAAGATGATAATGATAAAAGTATTCATGGTGAAGTTATGTTTAAAATAAATTGTAAAGAGGACGATTGTATCTCCTCTATTAGTATAGATGATATTTTTTATGAAAAACATAAAAAAGAAGAGAGAACACTTTTCTTTTTAGGTGATTCAGATGCAGATAAGATAATTTTGTCAAATAGCTCATTTTTTGAAGCCAATAAAATGGAACTTTTATTAGGACATTATTTTTATGTTAAATATGAAAAAGATTTAGAAAAAATATTTATAACTTTACATGAATCAGAAGATTATATAGGCTTAATTTGCTCATCTAGTCGTGTAGTTACAGCATCTTTCCAAACAGCCTTAGAAGCCACTGTTTCTGGGGCTGAGGTCATTTTTATTGATTTAAACAAAATATCAAATGAAGAAAAAGAACTACTGTTATTGTTTAATGTTATATTAATTAACTCTTTTGATGAGGAAAATTACCAACAAATTATAATAGATAGTGTTTCAAAAGATCCCTTTATGGTAGAAAGAAGTGACACTATTGTCACAAAAATAATAAATCGGTTATAAATTATTAACAGACTTAATCTCTTTTGCTTTATAATGAGTCAAATTTATTATAAAGGATGAGTATGAGTAGTAGACGTGATTTCATGGGTATGGCTCTAGGTGGTTTTACTGCCTTAGGTGGTATCGGTGCATTATATTCGATGAAAAGAACTTGGGATCCACTTCCAAGTGTAAAATCAGCTGGTTTTACAACCATTGATTTAAAAGATTATGCAGAGAATCAATTGGTTACTGAAAAATGGAGAGGGAAACCAATTTTTGTTTTAAAGCAATCAAAAGAGTTAATGGCAAAAACAACTGATGAAACTAAAAAAAGATTAATTGAAGTTGATGGAGACCATTATATGGTATGTGTTGGACTTTGTACTCACCTTGGTTGTATTCCTGGATATGACCCAGCTGATCAAAGTTTTTTATGTGCTTGTCATGGTGGTATGTATGATGCTACTGCAGAAGTAACTAAAGCTCCACCACCAAGAGGATTAGATATTCCTCCATTTAAAATTGATGGAACGAAACTTGTACTAGGTGAAACTGGTCCTGAATATGAGAAAATGTTGGCTGATGGCACAACATTGAAAGTATAGGAGGATTAGATGGCACGAATAGAAAATGCAAAAAGTATTGGTGAGTGGTTAGATCAGCGTATTGCTGTTGAGACACTTAAAAAAGTTATGCAGACTGAGTACTGGATTCCAAAAAACATAAACTTCTTATGGGCAATGGGAATGGTTTTAGCTGCTACATTTGGTATTCTTTTAGTTTCAGGAATTTTCCTATTGATGTACTACAATCCAAGTACAGATTTAGCGTTTGATTCAGTAAACTATACTATTATGACAGAAGTTGGTTATGGTTGGTTATGGAGACATATTCATGGTGTTGGTGCATCATTAGTATTCTTAATTATCTATATTCATATGTTTACAGGTATTTACTACGGTTCATATAAAAAAGGTAGAGAGCTTATTTGGATTTCAGGTATGCTTCTTTTTGTTCTTTTTTCTGCTGAAGCATTCTCTGGATATATGTTACCTTGGGGACAGATGAGTTACTGGGCTGGTATGGTTATTACTAATCTATTCTCTGGTGGTTCACTTCATGCTGATGGTTTTGTTGAGTGGATTAGAGGAGATTATGTTCCTGCACAAGCATTCTTAAGTAGATTCTTTATGTTACACGTACTTTTAATGCCATTGGCAATTATTGGTGCAATTGTATTTCACTTTGGAACACTTAGAATTCCACACGTTAACAACCAAGATGGTGAAGATTTTGATTATGCTGAAGCTGCAGAGCTTTACAAAGCTGGTAAAGTAAAAGAGTCTAAAGTTATTCCTTTCTCTCCAGTATTCTTATCTAAAGATGTATTTGTTATGGGTGTTTATTTCATTATGTTCTTCTATTTGGTATTCTACCACTTTGAATTCGCAATGGATCCAGTAAACTTTGATCCAGCAGATGGTCTTAAAACTCCTGCTCACATCTACCCAGAGTGGTACTTCTTGTGGTCTTATGAGATTTTACGTCCATTCTCTACAAATGTTGGTCTAATTGCCTTTGCTATTGCACAGGTTATTTTCTTTACACTTCCATTTATGGATAGAAGTCCAAATGTTGCACCTGCAAACAGAAGAGGTATTTTCCACTTATGGTTCTGGGCAATGTTAGTTGATATGTTAGTATTAACATTTATGGGTAAATTACCTCCACAAGGTATTTGGAGTACTATTGGTCTTGTTGCTGCTATTACATTCTTTATACTATGGATAGCACTACCAATTATCACAAAATCAGAAAAAAAGCTGTAAGGAGAATAGAATGAATAAAGAACTAAAAATACTTGCTATTGTTGCAGCTTTTACTCTTGTACTATATTGGGGAGTTGAGCCATTCGCTCACTCTCAAATGCATAAGCATGTTGAAGGACATGGTTTAGTATATGATGGAACTGCTGATATTGAGGAGGCTTCTAAAGATAAAAAAGAAGCTAAAAAAGCATTTTGGGCTGATGTAAAAACTATTGCTGCACTTAAAGGTGACGCAACAGCTGGTGAAGCTACCTATGGTATGTGTGCTGGTTGTCACATGGATGGTGCAGCTAACATGGGTGGTGTTACACCTCCAAGTCTTGACCATGCAGGTGCTATTTACGATAAGAACTTCTTAATTGCTCTTATTAAAGATCCAGCAATGGCAACAAATGTTGATCATAAATACCCTAACGGAACAATGACTCACCCAATGGGTAGTATTTCTGCTATGGTATCAGCTCCACAAGATATTGCTAACGTTGTTGCATATCTTCAAGCTAAAAAAGCTGGACATGTAACTGCTAAAGAAGCATATGTTGAAGCTTGTAGTAGATGTCATGCTAACCGTTATGGTAAGTTGACTCAACTTGGTGAAAAACCAAAAACTAAATCAAACATTAAAACTGGTTTAGATATTGAAGCAATGAAGTTTACTCAAAAAGTAGCAGAAGAGCAAGGTGCTTTAGCTGAATACCTTGGTAAACTTCCACCAGATTTATCTATTATGTTTAGAGCTAGATCTGAGCATTTCCTTGAAACATTCATTGAAAATCCTCAGGCTGAACTTTCTGGAACAGCTATGCCTAGAACAGGTCTTAATGAAGAAGGTATGGAAAAAGTTATGGAATATCTTGCAGAAACAGGTGATCCATCTGCACCAGCGAGAGCTCTTGTTGGACCATGGGTACTTGGTTTCTTCATTATTTTTACAATTTTAGCTTACCTTTGGAAATCATCTCTTTGGAGAGATTTACATTAATCTTTAATTGTTAGAACAAGGCATCTGCCTTGTTCTAATCTTCTTCTCTATTTAATCACACTTTTTTCTATAAATCTATTTTTATACCTTTCTGATATAATCTAATTTTTAAAATTAATATATATTTAAAATAACAAAAAAGGCTTTAAATAGTGAATTCAAAAAGTGCATCTAATTTTTTTCAAATATTTATATCTATATCTATATTTTTTCTTATCTCATGTAGTGGAGATAAATCAAGTTCAACAAAAGATATTAATACTACTGAAGAGCTTAATGTAACAGACGATATTAATGTCTCTGAGGATATTAATATTAGTGAAAATTTAGTCTCCTCTGTGAAATCTTTAATTTATCCAAATTTGACGAAAAAACAGTTACGCTCTTTAGAAAAAAGAGTAATTAAGATGCAAAAACCATCAGAGGATGCTCTTTTTGTTGTCTCCAAAAATTGGTTACGTTTAACATTGATTCCTAAAAGAGCTAAAGATGGAAAATCTTTTTTACGACAACCTTTAGATTTGAATAAATTACAAAATCTTTCTTTTTTTAGCTTAAGTGATGAGCAAAATAATACATTGGCTATAGAGAGTGTAGGATTAAAGAGAAGAACTATTTATGCTCCTTTAAAAAATAATGATTTACGTTTAGCTGAAAATATTTTTATTCATATTACCGATAATTTAGAAAAAGAGAAGTCATATACTTTAAAAGTATCATCAGAACTTATGGGGAGAGAAATACAATTAAGTACAGAATTTAATCCTCAAAATCAGTTGAGTGATTTGTTACATGTTAACACTTATGGATTTACTCCCTTATCTAAGAAAAAAGCCTATTTAGGTTTAATGATGGGAAGTGCAGGAGAATTTAATCCAAATGATTTGAATTTTAAAGTCATTAGTACTAAAAGTCATAAAGTTCTTTTTGAAGGAGTTGGTAAAAAAGAGCTCTCAACTGGGTGGAGAGAGAGTTTTTCTAATCATCCTTATAACAATGTTTATGTATTAGATTTTAGTGACTTAAAAGAGGAGGGAGAGTATTATATTCAACACTCTACTGGGATAAGTCAACCTTTTATGATAGCTTCTGATGCTTATCGAAATTTTATGAATACTATGGCTCTTGGTATCTACAATCAACGAAGAGGAGAATCAATTCATTTACCCTATTCAAGACATGAAAGAAAAGCTACTATAGAGAATAATACTTTTGTCTATGATAGTTCAAATCTTGACTCTTGGTTAACTTCTCAATTAGGTTGGGGTGATGGTATTAAATATCCAACGACATTGGAGGAGATGCATGTAGATATTTCAGGAGGACATATGGACGCAGGAGATTATTCACCTTATACGTATAGTTCTTCATTAACAGTATGGAGACTTATTACCACACTTGATTTTTATGGAGAGAGAGTTGCACATGATAATCTTGGTATTCCTGAGTCTGGAGATGGTATACCAGATTTACTTCAAGAGCTACTCTTGGAGATAAAGTGGCTTAAAAATATGCAAGATAGTATTGATGGTGGTGTTTTTGGAATGAGCAAGCCCAAGGGGATGTATTATCAGTCAACCATGACAGGAGTGCAGGAAAATTTAACACGATATTTGGCACCTAAAGATACGACTGTTACAGCTAGTTATGCAGCAGCATTAGCACGTTTGGCAAGAAGTAGAACACTAATAGAATATGATGCCACTTTAGCAGATGATTTAAAAAATAGAGCTATTAAAGCATGGAGTTGGCTCGAAAAAAATGAAGGAATGCATGGTTATCATCACTATGGAATATCAAATAGGGATGAGGGAGATGAGGGTCACGAACATTTAAGAGCATGGGCAGCGATAGAGCTTTATGCTTTGACTGGTGAAGATAAGTATCATGATGCTTTTCTTAAGTATCATAGACCTCTCTTACGAAATGGTGGAGTAGAACTTTTAAATATGGGATATGGGTATGCTTCTAGAACATTGGCACTTTGGAGTCATGATAAGATACCTTATGACGTAAATAAAACAGTAAAAAAAATTTCAGTTGATAGATTTAAACAAGCATGTGATGGCTATGTTCGTGATGCTAATAGAACACCTTATGGTCTTGTCCTTAATGATGTAGTAAAACGTTGGAATATGCTAGGTTGGTTTTTCCCTATAAGTGATTTTAGTTGGGATTTACTCTTGGCTCATGAACTTTATGGTAATGAAGAGTATTTAGAGACAGCTGAAGATCAAATTCATTTTACATTGGGAGCGAATCCATCTAATATGACCTATGTAACCGGTATGGGATTTAAAAGACTAAAATCATTGGTTGATCAAAAATCACTCTATGATTCTATTAGCAATTTAGTTGTTGGCTTACCTGTATCACCAGTAGTAACAGGTTATAGTTGGTTAGAAAATTATGGAAGAGATATTAATAATTATACTTTTCCTTTTGACAATCCTAAAGAGAATGAGGCGACTTATGGTATTTTAGAGTCAGCGTATGATGGATGGAATGTCAATGCTGAATTTAGTATTGAAAAGATGGCAGGGATGTTAGCAACATTAGCTATTTTAACTCCTAAAAGTGAAGAAAAATATAAATATCCAAAATTTAAACTTTCAATTGAGAGTAAAAGTAAAGGGATTTATCAACCCCATCTGACCTTTGAGAAGTATAAACCTAAATCTTATACTTTATATTGGTATGAAAATGATGAGTTAGTCAGTGTTGATAGTAATTATCAGTTAAATCAGAATGCCTCTAATAGTATATGGAAATTATCGGTTGAATTGGTGACAATGGAAGGGCGTAGATGGTACGATGAACTGACGATTAATACGCGTGATTATGAAGACACAAGTATTCCTCTTTATGAGTATGATAGTAAAAGTAGTTCAAGTCTTTTTCATCTCAATAACTCTTTAGTTGATAGCGAGAATATTACATCGTTGAGTGTAGAAAATAGTGCAACATTTGATAGTGAAAATTTAAATTGGATGAAATATCCTAAAGGAACAGCAGTACATTTAAATGGCTTTGGAGATCAAATTTTAGGTCAATTTCATTTTGCTGACTATTTTAATAAATCTACAAATTATACAGATATAGAAGAGGTAACAATAGAAGCTCTTTTCTATATTAATGATTTTGGAGAATCGAGTGAGAATAGGTTAAACATTTTTAAGTTTGAGCAGTCATGGGGTAATAGTTTTCAACTATTAAGAGATGGATGGATGAATGATTTATCTGTCGTTTTAGGAAAAAATAAGTTTGATAATAATTCTACTATCCAAGAGGCTTTAAGTTTACATAAATGGCATCATTTACGATTTAAAAGAACAAGAGTAGATGATACTTTTAGTGTTGATGGAAAAGAGTTATTAAGTGTTGCACATGATAGCTCTGAAAAACTTTTTGATCATAGAGAGGTGACATTTAATATTGGTAATTTTTTTGGATGGGTTGATGAGATTCGATTTGTTGTTAAAACGAAGTGAAAATCTTGACACACATCATCACACTTTTATCTACTTTTCGTTAATCTAAGCCAAAATTATATTGATGGATTATTATGCTAATAGATGGACACGGTCGAACCGTAAATTACCTTAGAGTTTCCGTTACAGAACGTTGTAACTTTAGATGTCAATACTGTATGCCAGAGAAACCTTTCTCATGGGTTCCACAAGAGAACCTTTTGAGTTTTGATGAACTTTTTTTATTTATGAAAGTTGCCATAGATGAGGGTGTTACTAAAATCCGTATTACGGGTGGAGAACCACTGCTTCGTGAAGGTTTAGATGGCTTCATAAAAATGATACATGACTACAAGCCAGACATTGACCTAGCTTTAACAACCAATGCCTATCTTTTACCTCAAACAGCTCAAAAACTAAAAGATGCTGGACTGAAACGACTTAATATTTCATTAGACTCTTTAAAGCCAGAAATTGCTCAAAAGATTGCTCAAAAAGATGTTTTAGCACAAGTTCTAAAAGGAATAGATAAAGCTCTTGAAGTTGGTTTGGGTGTTAAGATTAATATGGTTCCGTTAAAGGGAATTAATGATGATGAGATTATTGATGTTATGGAGTATTGTAGAAAACGTAATATTAAAGTTAGATTTATAGAGTACATGGAAAATCGTCATGCGTCACAGTCATTAACAGGTATGCATGGTAGAGAAATTTTAGAAAAAGTAAAAGAGAAGTATACCATTCATGCTTTAGGACGAGAGGGTGCAAGTCCATCATTTAACTACAACATTGAGGAGACAGGTTATGAGTTTGGACTCATTGACCCACATAAGCATGACTTCTGTGAAAACTGTAATCGTATAAGACTAACAGCCGAAGGTAACCTTATTCCTTGTCTCTACTTTGATGAGGCGATGAGTATTGCAAAGTCAGTAAAAGATGGTGACATTCAAGGTGCAGCTGATGTTCTTGCAAAAGTCTTAAAAGATAAACCAAAAGAGAACCGTTGGATGGACGACTCAGTTGACAGCTCAGAAGATATTTCTGAAAGAGC
>Ga0256826_1001632_pt1 | contig 13902 bp, 15 predicted proteins | sample CV79metaG_FD_185975 | JGI IMG/M metagenome (GOLD analysis project Ga0256826, IMG submission 185975) | Hydrothermal vent microbial communities from East Pacific Rise, Pacific Ocean - CV79 | ecosystem: Environmental > Aquatic > Marine > Hydrothermal vents | place: Pacific Ocean: East Pacific Rise...
TTCCTGTAACTGTATAATTAGCAAAATTTTCTCTGCCTTCGTAGTCACCAGGATATTGCCCCATTAAAACAGATACTATCTCTTCTATATAAGCATCATTAATTGACTGTCCTATTTTGGCTTCGGTTATGTCTTTACCTGTTAAGATAGCACCTGCACTGTCTAACAAATTAAGCCTCGTCGCCGCCCTCTTTTTTAATGTTGTAAAATCCATTTTGTTTGTAATAATAAAAAAAGAACCCACAGATGAGTTCTTCTCTGTTTTTATAATAATATATATTTAGTTTTATGTCAATTTTAATACGTCATAATAATAGGCGTAAAGGTTGTTGTACTACCTGAGCTGTATACTACTACTAATTTAGGGTCGCTTGCAGTTCCAGTATATTCTGCATAATACCCGCTGAACGCACTAGAGCTAGTAGAAGATACACCAGTAGGCTCAATATCAGTAATATCGTATTCCGCTTCTCGCAGACCAAAACTAGTAATACCATCAACATCTATATTGGCTAACCCACTAGCATTCAAAATAAAATCGTTGGCACCGCTACTATTCCAACTGCTATAATCAATTTTAGTAGAAAACAAAGTAGTACCAAACGTACTATAATCTCCCGCTACTGGTGCCTCCGTGTTATTTGGTGCTGAACTAACTACATTGATTGACGGTGTAATCGACAAAGCATCTTCCTTACCATTTCCAGTAAATGTTAAAGTTGCAGAATCTATTATCCCTTCAATAGTATCCGTATCGAATGAAAACAACGACCTTAAAAGACGTCTCCATTTCGTTGTACCATAATAACTTTGAATAGCAACGTAGTCAGTAATGGTAGCTGTTCTATTAACATAGGTACCAGCCCCATCATGTATATCAGCCCATAAACCCCCACTGCTAACAGTACGTGATACAAGTGCATCTTGCCAATGATTATAGTACGCTTTTGGATATACCGTCAAAGTATCAAATCCTAAATTAATCTCAGGATAATATTTATTTGCAATATTCATGTCAAACCAGTGAAACGCTTGCCATATTATCTTGTAAGAATAATATAATCTTTTGCTGTATTTGTCGTGAGTCCTGAATTCAGTAGCATACTGATTACCGCTAACTCTCCATGATATACTATTTGGCTGTATGTTAATTATATGCTGGTCTGTATCGATATGCATAACACCCTTACCATACGCAGTGTTTACGTACCATAGCAGGAACTTTTGATTTCTTTTAAACCATTGTTTATCAAATATCATTTTCTAACCGTTCTAATATTATATAACAAGTATATTTATTCTTAGGAATAACTACAATTATCGAATAGTCATAATCGTGAACTAATATCTCTTGGTGTGCTGGACTCTCCGCCCATAGCTTATATGCGTTGTCTATATCACATGAACCTACATATAAGTTTTCGCCTATCCATTTATAATCTTCTTTTTCAAATACTTCCAGTACCCGACACCTATAATCACACCCATCTTGATTGCTATGCGACCAATAATCAGTATCCTGGAGTTCAACTCCCTTGTTGAATGCTAGCGTAATAAGTAATATTAGTTTCCACATTTTTATTCAAAACCTAAAGTAACTATCAACCCTTTTGGAGCTGTAGTTGAAATCGCATCAATGTCAATTCTTATCAAATCGTTCGTTGCTATATCGTCCTTAGTCGTATCAATTACTGCTGGAGTCGCTGCTGTATCGGAACCTGTCTCACCACTATCTATTGTTATTTTAGTTGATAGCATATCAACACTATCAGTAACGTTGTAAATTTGGACGTCTGTAGTGCCTGTAGTCCCTGCGGTGATTACTTCTGCATGTACATCAACTAAGTCTTTACCATTTAATCTGGAATCGACGTGGAAATAAGCTTTGCCATCTCCAGTCGCTACGTCAGTTGCATACTCTATTACGACAATTTGAACGGCACGTGATACTGTTGATAAGTCTTGGTCTCCTGTATTACCCCCAGATATGCTAGCATTAGCCGCAATGGTTAAAGTTTTTATATCTGCATCTACTTCTGAATCCATTAAAGCACCAGCACTTGTTACGTTCGCTGTATCAGTCACATCTGCTCCCGCTTCTATTCCATCTAATTTAGCACCGTCTGTCGCTATATCTCTTGCATCCACCGTTCCGCTTACTGCTATATTACCCGCTACATCCAGTTTTTCCGTTGGTGAAGTTATGCCTATGCCCACTTTCCCATCAGGCTTAATTCTAACTAAATCACCATTAATTGTATTTGCAAAAAAGAAGTCATCACTACCCTTTGTCCTAAAAACCATACCTACATCAGAGCTAACACCCCTGGCATCAAAATATACATCCGTAGTGCCAGATGTTCCTATGTCTACATAAGAGCCCGTTGAGGTATTCCCAAAATATGAATCATTGTTATCTACTGTAATTTTTCCAGTAATTAGTGCATTACCTACCACATCCAGCTTCTCGGCTGGTGAAGTAGTTCCAATACCAAGCTTGCCATCAGATTTAATTCTAATTAAGTCACCATTAACTGTATTTGAAAAAAAGAAATCATCACTGCCTTTTGTCCTAAGCACTATACCTACGTCTGCACTTATACCTCTTGCATCAATATAAACGTCAGTCGTTCCAGATGTCCCTACATCTACATAAGAGCCAGAGTATATGTTTCCAAACCACGAATCATTGCTATCAACTTTTAATACGCCTGATAAATTTGTGTTGCCACTATCATCAATGGTAGCGGAACTGTTTTGAATCAGTTTGCCTGTAGTGCTATCAAATCGTACTATTGCATTATCTGTTGAGCTTGAAGGACCCGTTACATCCCCACCACCACTTGCAGTAGAACTTACTATTGGGTTAGCTGGGTCTGTATCATCAACTGAAACGTTAGTCCCTGCAACTACCGACTTTACTACGCCACTTAGGTCATCTGCACCGTGGTCATGCCAAACTTTATTACCTGGTAATACTTTGTCTATTCTTAATTTTGCCATTATTTTGCATCTGAATAATTTTGATAAGTTAAGGTCACTCTACCAGTCCATGCTAATGTGTAGCTAGTCTTTGTTGCGTTATTTGTCACTGTTGCATATCCAAATGATGTATCTGAGCTAGTGTCTATTTTTTGTATCATCCACTCCCCATCTTGCGTTTCCATCCCGATATATGTAACAGTGCTAGAAGCTTCTTCTATATCGTTTGTGTTAAATTCTGACAATGATACGGGTAGTGGATTATCACCACCTAAATCACCAGAGTCATTAGATAGTTTAGCTAGTAAAACCCCTTTACTTCCGATTTGCTCTACTGTAGCACCAATATACTCATTCTCATTATCAACGAGAACTGTAATTTTGTCTCTTGGATTTGACATGTTATTTTAGTTTTGTCTCAAAGTTTAATAATTTTTCTCTTTTTCTAATTAAAAGGTCTTTTCTCTGTAACTCTTTGTTATATTCATTATTAGCTAATTCTCCCGCTTTAATTTCCTTTAATTTCTGTTTAATGTCTTCATTCTTCGCACTTACTTCATTATTTAGAATATCCTTCTCTTTTTGTAACTTTGCGTTTGTTGCTTCTAAATCTTTTGCTTGAGTTTTTAATTCTGTAAGATTATTATTAAGGTCAGTTCTTTTATCTGTTAAAGCTATTACCTCTTCTTTGAGTGAAACTATTTGATTTTCTAAATCCAATGCATCATGGCTTGTTCTATCTAAATATTCCATTGCATCTGTATATTTTTTCTTTTTGACCGTTAATGATTCCTCAAGTGCCTCCAGTTCTTCTTTCATATTGGCATTTTGTACCTGTAGCTCTGCTAACCTTCGTGCGGATGCCGTTATCTCTTCTTTTTGGTTTTTCTTGCTTATTTTCTTCATTTTAGGATAGTTGTAAAGTAACAGTTACTGCTGTTGCTGCAGTAGCAATAAATATGTCTCTGACTTCTATAAACTCACTTTCAAAAGGTGTTGTTGGCGTTATTGTAATAACATCATTATCAGCGTTATTTAATGTAATATATGCAACGTCTGCTCCTACACTTATCTTGATATAGTTTGCTGTGTTTTTTTGGAGATTACTAAATACACCTGCAAATGCTGTTACAGTAGTTATGCTATCAGTCGGTGTTGTTCCAGTCTTTGTAATCGCATTAGAAACCCAAGAATACTTATCTGTATTCCAAGCGTTACCACAATTTCTACTTATTACCATGTTATTTTTTTATAAATTAAATTCTGCCAGAATATTTGTTGTATATTCTTTCTGTGTTTTTTATTATTTTATTATATTTTTGTACGTCTTTTGGACTGTTGGCATTTTTTAGTGCTGATTTTGCCCTATCCATTCTATGCTCAAACCCTGCACGCTTTACCTGTACTTCATCCCTTCTGCTAAATGTTGCTTTTCTCTCTATGTCTCTTTGTGCTAATTTTGAATAGTCCATATTATTATTTTTAAAAAAGGGGAGTTTAGCCCACTCCCCCAAAAGGCTTTAACTTTAAGCTCCTGCTGAACCCCAAGCTCCTCTAAAGTCTGACCATCCATGTGATGCAAACATTCTGACCTTGTATTCAATAGTATCATTAGCTGATTTGTTCTCGTCAGTCATTCTTACGATAACTGGCTTCTCACCCCATTTCCACTTGATTTGGTGTTCATCGGATAATAAGAACCAAGCGTCATCACTACCACCTAAGTATGATGCTAAGTATTTCCATACTATAAGCTCATCCATAGTTGCAGCTTTCATTGATTGAATTGTTGAGCTATAAACGTTCATATCGTTATTAGCTGTTCCACTTCTTAAAGCTGATTTAGTAATAACCATAGCTTCTTTTCTCAAAGCTGGAGGTACTAATAGTTTTGTTGCAAACATATCAATAGCCTGTCCTCTGTCATCTAAAATAGCCTCAGATGCTAATTGTGCTACTTCCAAGTTAGACTCGGTTAAAGCAATAGCTCCTGAACTATAGTTAGATTGTGAAGCTCCACCATCTGCACGTGTGTGTGTTCCAAATAATGCGGAACCATCACCATAGCTAGTATAGCTTGAGCTAAATCCATGATTAAATACTCCTGATGCTTCCTCTTCGATTTTTCTAACAGCTGCTTTTGCTCCCATTCTTGGCATTTTGCCATTAATGTTAGTCTTAGCAAACTTTTTGGTTTCATAAGTGATTTCACCTATTTTACCATATTTAACTTGTGTGTAAGTTACTCCATAACTTTGTATTGGAGCATCTTTTTTGTAGTTTTCGCCTTCTGCGACTACATTTAAAGACCCCATTCCAGTTATGTTTTGTTCTTGTTCGTTAAAGTCTACAGCATCCTCTACCTTGAAAATTTTATCAAGTTTAGGTTCGACTTGTTTGTAGGTATCTACAAAAACCTTTCGTACTGCTGGGTCTATAACTTTCGCCAATTTTGCGATTGTTGCTGGTGCACTCATATCGTTATATTATAATAAATAAAATTAAAGTCCAAATTCTCTCTCATCAACACTAAACAAGCCAATGCTTGTATCAGTATCGAAACCATAACCTTGTGGGTTATATTCTAAACAATAAAATTGTCCAGATGTTCCAGTTGTTGATGTATCAATTTGAATAGCACCAGTTGTCCCTACTTGGTCGAACTTAGTACCTACGTGTGTTGCTGCAAATGTTGTAGTATCGTTATCATTATCAACGATTACCGTCATTCCAGGTGTTATGTTTATTTGTACACCTGTTGAAGATGATGTTGCAGCTTCTTCTGCTACACCAAATATTGCGTTACCAGCTGCTGCGATAACTGCTTCTCCAGATGCGTGTTTTACTGTATCTCCGACGGCAAATGTGCCACCAGCGTTTCTTTCAACCAATACAGATGAGATTCCAAATATTGAACCTACAGGTTTTAATCCGTTCATGTTCTTAGTTTTTTAAATAAATAAATTAGTATTCTAGTTCCGCTTTAGATTCGGCATACGCTTCTGGCGTTAGACCGTAACTTTTAGCGACTGCCAACTCTTCTTCCGTTAAATTGACTGCACTTTTTGAACTTTGGCTATTCTTTGGGCTTGTAAAGTCGGAGGCACTTGCACTATTAGCTTTCGCCATACCTTGTATTTCTCCTTCTTCCCTTGCCTCTGCTAGTCCAGATGGATTTCTAATTTCATTATAAGCATTTATTAACATATCAGATGTTGGTATTGCTAATCCTACTTTTCTAGCTTCTAAATTAGCTAGGCGTTCTACTGAGTCTAAGAGAACCATTCTCTTTTCTCGCTCATCCCCAGATAATTGTCGTACGTTCACAGGGTCAAGTTCTGGTACTTTCTGAGCTAAACCTTTAACGGATTCTGCTAATAGCATTTCCCGCCTTGTTGCTTCTCTCACATCGTCTACTGTTAATGTTGGTACATTAGCTGTAGGCTGTACACTTTTATCTTCCCAAATACCAGGCTTTGCAGCCCTTATCTGCTTGAGCGATTGCTCAACTTGCAACTCTGTTTGACCATTATCTTTAAGATACTGGCGTGTTCTACTTTCATCTTGAAGAACCCATTGTCTGTTTTCTTCTAGTTGCTTAGTGGCAGCAGTTGCTTCGCTTTCTAACTTAGACGTCTTACCGTGTAGACGTTCATACTTAACACGATAATCCTCTTCAACAACGTGTTCCTCTACAGGTTGGGTTGTCGTCTTAGCTGTTCCCTCTTCAACGTGAGCCTCGCTAACAGGCTGGGTTGTGGTCTCTTCTACTGTTGACGTACTGTCGGGTGTACTTTCCACGCCAGGGGTCTCTGTAGCTTCGACCTGAGTTGGTTCGTTAGCCATTGTTCTATTAAATTGTAAAATAAAAATAAAAAAGAACCAATGCATTACTGCACAAGGTTCTTCCTTACAATATCAATATATATTATATTATTTAACTTTGTCAAGTTTTTTTCTCGCCTCATCTATCCACCCATTAATCTTCCCTATCATAACTCCTTGTCCCTGTCTATTTCCCTGTCTCAAAATCGATTGTGCATCAGCAGTAATATCTCTATATGCTTCATCTCTTAAAATATTATAATGACTTTCAAATAAAGTTTTAAGAATTGCAAACCCTGCATGTTTATTAAGAGAAACTAGGTCTTGCTTTTGTGCTTTTGTTAATTTGTCTATGTCTGATTGAAATTTCATACTGGTGTTCCTGTTAAATTAGAAATATTTGGCATTGGTGCGTTGCCACTTTGGCTCGGTATCTGTAATCCTTGTGAAGCTCCTGCCCCACTAAATCCTGCCCCCCCATTTGGCATTGGTACGCCCTGAGTCTTTGGTTGACTCATTGCATCACTTTGTCCTATTGCGATACTTGTTTCTTTGTATCTTGGCATATTTTCTGTAGATAAATGGTCTACTAAAGCTTTTTGGATAGACTCCATCTTTTCCAGAGATTGCTCAAGTTGTGGGTTATTCATTGTAACTTGTTGCCCTGTCATTTGGTCAATCTGTACGACGTTAGCATTTTCAACTTCTTGTCTAAGGTTTTTAACTTGTGCATTAATTGCAGTCAATACTCTAGCTTCTACTAATCTATGTGCCTCTGATTTGCCAGGTACTCCTGCTACCTCCTTGCCTTGCATAATTAGCTCAACGTGTTGCTTAGCAAGTGCAATCTCTTCCTCCGTATCTTCCGACTTATCTAATAATAATTCGTCAGATAATTCTAATGTTTTAACAAATTTCTTAGCGAGTTTTCCACCATCATATAATGGTAGTGGATGTTGTGCTACTTTTTCTGGGTTACTCGTATCTACTGCGTTAGGCATCATTTGTGCGTAAGCCTCCTGCATTTTTTGGACTTCCTGTGCCCTACTAAATACTTTTAAGCTATCTGGAGCTATTACAATATCATATTCTTCTGCACTATTTAAGAGGCTTTCATTAATCTCTAAGAATGAATAATCACCAGTATCTTTTTCAACATTATATTTGCCATCGTCGTAAATAACTTTTAATCCATCTAGTCTTATTTTACGTGGTACTTTTTTCTCAACTGACTTTCCGTCTTTAACTATTTTTTTAATCTTAGGTAAAGCCCATTTTTGTTTAATCATACTCCATGTCTGCTTACCCATAGCTGTCAATGCTAATCCCATGTTATAGATAATAGCATTTAACATTGCCTCTATAAGTTCTCTACTCGCTGCAGTTGCGGTTGCTGTTCTGTCTGCTTGCTGTAAGTTCATTTGTGCTGGGTCTATCTGGGTTGCCATCGTTGCATAATTACCGAACAAACCTAATAGATTAAAGCTTTCAAATCCGAATTGGTCATCTGATAATGGTTGCACCTTTGAGCTTAATGAAGAACCATCATTGCTAGATACTGGTATAAACTGACTATCTGTACGGGTATAGCCTTCTGTAAATTCTCCATATACAGATGATTCTATTAGATATTTTTTATTTAAAGATCTCCACATTTTGTCAATCATCATATTAAACGTGACTTCTGCGGCTGCCTGTATGTTTTCTAAAAAGTCTGGTATTCCAATACCATAGAATTGGTTAGGATGTGAAATAGTATCTGTTTTGTGGAATGTAAATTCCTTGTGAAAATATGGTAAGGGTGTATTTCTAATCTGAAGGTCGTTTGCTACTATAATGTATTCATCGTCTATTAAGTTCTCGTATTCTAAAACCTCAACCATATCACCACCTGCAATATCTTGTGGGGGTTTAAAAAACTCGTAACTATCTGTAGTAGATTTATAAGACGATGCCCCTTTAACTTTATCTACATTTATGCAAGATTTGTTATGCTTAAATTCAGCCTTAAAAGATTCTATGTGCATAATACGCCTCCATACTACGTACCGTGCTTCTTTTACTTTTCCATGTAGCGTTACTGCATCGGGATCGACATAAAATTCTTGTATTGGGATTGGCATCAAAGCAAATCCTTCGTACTTTGTTTTGTGTTCTTTTTTCCCGTATATAACTTTTCCTTCTTTAACTTCTTTTTTTTGCTTATCAGTCATTTTTTTAGGGTCTGTTAGAGGAAAGCTATAGTCCCCCTCTTTTTTCATGTACACCCATCTTGATATACCAGAACCGTGAATAAGTGCGTTCTTCGCCCAAGTCATAACGTCACCTTTAACTTCTGCGGCGTTCAAGACATAATTCATAATTATACTAGCAACTTTTGCTTTGTCTACGTCCTCATCATCTGACGGTAAAGCATTAAATACTGGGGTAAAGTTTTTCAATTTGTGCATTGTAGATTCAATACGACCTGTCGTTTCTGGGAGTTTAACATTTGACCTATAATCATCTGCATCACTCGGCTTATACCACATCAACCATAGCTTCTCCTGTAAATCCCATCTATCATTCCAAGAACCACCATCTCCATCGCTTCCTGTAGTCCAATAACAACTAGAGCTTCGTGCCATTTTGGCAGCTTCGTAGTCATCCCTCACCTTTTTTACAGTGTTAAACTGTTTTTTGTTGTCCTTTGTGGTAGAAAACTTGTGTTTATTCTTCCACTTCTTATAAATATTGTCGTTTTTGTTAGTATCTTTAGCCATTTTATGTCAGTTATAGGTAGAATTTAGTAATTATATTATACCTTTCAATAAATTATGTCAAAATAATTCGTTGTCTATCACTAATAACTGTGTCTATAATATTAGGTGATTTTCCTTTAATTGCTTTATATTCACTAAACCGATTGTTGCGTATCCAATTCAAATACCCTAATATAAGCGTCAATTCGCCTGTAGTTAAATTTTCAAAGCTGGTACTTTCCATTGTTTGGATAATTACTTTGGTGTCCATATTTCTGATTCCTCCTTATTCCAATTAGATAATTTAATTTTGTTGTCTGTAGATATTAAAGATTCCTTAATATCTTTTTTGAAAAAATCAACACGGCACTTAGGGCATAGTAAAAAACTACGCCCTGTTAATCTACCAGCCTTACGCTCCACTATCTGAGCCATACTGGTTACTCGTGCTGTTTTGTTGCAATTATGACACGTTCTTATCTGCATGTTTTAGTCTTTTATGAGTTGCTAATCCGTTTTCTGTTTTAGCCACTAATCCACAAATATCACATTTGTTTTTTTCTAACAAAGCATCTTCGGTACGTGTCGTTATTCCTGCTAAAAATTCTGCTATCTCTGTAGCGTTAGGCTCGGTTATTTCTAACACGCCCTCATAATGAATTTCTGCTTTTGCTTGTCCTGGTTTAAGTTTTTGTTCGATAGCTTTTCTCTCCATCCCCAAGCCTCTGAAATGCTTAACTTGGCTTTCTTCTAATAAATTAGAACCTGCCTTTAAAACAAATTTATTTACAGGACTATAGTTTGCTGGTAATTGCGTAATCGTACCATTCTTCATTTTTTCCAACATTTCATCTACACCATATCCCATTGCTGTAGCCCATTTAGACATCCTCGTTGCTATAGGCATTGATTTAATTATCCTCTGCTCTTCGCTTCCCCTATCGTCTAATTCATGCTCAAAATATTTGTCCCACTTCTTTTTTTGTTTAGCTGTAAACAGCTCGTAATTCCAATTGTGGTAAATTGGCTTGCCAAGGTTTTTTACCTTGTATACTTTTGGTTTGTCCATAAGTTTTTTATAAAATAAATAAATTAATCGTCTGGCAACCAATCTGGTCGTTTAGACTTTTTAACCCGTCTTTGGTATCCTCCTAAAGGATTATAACTTGTCGCTTTTCCATAAGTTGTCTTAAATATCTTACCACCTAACCTGCCCGCAAGTCTTGTTAAACTCATTAATCCATATCTTACTGCATCATAGGAATTGTGAATAATTACACCATTGTTAACAGCAAAACAATTTGTGTTTTCAACGTGGAGATTGTATGTATCGTCGTTGGCTATTTTCTCGACAGAGATAACCTTCTTCGCATAGCTTTTGCCTTGCAATTCTGGTGACAATATTTTGACCTTTTTGGAAAATAAGTTAGATAGTCTATACCACATTCTTGACATTGTTTTGTATATTGTTTTTTGTCCTTCCATGTTTCTTTTCCATGTTGTCGATGCCATTCTATTCCCTCTTTTGACTTGTGCCATTCTTTTGCTTTTTCTTGCATTACGTTTTTCATGTGCAGTCTTTTCTTCGCTAATGTTTTTGCTGTCATTGGATGTTTGGTTAGATGTTCTTTTGCCGTTTGACAAAGTAGATTCTCTATCTGATTGTTTACCCTGTTCAAGTCCTTGTGGTGAACATGATGTCCTTTCGGTATCTTGCCATGATGATATTCCCATACTGTCCTGTGTAGGCGTTTCCCCTTTCTTTGGTAATATTTGCCACAGCTGTAATATCTTATTCCATCGAACTCTTGAATTGTGTCTTTTATTATATTTACTTTCATGTACTGACTGTATCATATGTGATGGTCTTAAGTCAATAGCTTTTATCCATCTTCCACTTTCTTCCAAAAACAAATGCTCTGGTGTACATTCTACTGAACCATCTGCAAAATTCACCCTTACCATTTCTGTTCCTACCTTCGTTAATTTAACATCATAAAATCTTTCTATTTTATTATCTCTAGTATACAAGTATCCTGTCTGACCAACTAAATCTTTTATTTTCTTCTTACCTTGAATAGTCCAAATCTTGGATTCACCTGATACGCAGTGGTCTTCTGTATCCGAATTGCAATCCTCCCTGTTATCAGCGTATATCAGCTGTGGTAATGTTCGTATGAAGTTAATACAACCATCCCACACTCTCAACATTGGTTTCTGAAATTCTGTATAATGTAAATATTCCCTAAATCTTCTAGCTCCCTCTACACGATTATTAGTTCCTTTTTGCATTCTAATTCCTAAAATATTTGAAACTACTAAACTTGTTGCTAATCCAGTTTGATTATTATTAATATCCATAGAGGGGTCGAAAACAAACAATCCCCTCTTTTGCAAAATTTCTAACAAACCAATATCTTTTAATCTCGTCTTTATATTTTCTGCCGCTACACTCGCCAGCTCTCCTGCTTTATAATATTCAAATACCATATCTACATATCCGTCTGAATCTTGAATTAAAACATACGCCGCTCTTGGTGCTCTTGTTCCTTCATCCCAACATAATCTATAATTCCAGTTACTAGGCAAGTTCTTAAACTCAAATCTTGGTCGAACTACATGTACCTCACGATTCCACTCGGGAAAGAACTGTCCCTCAAAGACATCCCAGTCGCCATCTAAATATGCCCTTCTAAGGTGGTCAGGAAGGGCTTTAAGTGTCGCGAGGTATCCTGGGTCAGCTTCTGCAAGTATTTTATTGTCTCTAAGAAATGCCTGTACAAAAGAATAGTCTCTTGGTTTCTCATTCTTGAAAAATCTCCTATCAATAAATAACCTTTTTACCCATTGATGTCCTATTCCCCCTGGATTAAATGTCAAAAACATGGTTGGCTTTATTTTTTCCCCTTCCGATTTAAATTCATTTAGCCTATTACTACTCCTTAAAACTTGAAATGTCTCTTCTGTATGCTCCGTGGCTTCATCTAGTGCTATATCCTCAAATGACTGTCCCCTAAAGTTATATACATCTGAGTCGTGTTGAAGATGTCTGAAATACAACGTGCTACCATTTGGAAACTCCACGCACTTATCTGCACTTTTATAATATTGTTTTAGCTCTGGGTATTCCTTCCATAGCATTTTTATATGATTAGTTAATAGTTCTGGATAAGTTTTACGGATTATCACTCCATCAGTATTTGGATATTTTAAACGCCTACTAACCATCCAAGCCCTTACGAGCCAAGAGTTGTGTGTTACTATAAAATCGTTCGTTATATATAATCCGTTTGGATGAGATACTGTTATACATCTCATTGGAACTTTCTTTTTTATTTTTACATCCACTACTGATATTGAAAGTGACGTTACAGCTTTGTGTCCCCTATCTCGCTTTCTTTTAAGCCTGAATAATAGCTTATTATCAGTAGCCCTTATTCCTATCTTATAACATGGCTTACATTTATATACCTTGTCACCTTCTATTTTATCTCGCTGTGGTCTCTTAACCATTGATGCTCTAAACCCTAAGCTCCTTGCCACCCACACAAAGTCCTTAGCCAATCTCCTACTTATTGTCCAATATTTTGCCCTACCATTTTTCTCTATAGAACCATCTGTGTCCATCATTCCTTGCAGTAAAGCCAATCTGGTGCTGCGGCTTGAATATCTATATTCTTTTGGAATAAATTTATCCATAGAGGTCTTCCCTAATAATCCATACTCACTTAACTGTTTCTTTATCTCATCTCTAGCTCTAGGTCTGAAAATAATATCTCTTATACCTTTATCTTTGAAATTTCCATATCTTACCTCTTCTATATATTTTCCAAACTGAGATAGCATATCATCAAAGTCCTCCTTACTAGTCGTTAACTTTAAATCACTCCTCCCAGTTATAGTCCCATCCCCTAACAATAATCCTAATAAATAAGGCTCTATTTTTATATTCTTATCCTCAAATTCTATATTCTGGCTCAATGGTATTTTAAATAATCTCCTTACCCCACGAGCCCTCTCCTTTAACGTGTATTCGTAAATCTCTTTTGATGTCTTTAAACAGTATGGGTTATCCCAGCTTTTCATGAAATCGCTCTTATCCCTTCTCCATCCACCATACCATAGGTGGTCTTTACAACTCACTATCTTCCTCCCATCAGAAAATGTAAACTCATACTGCTCTTCCTCCGTTATCGGATGTAACTGTATAATTTTCTGCTCACTTCCGTCAGGATTTAATAATTTAGTTCCTACTTTTGCGTTTTTTAATTGTATAAAACCACCAGATGTCAAGAGCTGTGCATCTAATGATTGCTTTTTGCCGCCGCCTTTACTTCCGCCGTACCCTACCACT